>WNGJ01005000.1_pt1 | contig 29350 bp, 28 predicted proteins | sample 5400611 | NCBI WGS metagenome assembly WNGJ01 (sample SAMN13153375, study PRJNA577476) | soil metagenome | isolation source: 40 cm soil or saprolite under Garry oak tree replicate 1 | place: USA:California | collected 2016-06-15
CATGAAGCCCAGGAGGATACGGGGTCATTGAAGAAAACGTTGCCAAATGAGCGTGAAGGTTACTTGCGAAGAGAAAAAGGAACACATGAAACCCCGTCAATACGGACAATTACTCATTGTACTCGTACTGTTGCTCGTAGCGGCGTGTAGCAATGAAAGCAGCGCTGTTTCAGTGCGAAGAACTTCAACACCTACGAGACAAGCAACTCCAACCTCTACGCAGGTCGTACACGTCGCGCAGCAACCTCTGCCGAAGGGATTGTTGAATTCAGCATATCCGGTCATGGACTGGGTATTTAATATTACCTGTGGACAGGCAGTGAATTCGTATAACAACGGTCAGATGAAGGGGGCCATCGCCTATGACTCGGCTGCCTGGTTGTATCCAAGCGATGGGCATCTTGTTGAAGGAACACAGGATTGCGATAGGGCTGCTCTCCTTGGACAGGCGAGAAACCAGGGGTTGCCTACGCTCATCACAGTGGGGGTTGATAGTAGCTGGCCTGAACAGGAACTTGCGCAGTATATTGACCAGGCGGCCTCCCAGCCACAGGTTCCCTGCTCTGCACAAGCGACAACCTATATCTGTAATATTGTGAACTGGGCAGTTGATGGAGGGTATACAGGGGTCATCATTGACTTTGAGCTGGTCAATGGGAAGTACCCGAATATTCGTACGAAGTTTGCGACGTTTATGCAGGAACTCCAGGATGCTTTGCATCAAAAAGGGCTACTGTGCGGGATTGCGCTGATCCACAAAATCAGTGATAGGCCTGAAGAGGATCCTTCTTTTAAGGGTAACTTTTTTGAAGATTGGAGATTGCTCAGCAGATTGGATTTTCTTGTGGTCATGACGGTGGACCTTGATCTCTCATTGGGCAAACCAGGTCCGCTGGTATCGATTGACTGGGTTGAGAAACAACTGGATTACTTGTGGCAAACAATACCACAGGCATTGAGTAAGACGATTTTCGAGTTTCCATTATACGGTAGAAGCTGGCAACAAGATGCTCAGGGAAAATGGCATCCACTCGCAGACGAGACCTGCCCGCAGGTCAATGCTGAGAAAGACGCGCACCCCTCGTCGTCTCAAGTCAACACGGACGCTACAACCCCTGAGCTTGCCTGGACTGACGAGAGCGGCAGTCATCACGAATTATGGTACAATACGGCCTCGTCCCTGGTTGCGATTATGACGCAACTCCAGGAAAAGGCGAGAGGCTTGCTGAACAACCCTGATTACAGGCTCCCGACATCGTTCTGGTATCGTGGAGCAGAGTGCTCTGATTTCTTCGGGCAAGGCAATTCTCTCGAAGCGTTTTATCGCAAGTAGATGAGAACGGTTCAGGATGGGAAGGTTGTGCAGATGCAAGCCTATAGCGACCCTGAAGAGGCACGCAAAGCCGTTGGGCTTTCGCCCCACCACTGAACGTCCTCCTTTTTGATTTAGTAATGAACGCAAGCACCTCTGAGAAAGCGGAATCATGACACCTTTTCCCTTGATTTGGCGTATTCCTCATGAAGGAATTGCCTTCCAGTCTCTACTAAAGTAGTACGGAGTGATGCGAAAGAGAGTCCCTAGCAAAAGGAAACAAAAAAGAGACCGTTCAAAGAGTTGAATACGACTTCATTCTTAGGAGGAACGGTCTCAATGGATGCATCCACTGTATTATGGAAAAATATTGGACCTAACAAGTTAAGGAGTTGTTTCCAGAGGGAAAAGAACATGACAACGCAGCAACTGCTAGAGCTTATCAGGCAAGGGACAAATGCCTGGAATACATGGCGGCAACAAAACCCCAGCGAGGAGCCAGATCTGCATGAAGAAGACCTGAGCAATAGTAATCTAAGTGGTGCTAATCTAAGTCGAGTTAACCTGAGTGGTGCAACAATAAGTGGCGCGAACCTGAGTAAAGCAGACCTCAGTTGGTCCATCATGATTGGTGCGGACTTGAGAAAAGCCGATGTGAGCGAGGCCAACTTGACTAGTGCTGATCTCAGTGGAGCAGACGCTACGGAGGCTAATTTCACCAGGGCAAACTTCACCGATGCAGTCCTGATAGATACCAACTTCAACAATGCCGATCTTAGCGAGGCCAACTTCGCCGGTGCTGACCTGACAGGGGCATACCTCAAAGAGGCAAACCTCAGAGGAGCTTTTATTACACAAACACAACTGGATAAGGCTAGAGCACCTGAGGAGCTTCCTCCTCCTCGTTAATTGTGCAGGGTTTGTAACAAGCGCGGTAGCTCCCGGCGTAGGAGTTTTCCTGAGGATGTATGCGGGAGTTGATCGGTAAAGTAGATGGCGCGGGGCTGTTTATAGCGAGCCAGTTTTTGCGCGGTATAGCTGAGTAGCTCCTCGGTAGTGACCGTGCGGCCGGATTTGAGGACGACGAAGGCAATGGGCACCTGGCCCCATTGGGAATCGGCTTGTCCACAGACGCCGGCTTCTTCCACGGCGGGATGGGATCGCAGGATGGATTCGATCTCGGCCGGGTAGACATTCTCACCTCCGGAGATGATAAGGTCTGCGCGGCGGTCGAGGACATAGAGGTAGCCATCTGTATCAAGGTAGCCGATGTCACCTCGCCAGGAGAAGCTGGCCTGTTATCATGCAGGATGCGCAGTTGGACAGGAAGGAGTGGACGACCGGCTGAACCTATCTTGCGCATTGCTTCTGACGGTGACAGTGTTACTGCCTGGGAACAAGATTCGGTGAGGCCGTAGGTCTGTACGACGGGAATGTCACGACGCATGCATGCTTCGAGGAGGGGATAGGGCGCGGGACCACCACCAAGCAGGATACAACGCAAGGTGGAAGGATAGCTGGTTCCCCGGCTGTTAGTGTCGAGGTCAGCGAGCATGCGTTGCAGCATCACAGCAACCACCGAGATGATGGTTATCTTGTCATCAAAGATGGCATGATTGATGCCAGTAGCATCAAATTTTTTGTGCACCACCACGCTGATGCCATAGATGACACTGCGCATCAAGATGGAGAGGCCGCCGATGTGGAAGAGCGGCAGGCAGGCGAGCCAGCGATCGCCGGGGTTATGGCCAAGATTGAGCGCCGAGCCAACGGCATTCCACCACTGCATGCCATAGGTGATGATGGCACCTTTCGGCTGACCGGTCGTGCCGGAGGTGTACATGATGGCCTGGGGAGCGTTAAGGTCGATGAGGGTGCGCAGGGGAACGTCGCTTTCAGGAAGATCGCTGATTACGGTTTCGCCGCTGTATGAAATGGTTGCCAGCGTCGCAAGAGGTAGTTGTGGCACTGCCTGTCCTATCTCATGGGCAAGACTTGCATAGTCCGCATCACAGACGAGGAGGGAGGCATGCACGTCGCGAAGCTGCCAGCATAGCTCATGCGCGGTCAGGCGTAGATTAAGAGGCACGAGGATAGCCCCAAGGCGTGTCAGCGCGTGAACAAACGCGACGTAGGACTGACTGTTGGCAGCCAGCAGGGCGACACGATTTCCTTCCTGGACGCCGAGAGTAGCCAGCCGGCGCGCAAGCCTTGTTGCCTGGCGATCGAGCTCGGCAAAGCTCCATTGCTGCTGGTCATATTGTATCGCGAGGTGCTCTGGGCTGTTCTCGGCGCAACGAGTCAGCCAATCGGGTAGAAAGATGTCAGATGTACTCAAGCAAAACCTCTTACGCAATATCTATCCAATGCTTGCCGGTCAAGCTCAACACCTAAGCCGGGGCCTGGTGGAACCGGCAGGAAGCCAGCGCGGACGGGCAGTTCGTCGATGAGCAGGTCGTCGATCAACAGGTCAAGGGTTGCGAGACCACATGCAAGCGTTACGGCAGGTGACGCGGCGGCGAGGTGCAGCTCTGCTGCCAGGCCGATACCTGCCTCGAGCGAGCTTGTAATGACACTTTGTACACCTCGCTCCGTGGCTAGCTGGATCATCTGCTGACTAACGCGTAGTCCACCGGCAAGCAGGGGTTTGATCACGAGGATATCAGCTGCCTCGCTCTCAAGGACGAGGCGGGCGCTCTCGAGGCTGTGCACTGCTTCGTCAGCTGCAAGCGGGATGGGGATTGCCTGGCGGAGCGTGCGCATTCCCACGAGATCGTGGGCCTCCAGGGGCTGTTCGATGTACTGGATATCGTACGGGACGCATTGCGAGAGGATAGCGATAGCTTCTTCAAGGTGCCAGGCCTCATTGGCATCCAGACGGAGATGCATAGCTGGTCCAGTGGCATCACGCACGGAGGCTACGCGCTCAATCTCTTCGTGGGCACTCAGTCCCAGCCCTACTTTTAGTTTTATACAACGAAAGCCGTTCTTTTTGGCGTCCCGTGCGGCGGCAACTGCCGCCATGGTTGCTTTCGCGCTGATAACGGCGTTGACGGGCACGGCCGCCCGTGGGGTGGAGGCAAGTGGAGAGAGCAGTGTAGAGACGGCGCATCCTTCAGCTTTGCCAAGCGCATCAAGCAGCGCGATTTCCAGCCCGCAGAGGGTGGAGGCGGCCTTTGTTTGCTCCTGGGAATGCACGCAATCCAATGCTTCCTGCAGTGACTTGTGGCGAAGGCGCGCAGCCAGTGACGGGAGAAGCGTGTGGGTATGCACAAGGCTTTCTCCGGTGAACGCGGGAAGTGGCGCTATCTCTCCAAGGCCAGAGATGCCCTGGCTGGTCATCACCTGTACAATGATTCCTTCGCGCGCAGTCATTACGCTGTGAGCGGTGCTGAAGTTGTGAAGGAACGGCAGGCGATAGCTGCGCCACTGAACGTCGATGATTTCCATGCTTATGATGTTCCTGAGGTCTCTAGTTTCAGTACCCTCAGCGGGTCGTGAAAGGACATGGCCCCTGCCGCCCCCGAAGGGCAAGTAGACACACCAAACCCGAGAAGGTCAAGTGCAAATGCACTAGGGCAGGCGCGGGAACCTGGAGAAATCGGGCTTGCGCTTCTCCAGGAAGGCATTCTTGCCCTCCTGACCCTCTTCGGTCATGTAGTAGAGCATGGTGGCGTCGCCAGCCAGTTCTTGAATACCGGCCAGGCCGTCGGTGTCCGCATTGAAAGCCGCTTTGAGGAAGCGCAGGGCAAGCGGGCTTTTCTCCAGCATCTCGCGGGCCCATTGTATGGTCTCTTCTTCCAGGCGTTCCAGGGGCACGACGGTGTTGACCAATCCCATGTCGAGGGCCTCCTGGGCTGTGTACTGGCGGCAGAGATACCAGATCTCACGGGCTTTTTTATGTCCGACGACGCGTGCCATGTAGGTAGCACCCCAACCGGCGTCAAAGCTGCCAACCTTAGGACCGGTCTGCCCGAACCTGGCATTGTCAGCGGCAATCGTCAGGTCGCAGAGGAGGTGTAGCACGTGACCGCCGCCGATGGCATAGCCTGCAACCATGGCGATGACGGGTTTGGGAAGGTACTTGATGACTTTCTGTAAGTCGAGGGCGTTGAGGCGAGGCACGCCATCACTGCCGACGTAGCCGCCATGGCCGCGAACACGCTGGTCTCCGCCCGAGCAGAAGGCTTGATCGCCTGCACCTGTGAGGATGACCACGCCGATCCGCGGGTCTTCGCGGCAGTCGTTGAAGGCGTCTATCAATTCCGTTAGGGTTTCTGGCCGGAAGGCGTTGCGCACTTCAGGTCGATTGATGGTGATTTTGCCGATGCCCTCGGCTTTTTCAAAAATAATGTCTGTGTAGTCGCGGACTTTGTTCCATGCTACTGGCATATGTTTCTCCTTTTGTTTTTATTCATCAATGGGGCAGGCCCCGCATGTACATTTTATGAAATTCCCGACGAGGGAGGCGAATGCTTGTGGTCGTTCCAGGTGTACTGTGTGGCCGGCAGCGGGTATAATATGCAGTTGTGATTGTGGGAGCGCCTGGGCCATGTGCCGGGCGATGGTTGTGAATTTTGCATCAAGCTCGCCAGCAATCAACAGGACAGGTATGTTTAAGGTTGGCAGTTGAGCGTGCAGGGATGGTTGGACGCCTGTGCCCACGCCGCGCAAGCTCTGGGCCAGCCCGGTGGCGCTATTTTGCAGGCGCTGTTGATGCAACTTCTCCCTACAATCCAGGGGCAGTGTTTTCTGGCTGGCGAAGAGTGGCAGGTTTTCCCAACGCTCAATGAATGCCGGTACACCATCGCGTTCGATGCTGGCTGCCAGCGTTTCATCGCTGAGGCGCCGCTGTTCGCGCTCGCCAGGGTCTGCCAACCCTGGCGAGGCGCTTTCCAGGATGAGCGCGCGAAAGAAAGATGCAAATGCTGTGTAGAGCGCTATACGTCCACCCATCGAATAGCCAAGGAGGATGGCCTGGCCCTTGCTCACGCCAAGCTGCTGGAGCGCTGCCAGGATATCTTGCCGGCAATGCTCAATACTATAGCGCCGCGGGTCTTTGGGAGCATCGGATTGTCCATGGCCAGGCAGGTCAAGGGCGATGACGCGCAGGCCATAGGCGGCAAGTGTGTCCAGGTGAAGGCCCCAGCCCGCCGCACTGCCGGTAAAGCCGTGCAGCATGACTAGCGTTGGGGCGCTCTTTCTAGCTTCGCCGCGCTGTTCAACTCCTAGCCGTATACCATTCACCTGTACAATCATGCTTTTCATATGCAATTTCTCGTGCCTACGCCGCGTTTGTTGAGCGATTTCTCGATGGCCTCCCAGAGCTGGCGATGCATTTTGACGTTGCTTGCACGTTCAGTTGGGACCTCAATAACGTGTAGGCCGCCGGTATGAAGTCCGCGGATCACTGCTTTACGAAACTGCTCCCAGCTAGCAACCTTTTGAAACTGCCCGTCATACATCTCTACCGCGAGGCGGAAATCCAGGCCTGTTGGCGTGCCGAAAAGCTGTTCAAAATGCTCTGGATAAGCTGCCTGCGGCAGGAAGGAGAAGATACCGCCGCCGTCATTGTTGATGAGCACGATGGTCAGGTTGAGCTGGTGTAAACGGGCGGCGAGCAGTCCATTGAGGTCGTGGAAGAACGAGAGATCACCGAGCACCAGGACCGTCGGTTCATGCTGTGCGCCGGCGGCACTTGCACCAAGCGCGCTGGAGATGATGCCGTCTATGCCGTTCGCGCCGCGGTTACCCATGACGCGAATGCGCTGTTCGCTGGACCAGAAAAAAGTATCCAGGTCTCGCACCGGCATGCTGTTGCCGACGTAGAGCGTTGTACCCCCCGGCAGCAACCCGGCAAGTTCGGTAAAAACTCGTCCCTCGAAGAATTCACTGAAATCCTGGATAGCGTTCTGTAATGTTTGCCGAGTTACTTTTTCAGCTTCTTGCCACATGGTTACCCATGTTTGAGAGAGGGAGATCTTATCGGATTGTTCAAGAACGCTCAGGAGGCTCTGGCACAGGGCAGAGGGGTTGGCATGAATCAATGCGCTAGCGAGTTGCGTTGGCTCTTCCCAGCCGCCATTGCCATCGATGACCACCAGAGGGCAGGATGCATAGCGTTTCAGGTAGAGCAGCAAGGGCTTGGATGTTGGCATGGCGCCAAAACGGAGTATGAACTCGGGCTGTGCGCTTTCGATAAAGGAGTCGATGCGCAAGAATGCGTCGTAACTGGATAGCGCCATGCTTCGTTCATGATTCCCGTAGCGCAGTTGCGAGAGGGGATCGGCCAGGATAGGGTAGCCAAGGTAACGGGCCAGCAGCACGAGTGGCTCTACCAGCGCGGGATCATCGATTGGGCCAACAATAATGAGTCCACGCCTTACATCACGCACGGTATCCACTAATTTTCCTATAGTCATTAAATCAGGTACAGAAATAGGCGCTTCGCGAACTTCGATATAGGGAGAATTGTCTGGCCTACCCTGCCAGGCTGTAAGGTCACGCTGCGCGACTGGAGGCAGGGATTGACCGGGAATTGGTTCGGGCGTCAGTGGCTCGCGGAATGGGAAATTGAGATGCACCGGGCCGGCAGGGATAGCCTGAGTTGAGGCAGCCGCACGCGCTGCTATCGTACGAATATAGCGAAGGGCTGCGTCTGTTGCTTCGGGGAGGGCCAGCTCTACAAACCACTTTGTGTAGGTTCCGTAGAGCCGATTCTGGTCAATGCTCTGCAGCGCACCGTTATCACGCAGTTCATGTGGGCGATCTGCCGTCAGGACGAGTAGAGGCACGTGTGTTAATTTAGCCTCGACGAGCGCAGGCATAAAGTTTGCTGCTGCCGTTCCTGATGTGCACAGAAGTGCCACCGGTTGGCGCATATGCTTAGCCATGCCCAGACCGAAGAAGGCTGCTGAACGCTCGTCCGCGTGCATCCAGGTGCGAATAGCAGAGTGGGCAGCAAACGCCATGGCGAGAGGGGTCGAACGGGAACCCGGACAGATTACCACGTTGAGCACACCGACTCGTTGTAACTCATCCACAAACGCGCTTGCATAGACGTACGTTGGGTTTGCTGAGTCTCTATTCATGCTTGACACAATTTTCACCTTATTTGCTGCCGCCCAATCCACGCAGCATCACTTGAAATTTCAGATTAGACTCAGCATACTCGGCCTGAGGATCAGAGCTGGAGACGATGCCGCATCCCGCGAAGAGCGTGGCCTGTCCGCCATCGATCAGGCCGGAACGCAGCGCTACAGCGAACTCACCATGACCATTGGCGCCAATCCAGCCGAGTGGTCCCGCGTACCAGCCTCTATCTAGCTTCTCGGTTTCGCGAATCGCTGCAAGAGCCGCATGGCGAGGGAAGCCGCCGACAGCGGGTGTGGGGTGCAGATCGGCCAACACGTCAAGAATGCATCGTCCGGAGATGAGTTCACCGGCAAAGGGGGTCATCAGGTGTTGCAAGTTCTTCAGCTTGAGCAACTGCGGCGCGGCGGAGGTGTGCACACTCGTGCAGTGATTCTTCAGAGCTTCCCACACCATGGCTACGACGATGGCGTGTTCGTTATTATTCTTCTCACTCTGTAGAAGGTCGGCACCAAGCTGTGCATCTTCTGCCGTGGTTTCACCGCGCTGTGCTGACCCTGCCAATGCCATGGTATGTATCTGCCCGTCCTGGGCCTGGACGAGCCGCTCGGGAGTCGCGCCCATAAAGAAGCGCTCTCCACGCTGAATGGCGAAGACGTAAGCGGCCGGGTAGTTTTCGCGCAGCCGCTGGAGCGTGAGACTGATATCAAACACGGCCGAAGGATCATCCAGCTTGACCTGAATGTCACGGGCAAGCACGACCTTCTCAAAAGCGCCGTGCTGTATATTGTCTACTGTGTTCGCTACTGTTGCCATCCACTCAGAGGCTGATCGTTGTTCGTGTATTGAGAACTTGTTGGACGTCTCCTCTGTAGGAATGGTTCGAGTCTGTTCGATTGCGGCGTGTAGCTGTCTCACGCCGGATTCGATCTCCCACACGCACCGCTCTATATTCTCGGATGGCTGGAGCAGGCGGTTGATAGTGAGCGTGACCTGGTTGGCGGTGTAACTCAGGAGGGAGCGGGGTAAGATGAGCAGGCCAGCGGGAAAATCGGCCCAGAGTTGCGTACGCGGTGAAAGCGGATCGAAGGCAAATCCACCAAAGAGGACGGGGCCACTGCCAGGAGTGGGCAGCGTCGAGGGTGTAGAGGTGATAACCGCATGATTGAGTAGGGAACGCCAGGCAGAGGCCGAATCGATAAAACACGTGCTGCCCATTGTTTCTATGGCAGTGGTGGCACCTATACCTACGAGGGTATTCTGCTCGGCTGGCTGCTCCCAGAAGAAGCATTCCCCCAGCCCCGCCTGCCGGGCACCGTTAAAGGCCTGGATTGTATCATAGCGCTCAATGGGCTGGGTGTAGCTGGCAAGTACAGTTCGTTGTTGTTGGGAAGCGTGTGCTGAAGCCTCGCGCAAGGTGTTGAATAATAGGTCCTGGTCGCTAATAATGGGCGATTGCCCGGGTACGGTCGTGTCGTGTGCTGCGAACGGATTAGGAATTACTATTTTCATGCTTCTGTCTAACTCAAGATACTTAAAGAAATGGGCTGAGAAGATCTCTGGCCCAGAGACTGTTGTGTTCTGTCCATTACATATTGTAGCGGAGATGTAGGGGGATTGCCACTACTATTGTAGATTGGGCTACTCCACCTCTTGCCTCTGACCAGAGTCAGCGAACCGGCGCAAGACCCCTGCTAGTCCTGGCTCTTGTTCTGAGACCGGGAGAGTTCGAAGGCAATGTAGACCACGTTATCCCACGCGTTGTGGATGCCGATGAACAGGAGCAGCACCGTTGCCGCGGCGATGACGAACAGTGCCGGAGCCGGATGGCCTGGGAGCAGTATCGCCGCGACGAGGAGGGCAGTGTAGGAGACCAGGGGAAAGACCGTATGCCACAGCCAGTCTTCCAGCACCGGTTGATAGTCCGTCTGACGGCGCGCCCGCCGGAGCACGATGACCACGTATATCATCCCCCCGAGACCCGAGAGACCCAGCAGCAGGCCAGCATTCCAGAGCGCCTGCCAGGGTGCACTGAGAACAGCAATCCTGTCAGCGCCGCCGCAGCGGAGCCGATGATGACGTAAAAGTTTTGCCAGGTGCTCAGGAACGACACCCCAGCCTCTTGCATACTGGATCCTCCCCTCGATGTCCATGCAAATGTGAGACGGCTCATACGCCTCCTCCGCGAGACCGGATGAGGCACGATTGGACGAGTTGCATCAAAGAGCTACACCCGGCGTCGGTAGGGCTCACTCTGTGTTTCTGAGGAAGACATGTCCCTGCTTTTTATTCTATCACATCTCTCATTATCTGAGACTCCCCCGGCTAAAGCGCAGGGGGTTCTTGTCGACGGGTCAGCGCATCTCGGTTCCCTCGACAGGAGCGGAGCTCTTGCTGGTCGCCTACAAGACTTCTGGGCAGACGCGCTCGGGCTCTGGGTATGCCAAAGCTTTGGGGGAGAGCTTCCCCCCCGCTCTCGCACGTTCTTGTACGTCCTCTATTGCTGCCCGCAAGCGCGTCTCCGCACTCTCCCATTCCTCATGGGCAATAGAGGGAACCAATGTTCTGAGATTGAGATGAACTGCCAAGAAGGCCGAATACAGATCGCGCTGCACTGGCCCAACGCCACATTCGCAGTGATGCCAACGCTCAGAGAGCGGTTTCTTGACGTAGGAACCACAGCCATGACAGTATTGCGACAATTTGGTGGAGTGGGTAGGAACTTCATGCAGGATGCCGCCAGTTCTTGCAACCGTGCGTTTCAACCATTCGATGAACATCCCTGGAGCATGAGTCCCCACGCTCTTGCCATCCCGCTTCTGCCACGCTTTGTAAGACAATTTTTCGGTGATGATAGTCGTGCCCGTTCGGACAATCTCATGGACAAGCCGACCATGCAGACTCTTGCGATGGGCGGCCAGTTTACGCTCATGAGCAGCAAGACGCCTTCGGGTTAGTTTGTACCCCTTGCTGTCATGCCATCGCTTTTTGCCTTTTTTGATCCGTCCCTTGTGGTCATAGTTCTCTTGGTTATTGGCCCGTCGTTGTCGATCCAGCTTCCGTTGGAGACGGCGTTTCTTCTGTTGGTCACTTTTCAGTTCCCGGCAGAAGGAGAGCAAGCGTGCTTCTCCCTGTTCAGCAACCATGGCAAGGGTGGAAGGCCCCAGGTCAAGACCAACGGTAGCCTCCCCGACTTGGTGCTTGGGTTTCTGATAGGCAACGCCCTCCAAGGCCAGTTGAGCGTAGTAGCGATACCCCTCGCAATCGGCCCCTTGAGCCTGTGGGCTCGTGGCACGCCGACGCAGCAGACGCACAAACTTGATGGGATGGCGCAGGCCATGCTGGACAACAGGATCATGCCAGTCAATGAGAGCAGGAAGACGGTCTTGCTGGAAGATCAGAAAGCCCTCATTGCCTTCGGTGGGGTTGTGCAAGACAAAGTGAATGCCTTGCTTATTGGTCTTGCCCTCGATACTGTCCAGGCCACGACCACAGCTCTTGAAGCGAACTTTCTTGGCTTGGCCCAGGCAGACGCGATTGGCGGCTTGATAGGCACGGGTCGCGAGCTTCTGTGCGGTATTGCTATCAAGATGCTCGGCAATCCAGGCGGTTCTGGCTTTCGTCGCATAGGCATGGAGGGCATATTCGGAGAAGCCGTACTCCTGGCGAAGCTCCGAGAAGAGTGCGGACCGTTCCTGCTTGTGAACTTTCGGGATGCTTCGGGCTTGTTGCCATCTCTCATCCGCTCGCATCTGCTTCAAGCGTTTCATCGCTTCCCCAAGCAAGGCATTGTAGAGGCAGCGAGCCGCTTCAAAATGCGCTCGCAAGTGCTTCGCTTGCTGGCTGTCCACCCGCAAGGGCAGTTCCAGCAGGAACGTGGGCGTTTTGCTTCTCTTCATTTCGTCGTCACGCCCTCCATTTCAGCTAATCGCCTGAGCGCCAATTCGATGACCGCACTTTCGCTCAAGCCAAGCTTCTTGGCAAGGAGCTTGCGTAATTGCTGGCCTTCTTCACTCAGACGAATACTGGTGGGTTTGGTTTTCTTGTCCATGTATTACATTGTACATCATTTCATACTACATGTCAAGCCAGCCCGACCACCACCCCAAGCCCAAACAAGGAATGCACCATTCCTCCCCCGCATGAATGACGGGGGCTACCTGGCGCTTTTAGTTGTGTATCGCCAGATTCCCCGTTAACAGGGAATCTGGCGATACACAGGTGGTGACTCCAACTAGCTCGTCTGGTCCCATCCTCCAGGCGGCGTGTCACGATCGTAGATGGTAATAGCGTAACCATCAAGATCGACGAACGTAAACTGCCGGCCAAATCGCCCGTCTAAGGGCGCTTTCAGAATGGTAGCGCCCGCCTCGACCAGGGCGTCGTAAACCACCTGGCTGTCAGCTGTCTTGAACCAGACGGTTGGAGTCGTGATCGGACGGGGAATGCTGTCCAGGTCCACACCTGGAGGTGCTTGGATCAGCCCGAAGGGGACGGGATAGGTCAGGAAGCCGACACCCGTTGGGAAGACTTCAGGATCGCGCCTGAAGCCAAGCTTCTTCTGGCATAGCGAGAGATGACTCCTTTCAAAGCTGGGCTGCCGCGCCAGCAACAGTCGGCGCGGCACCCGGTTGCTCTCATACCAGCAGTATATCCTGCCTGAGTGACAACAGTATGTCAGCAGCACCACGACTTTTTGAACGACTCTCCTCTGTTCTGAAAGGCGCATCCGGTCTCCATCACCCAGAGTCACGGCCGTATTTCGGGGAGAACCCCCCCCCTGTGAAGCACAGGATGGCCATGAGGCACGATATGCTACAATACAAGAGTTGCGTTCTGCACCTGGGAGCGCGCAGAGGAGGGAATCGCTGTCACAATTGAGGAGGTATCTATGCGGTATGGAGTCTACGTCCCCAATTTTGGACCCTATGGAGATGCTCACATCCTTGCCGACCTGGCGTATGAGGCGGAAGAGGCGGGCTGGGACGGCTTCTTTCTTTGGGACCAGGTGTCGAAGTCGACCCTGACGCCGACCGTCGATCCCATGGTTGACCCATGGGTTGCGCTAACCGCGATCGCGCTCCGCACGAGCACGATTCGCCTGGGCACGCTCGTCACGCCCCTGCCACGTCGCCGCCCGTGGAAGGTGGCGCGGGAAACCGTGTCGCTGGATCACCTGTCCGCGGGGCGACTGATCTTCGGGGTAGGCTCGGGGGGCGGCTATTTCGACTTCGAGGCGCTGGGCGAAGCCTCGGACGCCAAAACGCTGGCGGCGTTGCTGGACGAGGGCCTTGAGGTGCTCACGGGGCTTTGGAGCGGCGAGCCCTACCACCATGAAGGGACTGCTTATCATGTCAAGGAAGCGCAGTTCCTGCCGCGCCCGGTGCAATCTCCTCGTATCCCCATCTGGATGGCGGGCATGTGGCCCGCGAAAGCGCCTTTTCGCCGTACGGCCCGCTGGGACGGCGTTATCCCCATCGGGCGCGACCTGCCCCTCACCGCGATGCTCACCCCGGAGCAGATGCATGAAATCGTCCGCTATGTCGCATCCCAGCCAGGATACACCACCCCGTTCGAGGTTGTTCATTCAGGTATAACAGGGGGCACGGACGAAGCCCACGATCGCGAAGTCGTTGCCACGTACCAGCAGGTAGGAGTCACATGGTGGGTGGAAAAAATCTTGCCCGAACGCTGGGGGAGCTGGACCGACTGGCCCCTTGAGGCGATGCGGGCGCGGATTCGACATGGGCCGCCGAGGTAGCCGAAACTAATAAATCACATATAACTTGTTAGCGACAAACTGGGATGGTATACTCAATCTTGGACTAATACCAGACAGGATTTACATATTTTTCGAGTCTATTTCGGCATGAATAGTGCCGGAATTATGCACTAAGGAAAGCATTCTATTAATGTCTTCACCTCTTGTAGGCATCATCGCCAACCCGGCATCCGGGCGCGATATTCGTCGATTGGTTGCTCATGGCACCGTTTTCGACAATAACGAAAAGGCGGCGATTGTACGGCGCGTGCTCCTGGGCCTTGAAGCTGTAGGTATACAGCGAGTGGCATATATGCCGGAACATGATTTCGGCATTTTGCCTCGCGCCCTCAACGAGTTGCATGGACACTCCCAACTACAGCAGACAGCTGGTCCCCTGGAGATGCCCGTGCTGGGCACTAGAGCAGATTCCACGCGTGCCGCTCAATTGCTAGTCGAGATGGGTGCTGGCTGCATCATCACGCTTGGTGGGGATGGCACCAACCGGGCAGTAGCCAGGGGGTGCGGAACTGTTCCAGTTATCCCCATCTCCACAGGCACCAACAATGTTTTTCCTACTTTCATAGAAGGTACCATCGCGGGAATGGCTGCCGGGCTTGTTGCCAGTGGTCGTGTAGGTGACGGTGCAATGCGACGCGCGCCCCGTTTAGTGGTTCTCATGAATGGCATGGAGAAAGAGAGCGCGCTGGTCGATGTGGTTGTTTCTTCAGTGCCTTTTGTGGGTTCGCGAGCTATCTGGGATCTTTCGACGGTACGTGAAGTGGTCCTGTCGCGAGTGGCCCCGGCCACAATTGGCCTCTCCGCGCTTGGCGGAGCGCTATTGGATCACGCAGCTGGCAGCGCTGAGCAAGCGGGTATGCACATTGTGTTAGGGGATGGTGGTCTACAGGTGCTGGTTGCGCTGGCGCCCGGCCTGATCGAATGGGTAGCGGTCACAGAGTACCAGCGATTGGCTATGAACGATGTCGTACGCTTCCCGCCTGGAGCTGGAACGGTGGCGCTGGATGGCGAACGTGAGATCGAAATCGCAGTGACATCATTGGTGGAAGTCCGGCTCTGCGCAGATGGTCCTTTTGTCGTAGATGTTCCTGCAGCCCTGAAAGGGGCAGCACTAGCTGGTCACTTGCATCGTTAGCAGGCTGACGGATGTCTCGTGGATATCTCTAGATGTTTCCAATCTACAGTCAGGAGGTTTACAGCTATGGTAACCAAAAAGGGTAGTGGTGTGAGCGGGCAAACATTGGATAAGTCTCAGCTGCTTCATCTGTACGAGCAGATGACGACGATCCGCGAATTTGAGGAGCGCGCCGGCAAAGAATTCGCCGCGGGGAAGGTCCCGGGTTTCGTGCACCTGTATGCGGGTGAAGAAGCGGTCGCTGTGGGTGTCTGCGCGCACCTGACCGATGATGACTACATTACCAGCCATCACCGCGGGCATGGTCATTGTATCGCTAAAGGCGTGAGCTTGCGCGAGATGGTGGCTGAACTGCTGGGCCGTGAAGCAGGAGCCTGCCGTGGCAAGGGCGGCTCAATGCATATCGCCGACGTCAACAAGGGGATGCTCGGGGCCAATGGCATTGTGGGTGGCGGCTTCCCCCTGGCGACGGGAGCAGGGCTCACCGCGAAGCACAATGGCCGAGGCCAGGTGGCCGTCTGTTTCTTTGGGGATGGCGCGGCCAATCAGGGCACCTTCCATGAAGGACTCAATCTTTCGGGTATCTGGAAACTGCCGGTGGTTTTCGTGGCCGAGAACAATGGCTATGCCGAAACGACACCTGTGACCTATCACATGAGCTGTCGCGATATTGCCGACCGCGCCGCCGGCTACGGGATGCCAGGCGTGACCGTCGATGGGCTGGATGTCTTCGCGGTCTACGAGGCGGCTGGCGAGGCCGTCGCACGCGCGCGGCGGGGTGAAGGCCCGAGTCTGATCGAGTGCAAGACCTATCGCTACCACGGGCATTTCGAGGGCGATACCATCCTGTATAGGACCAAAGAGGAGGAAGAGGCCTATCATGCCCGCGATCCAATTACGGCCCTGCGCCGCTCCATCATTGATCGTGGGATTGCTCAAGAAGCGGAACTGGATGCGATCGACAAACAGGTCCAGAATTCGATTGACCTTGCCTGGGAATTTGCTGAAGCCCAACCGTACCCAGCGCCAGAAGAGGCCCTGACCGATGTCTATGTAAAGTACCCATAAAGGAGGAGACCATGGCTGTCGCAATTCGTCAATTGACCTATGCACAAGCAATCAATGAAGCAATCCGTCTAGAAATGCGCCGCGATCCACGCGTTGTCTTAATGGGTGAGGATGTAGCAGGCGGAGCAAACATAGATCACCTGCAGGACGACGAAGCCTGGGGAGGTGTCCTGGGCGTCACGAAGGGCCTGGTGCAGGAGTTTGGACGCGATCGTGTCCTCGATACGCCCATCACTGAAGCGGGTTTCATTGGTGCGGCAGTGGGGGCTGCTTCTACCGGCATGCGTCCAATAGCTGAACTGATGTTTGTCGATTTCTTCGGCGTCTGCTGGGACCAGATCTTTGATCAGGGTGCCAAGCTGCGCTACATGTTTGGCGGCAAGGCAAACTGCCCGCTCGTGATCCGCACGATGATCGGCGCAGGCATGGGCGCGGCGGGTCAACACTCGGGGTGTCATTATTCAGTGTTCACGCACATGCCCGGTATTAAAACTGTGATCCCCTCCACCCCGGCAGATGCAAAGGGACTGCTGACTGCTGCGATCCGCGATGATGACCTGGTGGTGGTCTTCGAGAACAAGATGCTCTACTCGATGTCAGGCGAAGTTCCTGAGAACGAGTATGTCATCCCACTGGGCAAGGCCGATATCAAGCGCGAGGGCACCGATGTCACGATTGTGGCAATCTCGCGCATGGTGCACCAGGCACTGGCCGCGGCAGATGCGCTGCAAGCCGATGGCATTTCGGTAGAGATTGTCGATCCGCGCACGCTTTCTCCGTTGGACGAGGAAACTATTCTTAACTCGGTCGCCAAGACGCACCGTCTGGTGATCGTTGACGAGGACAATCCGCGCTGCAGCGCCGCTACAGACATTGCCGCGCTCGCTGCCGACAAAGCGTTCACCGAACTCGATGCGCCCATCAAGCTGGTAACGGCGCCTCATACGCCTGTGCCATTCAGCCCGCCGCTAGAACAGTTTTACATTCCCAGCGCTGGACGTATCGTTGCCACCATTCAGGACATGATGGGGTAGCGATGTCTTACATGGGTAGGATTTTGGAATGGAGGGGAATGGCATAACCGTAGGGCGGGAGTGGTGCGCAGTGGAGTGGGGACGCTTGCGTCGCCCTGGCAGGAGGAGGAAGGCGTTTACAGTGCCAGGACGAGGGCGACGCAGGCGTCCCCTCCCCGCACAACCCAACCCCCGCCCCTACGGTGACGAAGCGGCTCCCGAGGCGCAGCTACAAATATCTACTCCTGTAAAGCGGGAGTGGTGCGGAGAGGGCGACGCAAGCGTCCCCACTCCACTGCGCACCACTCCCGCCCCTACGGGGGTGTCACGCCATACCTCCCTCGTGGTCGTCCGCGTTCCTCTTTGCCCATGTTTGTGTGCTACATACGAAACAAATGAAACAAGTGAAACAAGTGAAACAAATGAAACTCGTTTCAACGAACCTACCCTTGAGAGGAGGCGGAGGGATACCGTTGCATAGAAAGCATGTTAAAGGGTGAAAAACAGAGAGGAGAGGCAGCGTGGCAACTATTTTAAGCATGCCTAAGTGGGGATTGGCGATGAAGACGGGGCTCGTTGTCGAATGGTTGAAACGTCCTGGCGACTCTGTCCAGGAGGGCGAGCCCATTGTGCAGATCGAGAGCGAGAAGGCTACGAACGAGGTGGAAGCGCCCGCAACGGGCCTTGTGCGCTGGCTGGGAGTACCGGAGGGGGAGGATGCGCCAGTAGGGGCAGCTCTTGCTGTGATTGTCGTGCCGGGCGAGGAACTGACCGATGAACAGGTGGCTGATTTGATACGCGAGGATGCCGAGATCAAGCGGCAGAAGGCTGAGATGCTGACCGGTCAGCGGAAAACAGCGGCAAGGGAAACGGCAAGCGGAACACGCGCGACGGTTAGAGCACCGAGTAGCACCGGCGGACGAGTGAATGCTTCGCCAGCGGCGCGAAGGCTGGCGCAGGAACTTGGTGTTGACCTGACAATAGTCGCTGGGACGGGACCTGGCGGAATGATCGGGCGCGAGGATGTGCTGCGTGCAGCCGAGGAAGCGAAAGCAGCGCCTTCTGAAGAGGCCGAGGAGCGGGATGTTGACGTTGGTGGTATAACGGTCCACTGCCTTATGGCGGGACCTGTCAACGCGCCACACGTGGTGTTTGTGCATGGATTGGGCGGCTCGCTGACCACCTGGTCTTTAAACCTGCCAGCCTTTGCCGAACAGTTCCGCATCTGCGCGCTTGATCTCGTTGGCGCAGGCAGCAGCGCCAAGCCGGCTACAGACTACAGTGTGCCCGCGCTGGCCGAGTTCCTGGCAAGCTTCCTCGATGCTCTTGGTCCAGATTGGCAGCGCGTGAGCATCGTTGGCCACTCTCTCGGAGGAGCAGTGGCTCTTGCCTTCGCCGGAAGCTATCCGCAGCGGGTAGAACGACTGGTACTGGTCGATAGCGCGGGCCTGGGGCCGGAGATTGATCGCACGGTGCTCGAGCTGATACATTCCGAGCCCAGCCCTGAGAACGTACGCGTGGAACTCACACACTTCTTCGCTCATACTGGTATGATTCAGCAGGAACTGGTAAACCAGCTCTACCAGCAGCGCATGCAACCAGGCGCGCACGAAGCGCTGGTCGCAACCGCCGATGCCGCATTCGATGATGGAAAGCAGCTCGTCGACCTGCGCGATACCCTGGCCAGGCTGAACGTTCCGGTGCTGGTCGCCTGGGGAGTTGCTGACGCGGTGATTCCTGCGACTCATGCACAGGAGGTTGAACGCACGTCCTCAGGCCGCCTGGAGGTGTTTGCTGACTGTGGGCATTGCCCGCATATTGAGCGTGCTGATGCGTTTAACCAGCTGACGTTGACGTTTCTTGTGGGGTGACTGGTTGGGTGTAAATTTCAAAATTCATGGGTAATTTCTTTCTCATTATCCGGGTGAGAGCAGAACAAGGGAGGTCTCTATCCAACCGGGTGGGGACTTTCTTCTACGATAGACTGCCTTAAGGAGATCAAGATGCCACAGCGGCAAATATCGTCCGAGAACATCGTCAGTCGACGTTCGTTTCTCAAGCAATCTCTGACGCTGCCGGGTGCCCTGCTCATCGTAGCCTGTGCGGGTCCTGTGAGCAATACAACATCATCGCCGCAGACTGCAACTACGGCGCAAGCAACGACATCTACCAGAGCCTGTAGTGGTACACCTACCCCATCCCAGACAGAAGGACCCTTTTACAAGCCCGGCTCACCTGAGCGTACTTCTTTACGAGAATCAGGTTTCGCGGGAACGCCTCTCACAGTCGCCGGATACGTGTTTTCTACCACATGCAAGCCAATTGCTCATGCGTGGCTGGACTTCTGGCATGCAGATAGTAACGGGAATTACGATAACACTGGCTTCAGGCTGCGTGGTCACCAGTACACAGATAAGCAGGGACGCTACTCCCTTGAAACCATTGTCCCTGGAGAATACCCTGGTCGAACGCGCCATATTCACATGAAAGTCCAGGCTCCTGGCCAGTCTGTTCTCACCACACAACTCTACTTTCCTGGAGAACCACGTAACGACAGCGACGGCATCTTTTCCCCCGAGCTACTTATTCATGTGCAAAATACGTCCAACGGTCAACTGGCAACGTTCAATTTCGTTCTCGCTCTTCAATGAGAAAGAAACGACATCTAACAGGAATACTCCTTGACTTCTAACCCGAAATTGATTATGCTGTTCCTATGGAAGAACGAATAGTTCAATATAGCGAACATTCTGATACTCGCGAAGAAACTGAAACGGCGGTAGCGCCTGCACCAATGGTAGAGCGGGCTTTTCGTTTGCTGGATCTTTTGAGCGATACCGAGGAGGGTTTGACTCTTTCGGACCTGGCGCGAGCGCTCAACATGAGTAAAGGGAGTATCCACGGGCTGCTCAAAACGTTGGAGAGCAATGGCGTGATCGAGCAGGCGGAGGATCGACGGTATGTAATGGGTCCCCGCATTTATGACCTTGCGCAAGCCTATGTCCAGCGTGCTGGCCTGCGTCATTATGCTTTGCCCGCTATGCGGCGCATAGCAGCAAGTACAGGGGAAACGGTGTTCCTTGGGAAGGTCGAGCAGAAGGGCGTGCGGATCATCGAAAGTATGGTGGACGAAGGAGCACAACCTGCTCTGCATATTTCCGCTCTGCGAGGGACGCGTGTGCACCTGCTGGCCGCAGCAACTGGCCCATTCGTGTTGGCGAGCTGGCCGCTGGCGCGGCGCGAGGCCTTCTTGCAGGCATACGCGCTACCGCGCTTCACAGAACACACGATAACAGATCCCCAGCAGTTTTTGGCACGTGTGGAAGAGGCTGTCCGCACAGGTGTCAGCTTCGACCACGAGGAGTACCTGGTCGGCGTCAACGCGGTTGGAGCACCTATTTATGGCACAGGAGGCTCATTGGTGGCCCTGCTGTGGGTTGTTGGTTTTGCCTCGCGCTTTAAGGGTGAAGCCCTGGAAGGTGCTGCCCAGCAATTACGGGCTGAAGTTGTGGCGGTTTCACAGGCACTGGGAGCAAGAAGATAGGGGGGGTTCGCGAAAGGAGGTTGCAATGCGCGAACTCATCACCTTGCATGTGAATGGCGAGCGCCACGAACTGGCAGTTTTTCCGCATCATACCTTACTTGAAGTCCTGCGTGAAGATATGGGTTTGACTGGAACCAAGCATGGCTGCGAATTGGGAGAATGTGGAGCGTGCACGGTCTTGATCGATGGCATGGACCCCTATATGAAGGCGCCGGATGAAATACTTACCGAGGTGATTTTACCGCCGGCTGATGGCTGGCGCAGCACCTACCTGAAATTGCGCCGTCGAGGCTCGTTCGACTTCCCACTGCTGGGGATAGCGGTGGCGCTGCGCTTTGCTGCTGACAGGACGGTAGCTGATGCGCGCATTACGCTGGGAGCCGTGGCATCTCACCCGGTAGAGGCGAGCGAGGCTGCCGCACAACTGGTCGGTCGGTCGCTCAGCCCTGAATTGATCGATGTGGTGGCGGTTGCTGCCTCCAGGCGCTCCAAGCCGCTGGACAATGCCGACCTGGCGATCAATTATCGCAAACAGGTCACGCCCGTTTTTGTGCGTCGTGCACTCAGCCAGCTTGCAACATCGTGAATATGTCTCAACCCGCGCATTACGTTTGGTAGCTGGCGGTCATGGGTGGAGGTGGCAAGATGGAAGATGATGATCTTGTAGCTATACAACATATCCTTCGTGTTGCAACAGCCAGCGCTTGCGCTCGATCCCTCCGCCGTAGCCGGTCAAGGAAGTGTCCGCGCCGATAACACGATGACATGGCAACACAATTGGAATGGGATTGAGAGCGTTCGCTCCACCGACGGCACGGTACGCGGCAGGCTTGCCAAGTTTCGCCGCAATTTCACCATAGTTGATCGTCGTTCCCGGTGGAATGGTGCGTAACGTGGACCAGACCTGCTGCTGGAAGGCCGTACCACCGGTGCTTACAGGGATTGCGTCCAGACAGCGATAGTCACCCGCGAAATAGTCACGAATGCGGCTGCTGAAGCCACAAGGGTCGATTATCTGCGCCAGGCGGATTGGTCCGTAGCGGCGCAGGAGCAATATCATCATGCGTTGTTCGTAGTCCGCAAAGTCAAGCGAACACAATTGCTCTCCATCAACGACGATTAGAATGGTGCCAATAGGAGAGTCTATATGGTCAAGCTGTAGTTCTTTCACCTGTAGTTCCTTCACATAGCAAACCTATACAAAATCTGCAGGGCCTTCTGGTCCCCAGAGGTTTACCCATCTTTTTTGCGAATCCCAGACTTTGGGTTCATACGTTGCATCATCCCAGATTTGCTGGATGTTGCTCATGAATTCGATCAAGTTGCTTTCGGGGTCTCTAAAGTACTCAAAATGATTTTCTCCGGGGCCGTGCCGACCAGGGCCATAGAGCAGTACATAGCCATTGTGCATGAGGTGATCAGCCTGGCGGGCAAGGTAGGAGAAGTCCTTCAACTCGAAGGCGAAATGATGCATCTTGATAGTACCAGTTTTGGCAAACGCCAGGCCATGATGATCAGGATTGCAGCGCATCCAGAGGAAGATATCATCTACCCAGTCGGAGACGCGGAAGCCCAGTACCTCGCTATAGAACTCAGCGCTGCGTTTGCAATCATCCACGAGTAAGGTGATGTGGCCCAGTTTGCGGGGTTGGACTGCCCGTGGGCCATAGGTTGGGGCGACTTGCGCCATCTCGCCGATTAACTCGACGACATAATCGTCAGGGTCGCGCAAACGCAATGAAGTTCCCTGGCCAAGTTCAGCTGGCCCTTCTGTTTTGAAGGGAATGCCAGCTTTTGACAATGCCCCGGCGGCAGCCTCCAGAGCTGCTGGACTGCCCACGTCGAGCGCATAGTGGTCGAACCCTGTCTCAGAGGAGGGAATGAGCACAACCGAGTGGTGGTTTGTATTGCAGCGCAGGTAGACCTGATCGGCGTTATCGCGCTCTGTCTCACCAAGACCCACCATCTGAGTATAAAAGTATGTTTGTTGCTCTACGTTGCGCGTCTTCAAAGCGATGTGCGAGATACTTCTGACATCCACGACAGGCATGAGGAATCTCCTTATCCTTTCTTAGGAAGATTAACGCTTATACCTCCAACAATCACAATTCGTGTGCTCTGCTACATCTTTTGCTAGAGCAGCTCTCATGATTCAAGAGCGCTCTGACCTTCACAAACCCATCCATCCTAAAATCTCTGCGGGATGCTGGTTGGTCATCTGCCCATAGGAGCCTGCATAGAACAACAATGGGCTGCCATGACCAACGTGCAAGTACTCGACCTCTCCAAGAAAGAGCGTATGGTCGCCTGCTTGACGCACGTCTACTACGCGAGCAACAATGTGAGCAATGGCCCCCTTCAGGAGTGGGACACCCTTCTCCATGATAAAGGCGATCTCAAGTCTGTCCATTGGGCGACCGCCAAAGTGACGGCTCAACCCCTCCTGGTCGTCAGAGAGCATACTGATGCCAAAGCGAGCGTCAAGGGCAAGCAGATTGTACATCTGGGCATTTTGCCCGACGGAGATCAACACCAACGGTGGATGTAACGAGACCGACATGAAGGCATTCGCGGTCATACCATGTACGTGTTCCTCGTGAGCAACGGTGATTACGGTCACACCGGTGGCGAAACGACCGAGCGTCTTACGAAACAATTGAGTATCAATTGCTGGGCGCTGCTCCATATGACAGCCCTCCTTCGCTGCGCTCGCCCCTCGATAAATCGCGGGTCTACTGGTGCCGGAGTAAGCCTCCCGCTTATTTGTTCAACTGTGCCAGCACGTAATTCACATCCACAGGGTTGATCAGATCAGGGGCAGTCCAGCCGTCAATGTTATACTCCGCCATGCAGGTGTCGGCAAGGCCCTTCATCCGGTCGCTCAACCCGGAAGCAGAGGCGACATTGAGTGCGATGAGGCGGTTTTCTTCGGTCGAACCGGCATAATTGATTTCGTAGAGTTCGTGGCGACTGCCGAACTCGGAGCCAATGGAGTCCCAGAGCAGCTTCATCAGTTTGATGCGGTCCTCTGCACTGTACCCGTTCGAGCCACGGACATACTTATCAAGATATGGACGGAGTTCGGGATTCTTGAAGTCGACGGCACTGGAGTTGAGGTAGATCATGCTGCTCGCCAGGGTTTGTTCGATGAGGTTCTTAACGATGGGGTAGAAGGTCGATCCAAACACCTGGTAAGCCGAGGCTGCCTCCATATTGGGCAGAACGGCCCCATTCGTCCACGGCTCAGCGTTACGCGCCATCGCCTCTGTCAGGCTCCAGAACAGGTTGCGATAGGAAATGATTTCCCCAACGCGAGTCTGCACGCCGCGGTAATCCTTCGTGCCGGTCGCTTCAACGGCCTTGAGCACGAGCCCTGCGATAAACTCAAGCTTGATGGCCAGGCGAGTGCATCCTTGCAGGAGCGCTCGTGGCAGGAAGCCGGTCTTGGGGAAAAAGTTGTTGGCCCTTTCGATGTCGCCGCAGACGAACACATCCTCCCATGGGATGAACGCGTTGTCGAGCACAAATATGGCATCGTTCTCGTCGAGGCGACTCGACAGGGGGTAGTCGAACGGGCTCCCCATCACGGCCGCGGTATTCTCGTATGATGCACGTGAAATCAACTTGACACCTGGTGTGTTCATCGGCACCATGAAGACGACGGCGTAGCGGCGGTCCTGCACCGGGATCAGTCCGTGATGCGCCACAAACGTGGCATTCGTGAGCGCTGAGCCTGTGGCAACCACCTTCGCGCCACTGACGTAGATACCGCCATCGGTTTCTTTCTCGATATGGACGGTTACCTCGGCTCGTTCATGGATCCCGCGATCACGGTCAACGGGGGGATGGATGATAGCGTGGTTGAGATATAGTACCCGCTCCTGCGCTTTTTTGTACCACGCGCGCGCGTTCGCCTCGTACGGCTGGTAAAATTCGGCGTTGGCGCCGAGCGTTGCGAGGAACGAGGCTTTATAGTCAGGTGAGCGGCCCAGCCAGCCGTACGTCAGGCGTGCCCAGGCGGCAATTGCGTCGCGAGCTGCGAGCTGCTCTTCCCAGCTTTTTGGCGCCCTGAAATACCTGTGGGTACGACCACCTGAGCCGGTGTCAGTCTCTATGGTCAGGACGTCCTGCAACGCCGGGTTGTACAGAGCATCGTATAAACGAGCGATCATGCGAGCGGTGTTACGGAAGCCTGGATGGGTGGTCACGTCTTTGACGCGCTCTCCGTAGATCCAAATCTCTCGTCCATCACGCAGGCTTTCCAGGTATTCCTTGCCGGTCATGGGATGCGTCGTCGCTCCCTGGGGGTCTACAGCATCGATAGTCATGGTTTTCTCCTGTTCTCGGGTCTCCATGTTGTCAACAGGATGCTTTTCAGAAAAGGTGTACACAATTAAACATCTGGAAAGCAAACTGTATACAGGACTTATCCTTGAGCCAGTATACACGATATAAATGAGTTTTTTCAATGCTCATCACCGTAAGTGAGCTGAGACAGAAATTTCTGAAAGTCATATAATGTGATCAGAAATGCTGTTGATATACGACCGGAGGAGAGAAACTCGACATGCTACAAGGCTCTGTTAATCTTCGAGACTATACAGAGCGATGTAATAGAGGCAGAAGCTTGTATTGGAAATTATCAAGAAAAGGAGCATAGAGTTTGGCAACACAGTTACCTACGCAGCAAGATATTCTGGATTCCCTTCAGGACGATCACGAATGCTATCTGAAGCTGATCAATCGGCTGAATGATGAGGAGCAACAGACACCTTTCACGCCCGAAGGTTGGTCGGTCAAGGATTTCCTGTCACACATGAGCTATTATAAGGCGGCGACACGGATGTTAATTGTCGCCTATACGCATGATCAGCCACTGCCACCCGTTATGCTGTCGGGGGACGAGGGCAATGAAGAGGCGCGCGAAATGGATAAAGGCCTTTCACTGCCGCAGGTGCGCAACTACTGGGAAGAGACCCACATGCACCTGACTCACGTGGTCGCCGACGAGCTCGATGACGAGACACTCAAGGAAGAAGTGCGTACGCCGTGGGACGAAGACATTACTGAGCCGCTCTGTACAATCGTTGCCTCAATCTGCGAACACGACGCGGAACATTTTGAGTTGATCGATCAGTACTTCGAGGTTGGCAAATGAAGATATTGGTCGCCGGGGTGGGTTCAGGTGGCTTCGCTTTTGCTGCTTATCAATAGAGAGATGGGCTTGCTGTAACCATCGTTGAAAAAATGCGGCACATCCTCCCCCTATTAAAGAAGGGGAGGATGTGCCGTGTGTTTAAGCTTTCGATATGCCTCTCACGCGAAGTGATGAGGTCATTGGGAAGCACGAATGCTATTGCTGGCTCGGTCCACTTGAAGACTCCAGCCGCTCGCGCATCTGATCGAATGTTGTGGCATCGATCTCGCCACGCGCATAACGCTGCCGGAGGATCTCCATCGCCGAGTGTTGAGTTGGCGGCGTACCAGGATGCATGCCTGGATTGTAGAAAGGCTCCTGCCTGTAGTATGCCCATGGTCTCCTTGAACTGAACCGGCGTATCAAGGCCCAGATGAGCAGTCCCAGAATGATTAGCCAAAAGAATTTGCCTAGTAGAAACAAAGGCATCAGTAGCCATAAACCGTGAAAGCCCCAAAACATGGGAATTCCTTCTTTCTTTCCTAATGTATTACTTTTATTACCATTGTCGTGGAAATTACGGAGACCTTGTGATCAGGGTTGTACGTGTTAGAGTGTCCTTCTCCTGCCTCTTCCCGTACGACTTGCGGAAACAGATGGGGTCGTGAGGATCGAAAGCCATACAGTTCGAACCAATGAAGCTTTTGCTGGCGTATGATGTATAGACGAGAGAAAAACAGTATCAAGTATCAAGCAAAGGAGAAAGAGAATAGATGAGCGAACAGATTGGGTTTATTGGCCTTGGTAATATGGGACAGCCAATGGCAGGCAGCCTTCTTAAGGCGGGCTACACGCTCACGGTCTATAATCGTACTGCGAGCAAAGCGGAGCCACTTATAGCGAAGGGAGCGAAACTGGCGCGCCAGCCAAGCGAGGCCGTTCAGCCTGGAGGTATCGTGGTGAGCATGGTGGCGAACGACCAGGCTCTTGAAGAGATCGTTATGAGCCCGGGCTTTCTCGAGCGTTTGGGGCCAAACGGCATTCATCTCTCGATGAGCACGGTGTCGCCTTTCACATCGCGCAAGCTGGCGGAACTGCATGCGCAACACGGCAGTATCTATCTCGCGGCCCCTGTTTTCGGGCGACCCGAGGCGGCAGCCGCTCAAAAGCTGTGGATCTGCGTTGCAGGGCCTCTGGCTGGCAAAGAGCGTGTGCGTCCTGTACTCGAGGCTATGGGACAGGGCATCTTCGACTTTGGTGATGATCCCGGCGCGGCCAATATCGTCAAGCTCTGTGGCAACTTCATGATCGTTTCGGCGATGGAGGCCATGGCCGAGGCGTTGACCCTGGCGGAGAAAAGTGGCCTTGATCGTTCAGCCGTGATCGAGATGTTCACACAAACCATGTTCGCGGCTCCCATCTACCAGAACTATGGCAAGATGATTGCCGAGAAACGCTACACTCCTGTCGGGTTTCAGCAGAAATTAGGCTTAAAGGATGTCAACCTGGTCAGGGAGGTGGCGGAATATGCTATCATGCCAATGCCCCTGGCAAGCTTAATGCACGACCGCTTGCTTGCAGGTGTGGCGAAAGGAAGGGGTGAGATGGATTGGACGGCGCTCTCGCTCGATGTGTTGGAGAACGCAGGGCTGGAGCTTCCGCACAATTCAAAACCGTAGGATTAAAGCTCGATCAGGAATTTCCCACGCCTCTTGACTCATTCTGTTTGCTATGCGAGACTTCCTCATAGAAGAAAAATAGAAAGCTGAGGAGGAAGTATTGTGATGCAGAATGGGCAACGCTTCAAAGACAAGGTGGTGATTGTCACAGGCGCTGCAAAGGGCATAGGGCGTGCTATAGCTCTACGTTTCGGCAGCGAAGGCGCACATGTCATCGTTAATGATGTCGACACTGTGAGCGCGGAGGCTACCACGCAGAGCATCATCGCCAACGGTGGGTCGGCTCTGGCTGGCATTGCCGATGTTTCGGACAAGAGCCAGGTCGACCGCTTATTCGATACCACGCTCGAGCGATTTGGGACGATGGATGTGCTGGTGAATAACGCGAGTTTAACCAACACCGCGCGCCACTTTCTCGAAGCCGATGAGACCTGGTGGGACAAAATCTTGGCAGTGAACCTCAAGGCTGCCTTCCTCTGCTCACAGCGAGCAGCGCAGGTGATGGCCCGTCGTCGCAAGGGCGTCATTATCAACCTTTCTAGCGGTGGCGCGTCCCACGCTCACCGGGGTAATGCCGCTTATGATACGGCAAAAGGCGGGGTGGAGGCCTTGACTAGAGCGATGGCACTTGACCTCGCCCCTTACGGGATTCGCGTCAACGCGCTTGTTCCTGGCTCAATCGATTCGAAAGGAATGAGCGCGGAAACGAAACGGGAGCGAGGCGAAGGTATACCGCTTGGGCGAGTGGGCGAGACCGAAGAGGTAGCTGGACCTGCGGCTTTTCTCGCATCGGATGATGCCAGTTATATCACCGGGCATATGCTGGTAGTCGACGGGGGGCTGCTCTCGCAGCAACGTTCGCCTCAAGTAGATACCTTCCCCTTGAGCCGCTTCCCCAAACTGGAGTCCGAATGATGCAACATCTCCCTGGGCATTACCGGCTAGGAGTGGATATAGGGGGTACTTTCACCGATCTCATCGTATTCAACGACGCCACTGGCAGTTTCACGGTCGGCAAAGCACTCACCACGCCACGTGACCCCTCACAAGCTATCGAAACAGTCTTGCTCGAAACGCTTGAGCGGGACGGAGTTGCAGCAAGCGATGTGCAACAACTCATACATGGCACAACCCTGGTTACGAATGCCATCATCGAGCGCAAAGGAGCACCTACAGCACTTCTTGCCACACAGGGGTTCCGCGATTCGATTGAGATCAGACGGGAAAACCGCTACGAACTCTACGATCTTATGCTGGAGATGCCGCAACCACTGGTGCCGCGTTACCTCCGCTTTGGCATACCACAGCGCACGCTGGCTGATGGTACAACCCTACAGGAACTCGATGGCGCCTTTGTCGAGCGACTGACGCGCGAACTGGTTGCTAACGGGATTGAGGCTATCGCGATAGCCTTTTTGAATAGTTTCGCCAACCCCGCTGCCGAACAAGAGGCGCGGGCCATCGTCGAGCGCAGCGCACCAGGCATACGCGTTTCAATCTCGTCGGAGGTCGTGCCTGAAATACGGGAGTTCGAGCGTACCTCAACGACGATCGCCAATGTGTATGTTCAGAGCAGCGTTGAAAGTTA
>WNGJ01000912.1_pt1 | contig 29341 bp, 31 predicted proteins | sample 5400611 | NCBI WGS metagenome assembly WNGJ01 (sample SAMN13153375, study PRJNA577476) | soil metagenome | isolation source: 40 cm soil or saprolite under Garry oak tree replicate 1 | place: USA:California | collected 2016-06-15
GACGTCTTGATGTGCGCCTGGCCGATCGCGATGTTCTTCTTCACGCGGCGGCGCGCGCGACCCTTGGTCGCCGGCTTGCGAGGAGGAGCCATCAGTGCCCCTTCAGTGAATGTTGGCGGATTTCTGGTTCGTGAGCACCAAGCGCTGCAAGGACGCAGGGAGCCGCCATAGCCGACGCTATGGGGGCGACTGAGGACGTCGCAGCGCGCCGCGTGATCGCGGGCCAGAGGCCGGTGGACATTTGCTGAAGGGGCACTAGGTTTTCTGTGCGGCCTTCTTACCGCGGCCCACTGTCTTCTTCGGGCCTTTGCGCGTGCGGGCGTTTGTCTTCGTTCGCTGGCCGCGCACCGGCAGTCCGCGGCGGTGGCGCATGCCGCGATACGCGCCGATCTCCTGCAGGCGCTTGATCGCCTGCGTGCGCTCACGCCGGAGATCGCCCTCGACCTGGAGGTTCGAGTCGATGTAATCGCGGAGCTTGGTGATCTCCTCGTCGGTCAGGTCGCGGATCTTCGTGTCCGGCGAGAGCCCGAGCTCGTCGCAGACCTTGCGCGCGCTCGACTGGCCGATCCCGAAGATGTAGGTCAGGCCGATCTCGAGCCGCTTCTGGTTGGGCAGGTTGACACCTGCGATGCGTGCCATCAGTGGGTCTCCTGGTGGCATTGGTGGATGCCTGGGTCGCGAGCACCAAGCGATGCAAGCACGCAGGGAGCGCTCGGGCTGGCTGGCCCGGGCGCGACTGAGGACGCCGCAGCGCGCAGCGTGATCGTGGGCCAGGCGCCGCCTGATGCCGCCAGGAGGGCCACTACTAGCCCTGCCTCTGCTTGTGTCGCGGGTTCGTGCAGATCACCATCGTCTTTCCGTGCCGCTTGATCACGCGGCAGCGCTCACACATCCGTTTGACTGAAGCTCGTACTTTCATCGGCCTGGCACCTCGCAAAAACCGCGCTCGCGGAGCGCGGTTCGACACACAAAATCACGGCTTCCGCCGCAGCCGATCATGGTAGCAAACCGGCTTGGACTGGCGTTTCCGCGCGAGTAAGGATCCGCGGGCCCTCGTCTGTGATCGCCACCGTGTGCTCGAAGTGCGCCGAGAGCGAGCCGTCGGCGGTCGAGATCGACCATTTGTCGTTGTGGACGACCACATCGGCGCCGCCGGCATTGATCATCGGCTCGATCGCGAAGGTCATCCCGGACTCCAGCAGGGGTCCGCGGCCAGGCTCCCCGAAATTCGGGATCTGAGGCTCCTCGTGCATCGCCTGGCCGACGCCGTGCCCCACGAGGCTGCGCACGACCGAGAAGTCGTTCTCCTCGGTCGTCTGCTGGATCGCGTGAGAGATATCCGAGAGTCTGTTCCCCACTCTGCACTGCTCGATTCCGGAGGCAAGTGCCGCCTGGCAAACCTCGAGCAGCCGCTCGGCGTCGGGCGAGATCTGACCGACTGGGAACGTGTAGGCGGAGTCGGCGACGTAACCGTCGAGCGTGACCCCGACGTCGATCGCGAGGACGTCTCCGTCGTCGAGCTCGTAGGGACCCGGGATCCCGTGGACGACCATGTCGTTCGGCGAGGCGCAGATCGAGGCCGGGTAGCCGCGGTAGCCCTTGAAGGTGGGCTCGCCACCCTGCGAGCGGATGTACTCGTCAGGGGCCGTCATCTCACCGCCACGTGCTCCAGGGCCCGCTGGATCTCGGCGAAGACCTCGTCGACGGGACGGTCGGCGTGGATCCCGACGAGGTTGCCTTGGGCGCGGTAGTACTCCACGAGCGGTTCCGTCTCCTGCCGGTAGAGCGCCAGGCGCGTTCGAATCACCTCGGGCGTGTCGTCCACCCGGCCCTCGAGTGCGGCGCGCTTCGTCAGGCGCTCGATGCAGACCTCCTCGGGGAGCTGGAGCTCGAAGACGACGGTCAGCGAGCGGCCGATCTCGCGCAACATCTCGTCGAGCGCCTCGGCCTGGGGCATCGTCCGTGGGAAGCCGTCGAGCACGAACCCTTCCTCGGCGTCCTCCCGTCCGAGTCGCTCGCGGATGAGCTCGATCATCAGATCGTCGGAGACGAGCTCGCCGGCGGCCAGGATCGGCGCGACGCGCGGGCCGAGCTCGGTGCCGGCGGTGATCGCCTCGCGGAGCATGTCGCCCGTCGCGATGTGCGGGATCCAGTATTCGGCGGAGATCCGCTTTGCCTGAGTCCCCTTGCCCGCTCCCTGCGGGCCTAGGAGGAGGATGTCCAAGCTCATGGAGGCCCTACTTGAGGAAGCCCTCGTAGGAGCGCATCATCATCTGCGACTCCATCTGGCGCATCGTGTCCAGCGCGACGCCGACCACGATCAAGACGGACGTGCCGCCGAGCGCGCGCGAGGTCGCCTGCGAGAAGCCGCCGTAGCGAATGAAGAGGCTCGGTAAGACGGCGATCAGGGCCAGGTAAATCGCTCCGGGCAGCGTCAGGCGGGTCAGCACGCGGTCGAGGTACTGCGCCGTCGGCGAGCCCGGTCTGATCCCCGGGATGTAGCCCCCGTACTTGCGCAGGTTGTCGGCCTGGTCGACCGGGTTGAACTGAACCGCCGTGTAGAAGTATGTGAAGACGACGATCAGGAAGCCCTCGAAGAGCAGGTACGGGATGCTCGAGGCCTGGAAGTTCCTGTTGATGAACCCCTGCGTCTGCGGGAAGAACTGCCCGATCGTGGGCGGGAAGGCGAGCACGGCGGCCGCGAAGATGACCGGGATGACGCCGGCCATGTTCACGCGCAGCGGCATGTAGGTCGACCCGCCGGAGGTCATCCGCCGCCCGACCATCCGTTTCGCGTACTGAATCGGAATCCGCCGCTGGCCCTCCTGGATGAAGACGACGGCGACGACGATGGCGATCGCCACGAGCGGGAAGAAGAGCTTCTCCATCGGCCCGCCGTTCCACCACGCGGTCACGCCCGCGGGCGCGGTCGCGAGAATCGAGGCGAAGATGAGGAGCGAAATGCCGTTTCCGACACCGCGCTTCGTGATCAGCTCGCCCATCCACATGAGGAGCGCCGTCCCCGCGGTGAGCGTGAGCACGATCAGGACGAGCCGGCCGGCGTTCGCCTCCAGCACGTGGTGGCCGTTGCCCGTCGACTGCCGCTTGAACAGGTAGGCGTAGCCGAGCGACTGCGCGGCGGCGAGGAAGACCGTCAGGTAGCGCGTGTACTGGTTGATCTTCGCGTAGCCGGCCTCGCCCTCTTTCTGCAGCTGCTCGAGCTTCGGCACGACAACCGTGAGCAGCTGGAGGATGATCGACGCCGTCACATACGGCATGATCCCGAGCGCGAAAATCGAGAACCGCGAGAGTGCGGAGCCCGAGAAGAGGTTCAGCAGGCCGAGGATCGAGCCGCTGCGGCCGCCGCTGTTGAAGTAGCTCTGAATCGCCTGCGAGTTGACGCCCGGTGACGGCATCCACGAGCCAAGGCGGTAGAGGGCGAGGATGAGCGCTGTGAAGAGGACGCGGTGCCGAAGCTCGGGCACGCGCCAGGCGTTCGTGAGCCAGGAGAACATCTAGGCCTCCTCGCTCTTTTCGGCCTCTTCGGCTTCGGCTTCGGGCTCGGAAGCGGGCTCCTCCTCGGCCTTGGGCTCGTCGGGCTCGGGCTCGGACGAGGCCGGTTCCGTCACCGCCTTGCGCTTTCGCTTACGGACGAGGGGCTCGCGGAGCGCGTTTGCGGTTCCGCCGGCCTGCTCGATCTTCTCGCGCGCTGTCGCCGAGAAGCGGTGGGCCGTCACGGTGAGCTTCTTCGTCAGCTCGCCCATGCCGAGGATCTTCACGTCGGTGCGCGAGTTCTTGATGATCCCCGCCTCGACGAGCGACTCGACGGTGATCTCGGCGCCCGTGTCGAAGCGCTCCAACTGCGAGACGTTCACCGGAACCGTCGAGGTGCGGTGCGGCCCGACCGGCATCGCGTCCTTCGAGTACGACCCGCGCTGCTTGGGCAGGCGCATGTAGATCGGCATCTGGCCGCCCTCGAAACCGGCGCGCATCTTGTGCGAGCCCGAACGCGACTTCTGGCCCTTGATCCCACGGCCGGAGTAGCGGCCCTTGCCCGAGCCGAGGCCACGGCCGACCCGCTTGCGGTTCTTGCGCGGCGCAGCGGGCTTCAGGTTCGACAGGTTCAGATCGTCGGGCATCTAGGACTCCTCGGAGCCACCCTCGACCGTGACGAGGTGGCGGACTTTCCGCAGCATACCGGCGAGTTGCGGGCTCTCCGCGTGCTCGACGGTGCGGCCGATCTTGCCCAGCCCGAGCGCCCGCAGCGTGCCTCGATGGCGCTCGCTCTGGCCGATCTGGCTACGCGTCTGGGTGATCTTCAGCTTCGCCATCTGTGGTCTCCGGGACCGCGACCGGCTGCTCCTCCGCCGGGGTCGCGGCCTGCTTGGGCACGGGCATGATCTCCTTGACAGTCTTGCCGCGGGTCTGTGCGACCTCTTCGGGCCGCCGCAACCGCCGCAGGCCGTTCACGGTCGCCTTCAGCATGTTGATCGGGTTCGTCGTCCCGAGGCTCTTGGCAAGGATGTCCCGCACGCCGCCGAGCTCGAGGACGGCACGGACGCCGCCGCCTGCGATCACGCCGGTTCCCTCGCTGGCGGGCCGCAACAGCACACGCGCGGCGCCGAACTCGCCGAGGATCTCGTGCGTGATCGTCGTGCCGTGTTTCGGCACGGTGAAGAGGTTCTTCTTCGCGTCGTCGACGGCCTTCGAGATCGCAAGCGGCACCTCGCGGGCCTTGCCGTAGCCGACTCCGACGCGGTCGACCTCGTCGCCGATCACGACCAACGCGGTGAAGGAGAACCGCCGACCGCCCTTGACCACTTTCGCGACGCGGTTGATCTCGACGACGCGCTCCTTGAGCTCTCTCGATTCCTGGACGTTCACACTCAAAACTTCAGTCCTCCCTCGCGTGCGCTGTCGGCGAGCGCTTTCACCCGGCCGTGGTACAGGTACCCGCCGCGGTCGAAGACGACGGCCTCGATCTCGGCCTTCTTCGCGCTCGCGGCGAGCAACTTGCCCACCTCGGCGGCCTGCTGGGTCTTCGTGCCCTTGAACGACTTCTTCAGCTGCAGCCAGCTCGCGGAGGCGAGAGTCTTCGCCTCGACGTCGTCGATCAGCTGCGCCTCGATTCCGCGGTTGGAGCGGAAGACGGCCAGGCGAGGCCGCTCGGCCGTCCCGGAGACCTTCCTCCGCACCCGGCGATGACGGCGAACGCGGGCTTCCCGTTGAGTAAGCGTGGCCATAACTAGTTTTCAGCGCCTCCCGAGCGAAGCGATGGGACAAACCAGCCCCACGGAAAATGCGCAGCATTTTTCGTGGAGACCACTTAAGCCCTCTTCCCGACCTTGCGGCGCACGTACTCGCCCTCGTAGCGAATGCCCTTGCCCTTGTACGGCTCGGGCGGGCGCACCGAGCGAACCTCGGCGGCGGTCTGGCCGACCTGCTGTTTGTCGATGCCCTTCACGATCACCTCGGTCGGCGTCGGGACCTCGAACGAGATCCCTTGCCGCGGCTGGATCACGACCGAGTGCGAATAGCCGACGTTGAGCTCGAGATCGGTGCCGCGAAGCGAGGCGCGATACCCGACGCCCTGGATCTGGAGGCGGCGTTCGAAGCCCTTCGTCACTCCCTCGACCATGTTCGCGACGAGCGACCGCGTAAGGCCGTGGAGCGCGCGGTCCTCCCCGCGCTCGGTCGGACGCGTGACAACGAGCTCGCGCTCGCGCTGCTCGATCTTCATCCGCTGCGGAACCTGTTGCGTCAGCTCGCCCAGGGGACCGTTCACCATCACGCGGCCAGGGTCGATCGCGACCGAGACGCCGGCGGGGACTTCGATGGGCTGTTTTCCGATTCGGCTCATGTCGCTACCAGACGAAGCAGATCACTTCTCCGCCGATGCCTTGCTGCTCGGCGGTGCGGCTCGTGACGAGGCCGTCCGAGGTGGACAGGATCGCGGTGCCCATGCCGCCGAGCACGCGCGGCAAACGGTCCTTGCGCGCATAGATGCGGCGGCCCGGCTTGGAGATCCGCTTCAGGTCGGTGATCACGCGCTCGCGGTTTCGGCCGAACTTGAGCTCGACGACGAGCGTGTCGTAGGCACGGTGCTTTTTCTGGTCCTCGACCCCGCGGTTGTGCTCCTCCGCGGAGACGACCTGGAAGTCGCGGATGTAGCCCTCTTCCTTGAGCAGGCGCGCGATCTCCACCTTGAGGCGAGACGTGGGCATCTCGGCGTGCTCGTGCATCGCCTTGTTGGCGTTGCGGATCCGGGTCAACATGTCGGCAATCGGGTCAGTCAACATTCGTTTCTTTCACCTCTCCCGAGCGGAGCGATGGGACAAGCCAATGCTGGGGAAAATGCGTCAGCATTTTCACCAGGAACTCTTGGTCATGCCGGGGATGTTGCCCTCGTGGGCAAGCTCACGCAGGCAGATCCGGCACAGCTTGAACTTGCGGAAGACCGCGCGCGGACGACCGCAGCGATTACAGCGCGAATACTGGCGAACGCGGAACTTCTGAGGCCGCGCCGCCTTCTGGACCAAGGCTTTCTTTGCCACCTAGCTTTCCTCCCTGGCACCTGCGAAGGGCATGCCGAGGCCACGCAGAAGCGCGTGCGCCTGCTCGTCCGTCTCCGCGGTGGTTGTGATCGCGACGTCAAGGCCACGGACGTTCGCGATCGAGTCGTAGTCGATCTCCGGAAAGATGATCTGCTCGCGGATCCCGATCGAGTAGTTGCCGCGACCGTCGAACGAGCCCGGATCGAGCCCCCGAAAGTCGCGAATGCGCGGAAGCGCGATCGAGACGAGCCGGTCGAGGAAGTCCCACATGTACGCCCCGCGGAGCGTGACCCGGGCGCCGATCGGCATCCCCTCGCGGAGCTTGAAGCTGGCGATCGACTTGCGAGCCTTCCGCACCTGGGCTCGCTGACCGGCGATCGTCGTCAGCTCCTCGATCGCGCTGTCGAGCGCCTTGGCTTCGGTCTTCGCCTCGCCGACGCCCATGTTCAGCGTGATCTTCGAGATCCGCGGCACCTGCATGATCGACGCGAGACCGAGCTCGTCCTTCAGCCCCTCGCGTAGCTCGCTGTCGTAGCGGTCCTTGAGGCGGGGCACGTAGCCGTTCCCGTTCTGGCTCTTGCGCGCGCGTGGGCTCATTTATCGATCTCCTGCAGGCAGTCGGCCCGCTTGCAGACGCGAACGTGCACCTTGCCACCCTTGACTTCCTTCACGGTCATGCCGACGCGGGTCGGCCGGTTGCACGTCGGACAGACGAGCATCACGTTCGAGATCGGAATCGGCGCCGGCTTTTCGATCACGCCGCCGGGCGTGACCTGCTGGCCGCCCATCCGGCTCGAGTCCTTGATCGGCTTCGGCCGGCTGTGCCGCTTGACGATATTCAGGTTCTCGACGATCACGCGGCGCTCTCTCGGGCGCGCGTCGATCACGTGGCCCTGCTTGCCTCGGTCCTTGCCGCTCAGCACCTGGACGAGGTCTCCCTTGCGGACGCGTAGCTTGGTGGCCACTTAAAGCACCTCCGGGGCAAGCGAGACGATCTTCATGAAGTTCTTCTCGCGCAGCTCGCGGGCGACCGGGCCGAAGATGCGAGTGCCGCGCGGGTTGCGGGCCGCGTCGATGATCACGGCGGCGTTCTCGTCGAAAGCGATCGAGGTGCCGTCGTCGCGGCCATAGGCCTTGCGGGTCCGGACGACCACGGCCTTCACGACCTCGCCCTTTTTGATCGCACCCTGCGGCGTCGCGCTCTTGACGGTTGCGGTGATGATGTCCCCCACGCGGGCGTAGCGCCGCTTGGAGCCGCCGGTCACGCGGCTGCACAGAAGCTCACGGGCGCCCGTGTTGTCGGCCACGCGGAGGCGGGATTCTTGCTGGATCACTTCGCGGCCTCCACGATCTCTACGAGACGCCAGTTCTTCGTCTTCGAGAGCGGACGCGACTCGATGATTCGGACGACGTCGCCAACGTTCGCGGTGTTGCCCTCGTCGTGGGCGTGGAACTTCGCCGAGCGGCGGACGACCTTCTTGTAGCGCGGATGCGCTTTCACCGTGTCGACCTTGACGACGATCGTCTTGTCCATCCCGCTCGAAACCACGATCCCTCGCCGCTCCTGGCGGCTCCCGCGGGGGTGCTCGGGCTTGGGCAAACGGACGATCGGCTTGCGCTCGGCCGGGCGCTCGCGCACGCGCTTCGGGCGCTGGCGGCGCTGTGAGCGCGGCAGGCGCTTGCGCTTCTTCTTTCCGGCAGGCACGGCAGGAGGCGCTTCGGCCACGGGCGCAGCTTCTGCCTGGGCGGCCGGCGCTTCGGCGGCGGCGGCTTCGGCCTCGACGTCGGGGGCAGGCTCTGCGTCGGCGACGGGCGCCTCAGCCGTCGGCTCTTCGACCGCCGGTTCTTCGGCGACGGGCTCCTCCGGGGCGGGTTCTTCCGCCGGCGGGGGCTCTTCGGCACCGGGCTCCTCGGCCGCAGGCTCTTCCTCGGCGACAGGCTCTACCGGCGGTTCCGGCTCGGGCGGTGGCGCCTCGGCGGCGGCCTCCTCGACGGGCGGTGCCTCTACCTCGGCGGGCGCTTCAGCCTCCGGCGTGGGTGGAGTCTCCTCGACAGCCGGCTCCTCGACCTCGGCGGCAGGGGTGACCGGAGCCTCCGGCGCTGCAACGGCTTCCTTCTTCTTCGGCTTCGCCTTCGCGCGGGCGGGCTTCTTCGGCCTCTCTTCGGCCACGGCCTCGGCGTCCTTTTTCTTCGTGGTCTTCTTCTTGGGCTTCTCGTCAGGCATTTCGGTTCAGGCTCGCTTCCCGTTCGTTGGTAACCGTCAAGATGCGCGCGATCTCGCGCTTGGCAAGCTTCAGACGCGAGGCGTTCTCGAGCGCGCCGGTCGCGGACTGGAAGCGCAGGTTGAAGAGCTCCTGCCGCGTGTCCGCCAGCTTCTGCTGGAGCTCGTCGTCGGTCAGGTCTCGCAGTTCTCTAGCTCTCAAAGAGCTCAGCCTCTCTCTTCACGACCTTCGTGCGCACCGGCAGCTTCTGGCCTGCCAGGCGCAGGGCTTCCTTCGCCAGCGCCTCGTCCACGCCGGAGAGCTCGAACATGACCCGGCCGCGCTTGACCACACAGACCCAGTGCTCGGGCGATCCCTTGCCTGAGCCCATGCGGGTCTCGGCCGGCTTCTGGGTCACAGGCTTGTCCGGGAAGACGTTGATCCAGACTTTCCCGCCGCGGCGGATCTTGCGGGTCATCGCGATTCGGGCCGCCTCGATCTGGCGGTTGGTCACCCACGCGGTATCGAGGGACTTCAGGCCGAAGTCGCCCGACTGAACCGTGGTCTGGCCCTTGGCGTAACCGCGCCTGCGGCCGCGCTGGTACTTGCGGTACTTCGTCTTCTTCGGAAGCAGCACCTAGCTCTTTCCCTTCTTGGTGGGCTTGCTGCCTCCGCCCTCGCCGGCCGTCGACTCGGTGGCGGGGTCACCCGACTGCTCCTGCTTTGCGGATTCCTCCACGGCCTCTGGTGCCTCCGCGACGGCCTCGGGCACGGTCTCGACCTGCGGCGCTCCCTCCTCCGTCGATGGAACCTCCCGGTTCCCCCGAGCATCCTCCACTGGTCCGTTTTCGCGGACAGGCGGCTCTGCCGCCGGCTGCTCGCGGCCCTCGGCGGAGGTCGCCTGCTCGTCGGTGCGCGGGCGCTCGACGTTGTCCTGGCCGCGTGGACGACCGCGTCCACCGCCGGGGCGCCGTGGGCCACCTCGACCGCCGCCACTACTCTCGCCGCGCTTGCGCTTCACGGGACCGAGGCCCTCGCGGTCGCCGCTGCGCCCGCGTCCGCTGGCCCGCTCGCGCGAGGCGCCGAGACCCTCGGCGGCGCCCCCTCGGCGGCGTGCCTGATCCTGGTCCCCAAGCCGCGCGTCCTTCTGGGTGATCCCCTCGTAGCCCTCGGGCATGATCTCGCCCTTGTTGACCCACACCTTGACCCCGATCCGGCCGAACGTGGTCTTCGCCTCGGCGAAGCCGTAGTCGATGTCGGCCCGGATCGTGTGCAGCGGGACCCGGCCCTCGGAGTAGCTCTCGGAGCGGCTCATCTCGCCGCCACCGAGCCGCCCGCCGCACATCACCTTCACGCCGTGGGCGCCGGACCGGATGGCCGAAGCGAGCGACCGCTTCATCGCGCGCCGGAAGCTGACGCGGTTCTCGAGTTGCTCGGCAATCGACTGCGCGACGAGCTTCGCGTCCAGCTCGGGGCGCTTGATCTCGTTGATGTTGATGTGCACGGCCTTGTTCGTCAGGCCGTGGACGTCCTTGCGGAGCGCGTCGACCTCGACACCGGACTTGCCGATCACGATGCCCGGCCGGGCCGTGTAGATGTCGATCGTGATCCGCTGCTTGTCCTTGCGGATCAGGATGTCGGAGAGGCCCGCGTGCGAGAGCTTCTTGTAGATGTGCTCGCGGATCTTGATGTCCTCGAGCAGGTAGTCGGCGAAGTCCTTGGTACCCGTGTACCAGTTCGACTTCCAGTCGTGGATGACGCCGATACGCATGCCGCCGGGGTGAACTTTTTGACCCATTAAGAGGTCGTCTCCTTCTTCTTCGTCGCGGGCTTGCGCTTGGGCTTCGCCTTCGGCTTCGGCTTGGCCTCTGCCTTCGGCTTGGCCTCGGTCTTCTCTGCCTTCGGCTCGACCTGCTTGCGCGGGGCGCGCTTCGGCCTCGCCTCTGTCTTCGGCGGCGGCGGCGCAGGCCGCTCGATGCGCGGGTCCTCGGCCAGCTTGACCGTGATGTGGCAGGTCGGCTTGTGGATCCGCGCGACGCGGCCTCGCGCGCGGGCGCGCCAGCGCTTCATCGTCGGGCCTTCGTCGACGTAGGCCGCCGAGACGAGCAGCTCGTCGCCGAGGAGCCCGTGGTTCGCCTCGGCGTTTGCGACGGCCGAGCGCAGCACCTTCTCGATCTCGCGCGCGGCGGCGCGCGGCGTGAAGGCGAGCACGGTTCGCGCCTCAGGCACGCTGCGCCCGCGGATGTGCTCCGCAACCAGGCGTGCCTTGCGCGGCGAGAGTCGAACCCACTTGGCCTCGGCCCGCACTTCTTGTCTCTCCACGGTCGCCATTAGCGCTTCACCTGCGCTTGGCGGTCGCCGGAGTGGCCGCGGAACATTCGCGTCGGCGCGAACTCGCCGAGCTTGTGTCCGACCATCTGCTCCGTGATGAAGACGGGGACGTGCTTGCGTCCGTCGTGGACCGCGATCGTGTGCCCGACCATCTCGGGAAAGACGGTCGAGGAGCGCGACCAGGTCCGGATCATCTGCTTCGACCCGGAGGTGTTCATCGCCTCGATTCGGCCCATAAGCCGCGCCTCGACGAAAGGTCCCTTCTTGCTCGATCTACTCAAGATTCTCCCTCCCGGCGCACCGATCCTTGGAACAGAGCATGCAGCGGAGGGAAGGCCCGGAGTCTGCGCGGGTAGGCATTACCGCTTTCCTTTCCCGCGGCGGCGGCCGCGGACGATCAGCTTGTCGGATTCCTTGTGCTTTCTGCGCGTGCGCTTGCCGAGTGTCGGTACGCCCCACGGCGTCACCGGATGGCGGCCGCCCTTGGACTTGCCCTCGCCGCCGCCGTGCGGGTGGTCGACGGGGTTCATCGCCGAGCCACGCACGGTCGGGCGCTTCCCGCGCCAGCGCGAGCGGCCCGCCTTGCCGCCGGTGATGTTCTCGTGGTCGACGTTGCCGACCTGACCGATCGTCGCTCGGCACGTGAGCGCGACACGGCGGAGCTCGCCCGAGGGCAGGCGCAGCACGCCGTAGCCCTCGTCCTTGGCGACGAGCTGGATCCCCGAGCCGGCGCTACGCGCCATCTGTCCGCCCCGGCCCGGCTTCAGCTCAACGTTGTGGACGAGCGTGCCGGTGGGGATGTTCGCGAGCGGAAGCGCGTTGCCCGGTTTGATGTCGGCCTCCGGGCCCGATTCGACCTTCGCTCCGACCTGGAGTCGCGCAGGCGCGAGGATGTACGACTTCGCGCCGTCCGCGTAGTGCAGGAGCGCGATCCGCGCGGAGCGGTTCGGGTCGTACTCGATCGCGGCCACGGTCGCGGGAACGCCGTCCTTCTTGCGCTTGAAGTCGATCACGCGATACCGGCGCTTGTGGCCGCCGCCCTGGTGGCGCCGGGTGATCCGGCCGTACTTGTTGCGCCCACCGCTCTTCTTCAGCGGCTCGACGAGGCTCTTCTCCGGGTCGGCCTTCGTGATCTCGTCGAACGACGAGACCGACATGAACCTCCGCCCTGGGCTTGTCGGCTTGTAGCGACGGACGGCCATCAGTGGCTCTCCTGGTGGCATTGGTGGATGCCCGGTTCGCGAGCACCAAGCCAGGCAAGGACGCAGGGAGCGCTCGGGCTAGTAAGCCCGGGCGCGACTGAGGACGCGGCCTGGCGCCGCGTGATCGCGGGCCGGGCGCCGCCGAATGCCGCCAGGGGGGCCACTAAACCTGGGCCCCCTCGAAGATTTCGATCGTGTCGCCCTCGCGGAGCTGGACGATCGCTTTCTTCCAGCCGGGCCGGATGCCGCGTGACATGCCGCGCCGCTTCGGCTTCGGCCGGACCTGCGAGATGTTCACGCCCTCGACGTGGACGTTGAAGAGCTCCTCGACCGCCTGCCGGATCTGCGTCTTGTGCGCGTCCTTGTGCACGCGGAACGAGTACTTGCGGTCGCCGATCAGGCTGTAGCTCTTTTCGGAGACGACAGGGGCGAGGAGGATCTCGTTCGGATGCAGGCTCAACTGGCCCTCCCCTGAACGACGGGCAGCGCCGCCTCGGTGACGAGCAGCGAGCGCGCCCAGACGATTGCCGCGACTTCGAGCTCCGACGGGAGCGTCACGACCACCCGGTCGAGGTTGCGGAACGACTTGATCAGGTTCTGCTCTTCCTCGGTGGCGACGACCACGAGCGGCAGCTCCTTGCCCCATGCCGTCGCGAGCCCGACAGCCGCTTTCGTGGACGGCGCCGAGAAGTTCTCGCCGTTGACGATCGCGAGCGTGCCTGCGCTGGCGTGGCTCGAGAGCGCTGCCTTGAACGCGGCCTTGCGCGTCTTCCGGTTCACCTTGGCCTCGAAGCTCCTCGGCAGCGGCGGGAAGGCCACGCCACCGCCGGTGAACTGGGGCGCTCTAATCGTTCCGGCTCGCGCTCGGCCGGTGCCCTTCTGGCGCCAGGGCTTGGCGCGTCCACCGGCGACGAGGCCGCGGGTCTTCGCCGAGCGCGTGCCCGCGCGGGCGGCGTTCAGCTCGGCCCGCACCACTTCGTGGACGAGATGCGGCTTCACGTCGGCACCGAAGACGGCCTCCTCGAGCGAGACGCTCTTCGCCGACTTGCCGGCTGAGTCGAGCAACGGTGCCCTAAGGCGCTCGCTTGCGACGCCGCCATCAGGACGTGCGGGCTTCGCCCGCGCGTCCGTCTGCGTCGTCGGCCTCGAGCGCTTGGTTTGAGCTGACCTCTTAGGAGCGGCCATGACTGCGCTCCTCCCGCACCTGGACGATGCCGTTCCTGGGGCCCGGGACCGCGCCCTTGACGAGCAGCAGGTTCCGCTCGGGATCGGTCGAGTGCACGGTCAGGCCGACCTGCGTCACGCGTTTGCCGCCGAGGCGGCCCGCCATCTTCATCCCCTTGAAGACGCGCGAGGGCGTCGCCGAAGCGCCGATCGAGCCCGGCTTGCGGACGTTGTGCGAGCCGTGCGAGACCGGGCCGCGGCTGAAGTTGTGCCGCTTGATCGTGCCCGCGAAGCCCTTGCCGATCGAGATCGCCGAGACCTTGACCTTGTCGCCGGGCTCGAACGACTCGACCGTCACCGCTTCGCCCAGCGCCGCGTCGCTCGTCCCGCGGAACTCGACCAGGTGGCGGTGGGCTCCGGCCTGGCCGTTCTTCAGGTGGCCGAGCTCGGCCTTCGAGAGCTTGCGCTCGGCGACCGGCCCGAAGGCGAGCTGGACCGCCTCGTAGCCGTCCGTCTCGACCGTACGCACGAGGACGACCGGACAGGGGCCGGCCTCGATCACGGTCACGGGCGTAACCTGCCCGCTCTCCTCGTCGAAGACCTGGCTCATGCCCAGCTTTCTGCCCACGATCCCCTTCATCAGAGGTCACCTCCGACGCAGTTCGTGATCGCCAGCCGCGAAACGCCCGTCTCGGAAGGACGCAGGCGTAACCGGGGCGGATGCCCCAGTCGTGAGGCTACGGGCGCGACTGAGGACGCGGCGAGACGGAGCGTTGCAGCGCCCTGGCGAGTGCGAGATGTGGCGGAGGGGGCCGGCATTAAAGTTTGATCTCGATGTCGATTCCCGCCGGCAGATCGAGCCGCATCAGCTGGTCGATCGTCTTGGGCGTCGGGCTGTGGATGTCGATCAGGCGCTTGTGCGTACGCACCTCGAAGTGCTCCCGCGAGTCCTTGTCCTTGAACGGGCTCCGGATCACGCAGTAGACGTTCTTCTCGGTGGGCAGGGGAACCGGGCCGGTGATCGTGGCACCGCTGCGCTGGGCCGTGTCGACGATCGACTGGGCCGAGCGGTCGAGTTGCTGGTGGTCGTAGCCCTTGAGGCGGATGCGGATCTTCTGCTGCGGCAACCTACGGTTCCTAGTTAGACGTGCACGACTGCTCTGCCGAGAGTCGCCTCATGAGATGACGTCCGTGACCACGCCGGCGCCCACGGTGCGGCCGCCTTCGCGGATGGCGAAGCGGAGACCCTGATCCATCGCGATCGGCTGAATCAGCTCGATCTCCATGTTGGTGTTGTCGCCCGGCATGACCATCTCCTGGCCCTCCGGGAGCTTGATCGAGCCGGTCACGTCGGTCGTGCGGAAGTAGAACTGCGGCCGGTAGCCGTTGAAGAACGGTGTGTGGCGGCCACCTTCGTCCTTCGAGAGCACGTAGACCTCGGCCTTGAAGTGCGTATGCGGCGTGATCGAGCGCGGCTTCGCGAGCACCTGGCCACGCTCGACTTCCTCGCGCTTGGTTCCGCGGAGGAGCACGCCCGCGTTGTCGCCGGCCTGAGCGAAGTCGAGCGTCTTGTTGAACATCTCGAGGCCCGTGACGACGGTCTTGTCGGTCTGCTCCTTGATCCCGACGATCTCGACCTCGTCACCCGTGTTGCACGTCCCCTGCTCGATCCGGCCGGTGACGACGGTGCCGCGGCCCGTGATCGTGAAGACGTCCTCGATCGGCATCAGGAACGGCTTGTCCGTGTCGCGGGTCGGCTCCGGGATGTAGGAGTCGACATGCCCCATCAGCTCGAGGATCTTGGGCGTCCACTCGGGGTCGCCCTCGAGCGCCTTCAGCGCCGAGACCGTCACGATCGGAATCTCGTCACCCGGGAACTCGTAGTTGGAGAGGAGCTCGCGCACCTCCATCTCGACGAGCTCGATCAGCTCGGGGTCGTCGACCATGTCGGCCTTGTTCAGCGCGACGACGATCGACGGCACCTCGACCTGCCGGGCGAGGAGGATGTGCTCGCGCGTCTGCGGCATCGGGCCGTCAGCGGCGCTGACCACGAGGATCGCACCGTCCATCTGGGCGGCGCCCGTGATCATGTTCTTGATGTAGTCCGCGTGCCCGGGGCAGTCGACGTGCGCGTAGTGACGGTTCTCCGTCTCGTACTCGACGTGCGACGTGTTGATCGTGATGCCGCGCTGGCGCTCCTCGGGAGCGTTGTCGATCGAGTCGAACGACCGCTCCTGGGTGTCGCCCGAGCCCTGCTCGGCAAGCACCTTCGTGATCGCGGCGGTCAGGGTCGTCTTGCCGTGGTCGATGTGACCGATCGTGCCAACATTCAGATGCGGCTTGTTCCGCTCGAACTTCTGCTTTCCCATCTCTCCTCCGGTTTTCCTTACGTGGTCTGTGAGTCGACGAGCTCGCTTGCGATCGACTGAGGGACTTCCTCGTAGCGATCGAACTGCATGGTGAATGTTGCCCGGCCCTGCGTCGTCGAGCGCAGGTCGGTTGCGTAGCCGAACATGGTTGCGAGGGGCACACGGGCCTTGATCGCCTGCGCGTTACCGCGTGGCTCCAGGCCTTCGACCCGCCCGCGTCGCGAGTTCAGATCGCCCATCACGTCGCCGAGGTACTCCTCCGGTGTGACGACCTCGACGGCCATCACCGGCTCGAGCAGCTTGGGTTTCGCGCGCTGGGCAGCGTTCTTGAACGCCATCGAGCCGGCGATCTTGAACGCCATCTCGCTCGAGTCGACCTCGTGGTACGAGCCTTCGATGAGCTCCACCCGGATGTCGACGACGGGGTAGCCGCCGAGGATGCCCGAGTCCATCGCCTCCTGGATGCCGAGGTCGACCGAGGGAATGTACTCCTTCGGGATCTTGCCGCCGACGATCTTGTCCAGGAACTCGTAGCCCTCGCCGGGGCCGGACGGCTCCATGTTGATCACGACGTGCCCGTACTGGCCGCGGCCGCCCGTCTGGCGGACGAACCTGCCCTCGATCTTCTCGACGCGCTTCGAGATCGTCTCGCGATAGGCGACCTGAGGCCGGCCCACGTTCGCGTCGACGCCGAACTCGCGCGTCAGCCGGTCGACGATGATCTCGAGGTGCAGCTCGCCCATTCCTGAGATCAGCGTCTGGCCCGTCTCGTCGTCGGTGCGGACGCGGAAGGTGGGATCCTCGTCGGAGAGGCGCTGCAATCCCGCGCCCAGCTTGTCCTGGTCGCCCTTGGTCTTCGGCTCGATCGCGACCGAGATCACGGGCTCGGGGAAGTCCATCGACTCGAGCCGGATCGGGGCGGTCTCGGTGGCCAGCGTGTCGCCCGTCGTGGTGTGCTTGAGACCCACGGCCGCGCAGATCTCACCGGCGCCGATCGACTCGCGCTCCTCGCGGTGGTTCGCATGCATGAGCAGGATCCGGCCGATCCGCTCGGTCTTGCCGGTCGTGGTGTTGAGGACGCGCTCGCCGGCTTTCACCTGGCCCGAGTAGACGCGGAAGTAGGTCAGCTTGCCCACGTACGGGTCGGACATGACCTTGAAGGCGAGAGCGCTGAACGGCTCGTCGAGCGCGGGCCGGCGCGACAGCTCGTGCTCGGTGCGCGGGTCGATCCCGTGCATGGGCGGAACGTCGAGCGGGCTCGGCAGGTAGTCGATCACCGCGTCGAGCAGCGGCTGGATCCCCTTGTTCTTGAAGGCCGAGCCGAGCAGCACCGGCGTGACGGTGGCGTCGAGCGTCGCGGCCCGCAGGGCACGGCGAAGCATGTCGGGGGTGACCTTGTCCTCGTCGGTCAAGTAGGTCTCCATCAGCTCGTCGTCGTGGTCGGCGACCGAGTCGATCAGCTGATGGTGGTACTCCTGGGCCTGCTCGAGGAGCTCGGCCGGGATCTCGGCGATCTCCATCTTCGTGCCGAGGTCGTCCTCCCAGGTGATCGCCTGCATCTCGATCAGGTCGATGACGCCGCGGAAATGCTCTTCCTGGCCGATCGGCAGCTGCACCGGCACCGGCCGGGCCCCGAGGCGGTCGACCATCGACTGCACGGCGGCGAAGAAGTCCGCGCCCGTGCGGTCCATCTTGTTGATGAAGGCGATCCGCGGCACCCGGTAGTGGTCGGCCTGGCGCCACACCGTCTCGGATTGCGGCTCTACGCCCGCGACGGAGTCGAAGACCGCGATCGCGCCGTCGAGCACGCGCAAGCTGCGTTCGACCTCCACCGTAAAGTCCACGTGCCCGGGCGTATCGATAATGTTGATGCGAAAATCGCGCCAGGACGCCGTCGTCGCAGCAGAGGTGATCGTGATCCCACGCTCCTGCTCCTGCGCCATCCAGTCCATCACCGCGGCACCCTCGTGCACCTCGCCCATCTTGTGGGTGCGCCCCGTGTAGTAGAGGATCCGCTCGGTCGTCGTTGTCTTGCCCGCGTCGATGTGGGCCATGATCCCGATGTTGCGGACGCGGTCGAGTGCGATCTCTGTCTTCGTCTCAGGAGTAGCCATCGCGGTTACCAGCGGTAGTGCGCGAAGGCCTTGTTGGCCTGCGCCATCCGGTAGAGATCGTCCTTGCGCTTGAAGGCGCCGCCCTGCTGGTTCAGCGCATCCAAAATCTCTCCTGCGAGCTTCTCGTCCATGTTCTTCTCGCGCCGCTCGCGTGCGAACTGGACGATCCAGCGCACGGCCAGTGTGCGCGCGCGACGCTGCGGAACCTCGACCGGCACCTGGTAGTTCGCGCCGCCGACACGGCGGGAGCGCACCTCCAGCACCGGTGTCACAGTCTTGATCGCCTGCTCGAGCACCTCGACGGCCGACTTGCCCGTCTGCTCGCCGATCCGGTCCAGCGCTCTGTAGACAACGGCCTCGGCGGTCGACTTCTTTCCGCGCGTCATCACGCGGTTGATCACCTGAGTGACCAGGCGCGAGTTATGGACGGGATCCGGCTCCAACGGCCGAATCGGGACGGCGGCGCGACGTGGCACTTAACTCCCCCGTTTGGCGCCGTACTTCGAGCGGCCCTGCCGTCGGTCGGAGACTCCGGACGCATCGAGGGCGGCGCGGATCACCTTGTACCGAATGCCCGGCAGATCCTTGACGCGGCCGCCGCGAATCAGGACGACCGAGTGCTCCTGGAGGTTGTGTCCTTCGCCGGGGATATACGTCGTCACTTCCATGCCGTTCGTCAGCCGCACGCGCGCGACTTTTCGCAGCGCTGAATTCGGCTTCTTGGGCGTCGTCGTGTAGACCCGCGTGCAGACGCCGCGCTTCTGCGGAGCACCGCGGAGCGCGGGCGTTTTCGTCTTCGCCTTCGGCGCGACGCGGCCCTTCCTGACGAGTTGATTGACGGTCGGCATGAAGCTCCCTGCGTTTGTGTTCTGACACAACAAAGGCTGGCGGGGCTCGCAGACCCTGCCAACCGGCTGACAATGGTAGCGAACCGAGAGAGTCTCCGCAAACGCCGAAAACCCGCATCAGTAGAGGGGATCTCGGCGCTTTTTGGCCCGGAAACCGGCTAGGGGCCTGCGGCCATTTATCGTTCAGAAATCGTAGCCACGGGCGCAAAAGGGGATTACAGTGCGATGGGGGCCGGCCATCTGCGGCAAGCCCGGAGCCGGATGTCAGGGGAAACGCACAGAATCGTGAGCCGATTGCGGTGACAACTGCCCTTATCGCTGGGGGCGCTGCCCTCGGAACCCTCGTCGTGGTCGTCATCGTCGTCTGGGCGCTCCGCCGCTCGGATGGCTCGTCGAAGGACGAGCGGCTGATGGAGGTCGTCACCGACATGAACGCGCGGATGGAGGGCATGGTGCGCGAGCTCTCCGAGGCGCTGGAGCGCGCGCAGGAGGAAGGTCGACGGAATCGCTTCCTCGGCGAGCTCGGCGGCTCGATCGACCTGGACGAGGTTCTGACCCGCACGCTCGAGGCGGCAGGTGCGATCCCGGGAGCAGACGCGGCGCTCGTGACGATCTTCGGCGGCGCGGAGAAGCCGATCGTGGCCACGCTCGGCCTTTCGGCCGACGAGGCGCAGCACCAGGCGATTTCGGGGCCTCCCGACGGTCACCACCAGGCCCGCGCGGTCTCGATCGCCTACCAGTACCCGGCCACCGTCACCTCCGAGTCGCCCGCGCAGGACCTGATCCATGCCGGCCTTGCCGTGCCGGTATCGGGCGACGGCGAGCCAATCGGCTTTCTGACCATCTTCACGCGCTCGAGCACACCGACCTTCGGTGACGAGGAGGTGCGCGAGCTCGAGGAACTGGCACTCCGGGCCGGGCCGGCGATCGAGAACGCGCGACGCTTCCGCGAAGCCCGGCAGCTCGCCGACCTCGACGCGCTCACGGGCCTGCACAATCGCCGTTACTTCCACGAGACGCTTGCACGCGAGGTTGCGCGCGCGCAGCGTTACGAGCGCCGACTGGCGCTGATCGTCTTCGACCTCGACGACTTCAAGGCGATCAACGACAGGATCGGTCATCTGTCCGGCGACGCCGTGCTCGCCGAGGTCGCCGAGCGCGTCCGTGACGTCGTGCGCTCGGCAGACGTCGCCTGCCGCGTAGGTGGCGACGAGTTCGCCGTGATCCTGCCCGAGTCCGCGCTCGGTGACGCCGACCAGCTCTACCGGCGCCTTCAGAATGCGGTCTCCTCGCGCGCGGTCAGCCAGGCAGGACGGCTCTTCCTCTCGGCGGGGATCGCGGAGCTGAAGCCGGAGGACGACGCGACCTCGTTCTTCGAACGGGCAGACGAAGCGCTCTACCGCGCGAAGGAAAGCGGTAAAGGCCAGGTCGTAGCGGCGGACAAGGACCAGGACAACGCCGCGCAGGCCTAACCGAAATTAGCCTTTTTGGCCGCAAGCCTCGATGGGCGACCTGCCGCCGGAGCCGGGCTTCGCCCGGCGGGAGGCTAAACGCGCTTCGCCGGGGCTGCGCTTCGCTGTGCCGGCTCCTGATACGCAGGAACCGAGCCGCCGCTCTCAAGGAGGGGCTCACGGGGGAACCAGGGATTCCACCGTGCTTCTAGCCGATAGCGCTGTCGAGCGCGAGGAACGGCAGGTAGTCCGTCAAGGACACGGAATCGACGGACGGCAACCGGTCTTTCCGGCAAAGGGTTTGCGACAGAGCCACCCGTTGCTGGCCCATCAGCCACCCGCCGTAGGTGTCGGCCCGTGCCTGCGAGACGAGCGCCGTGACGATCGCGCTGCGAACGAGCGCCTGCGGCAGGCCCGCGAGCGGCACGACGGCTTCCAGCGGCCGCACGCGGTAGACGCCGGTCATCGTGTGAACGACCGACCACCGGTTCGCCGGCAGTGTCATTACCTGCGGAGGCGACGTGGACTCCAGGGCGTAGCCCCGCTTGCTGTGGCCGAGCCAGGCCGCCGGCTTCGAGACCTGCACGAGCCTGGCCGACGTGGCGGCGTAGGAGTCGTAGAAATCCGCGATCTTCGTGTCGGAAGGCAGGGCGACGCGGAGCTTGGCCTCGATCTGGGCGCGCCGTAGCTCGTCGGCGATCACACCGCGGCCGCTTTCGAGCCTCGCGCGGCCGCGTGCGAGAGCACCGAGGTAGGCGGCCCGGCTACCTCCGAAGCGCTCGCCGATGATCGCCCTCTCCGCGCGAGTGACCCGCTCGGGCGTCACCGGTGCCACGAGTGCCGCGGCGACCCGGGCGAAGAGGGCCGTGAACGCGACTTCAGGATCGCTCGTCAGGGTGCCGAGCCGCGAGAGGCCGTCCGAGCCGATTCGCTGGTCGCCAACCATGCAGCGGACACCCTGGGGGAAGAGGAGCTGGCCCTCCGTGAGCGATTGGTTGAACCCGGGGCCGCCCGCCTTCGGCCCGTCGCAGAGCTGCTGGTTGCGGGCCCAGAGGTAGACGCACGCCGCCCGCGCCTTGGCGGGATCCTGCGAGCCCGGAACGAGCGCCCAGTGCGCCCAGCCCCAGGACCACACGCTCGAGATGTGCGTCTCCGCTGCGACCTGTCTTGCGTCGAGCGCCTGCCATTTCACGACCTCGAACCACGCTTGCACCGGCTTGAGCCGCTCCCGCCCGCCCCAGCCAGGGTTCGTGTCGAAGCCGAGCATGATCCCGACGCGGCCGGGTGGAACGCCGATCGACGTCAGCTCCTGCACCGCGCCGCGGTACAGGCCGCGGATGCTCCGGTTGCCGAGGATGGGGCCCTGTTCGTAGATCCGCGGAGCGGCGAAGTAGACCTCGCGCACGACGTCCGAGACCTGCGCCACCTGGCGCCACCAGTCCGCCGCGTCTCCGTCGGTGGACGGTGAGCTCGAGAGCAGCAACGCGGGCCGGGCTCCTCTGGCCTTCAGCTCCTGCAGGTACGCGAGCACGTTGGCGCGATAGCGGGCGGTCGTCCGCGTCCACGGGGTCGGCTCCCAGGCGCCGAAAAGCTCGTTCTCGGCAATGATCGGATGCGCACAGCCTGTCGAGGTGACGGCGAAGTCGTAGATCCGCTGCGCGCGGTCGTCGAGCGTCGAAGGATCGGCCGGCTCGGCCGGCGTGCCGACGCGCTTGGCGAAGGTGAGATCCCAGTAGACCGACTTCGCGCCACGGGCCCGCATCTGCGGCGGGGAGACGAAGTTCGAGGCCGCCGCGATCACGCCCTTGCGGGCAAAGACCGGCCAGAACGGCACCGATGAGTCCGCGTAGTCGATCCAGAGCGTCTGCGCGCTGCCGTACCCGCACGGCCGGGCGGCGGCGGCACGGCCGGGGAGGATCGCGCCTGCGGCGGCGCAGGCGAGAACGATGAGTAGAAGCCGCTTCACGGAGCTAGGCACTTGTGTAGCACGCGCGCCGTACCTACCTGCCTAGCTCCGTGGCGCATTACTCGTCCTTCGGCGCGTCGACCTCCGGGACTTCCTCGGCCTCGCCGGACTCGTGCGGAGTCGACTCGCCGTCGGTTGTTTGGGGCTGGCCGCCGAAGTCGAAGCCGAGTGCCGCCAGGTCGACCCCTTCGCCGCCGTCGGAGCCGATCTCCTCCAGCGCGGCGAGCAGCGCCTCGCGCTCGTACGTTTCCTTCGGCACCTTCTCGGACGGGCCGATCTCGATCGTCCGGTAGCGCTTGAGCCCGGTCGCGGCCGGGATCAGCTTCCCGATGATCACGTTCTCCTTCAGCCCGAGCAGGCGATCGACCTTGCCCTCGATCGCGGCGTCGGTCAGCACCTTCGTCGTCTCCTGGAAGGAGGCGGCCGAGAGGAACGACTCCGTCGCGAGCGAGGCTTTGGTGATCCCGAGGATCAGCGGCTCGTAGTCGGCGTAGTCCTTCTTGCCCTTCTCCGCCTTCAGGCGAGCGTTCTCGCGCTCGAGCGCGACCCGGTCGACGAGCTGCCCCGGCAGGAGCTCGCTGTCGCCGGCGTTCTCGACGCGCACCTTCTTCAGCATCTGGCGCACGATCAGCTCGATGTGCTTGTCGTGGATGTCGACGCCCTGCGACTTGTAGACCTTCTGCACCTCGGAGACGAGGTACAGCTCGGTCGCGGTCGAGCCCTTCAGCCGCAGCAGATCGGCCGGGTTGAGCGAGCCTTCGTGGAGCGGATCGCCCGGCTCCACGACCTGGCCGTTCGCGACGAGCACCCGCGTGCGCCGCGGGAGCGCGTAGGCGACGGGCTCGAACGGCTCGCCGTTCTCGTCCACGCCGTCCGGGTGAATGGTGAGCTTCGGCCCGCGATCGGTCTCCTCGAGCTCCACGCGCCCGGCGGTCTCCGCGAGCTTCGCGGCGCCCTTCGGGTTGCGCGCCTCGAAGATCTCGACGACACGCGGCAGACCGTGCGTGATGTCCGCGCCGGCGACGCCGCCGGTGTGGAACGTCCGCATCGTCAGCTGGGTGCCCGGCTCGCCGATCGACTGCGCGGCGATGATTCCGACCGCGTCGCCGATCTCGCACATCTCACCCGTCGCGAGGAAGATCCCGTAGCACGTCCGGCATACGCCGAACTCGCTGCGGCACTTGACCACCGAGCGGACCGGCAGCGTCCCGTCCTCGCCGAGCTCCTCGACGAGCTCGCGGACGAGCGGCGCCGTGACGATCGTGCCCTTCGAGGCGAGCTTCGTCTTGCCAGGCTTCCCGCTCGCGAGCGGCTTGATCACGTCCTCCGACAGCGCGCGGCCGTAGAGGCTCTTGTTCACGCCTTCTGGCAGCACCATCGCCAGGTCGATGTGATCCGAGGTCTTGCAGTCCTCGTCGCGAATGATCACGTCCTGCGAGACGTCGACGAGCCGCCGGGTCAGATAGCCCGAGTCGGCCGTGCGGAGCGCCGTGTCGGCGAGGCCCTTGCGGGCGCCGTGGGTCGAGATGAAGTACTCGAGCACCGACAGGCCCTCCATGAAGTTCGCCTTGATCGGCCGCTCGATGATCTCGCCCTTCGGGTTCGCCATCAGGCCTCGCATGCCGGCGAGCTGGCGGATCTGCTTGAACGACCCGCGGGCTCCGGAGTTGGCCATCATGAAGATCGGGTTCAGCTCCTTCAGGTGGCGCTCCATCGCCTCGGCCACGTCCTCCGTCGCCTCCGTCCAGAGGTTGACGATCGACTCGTGGCGTTCCTCCTCGGTGATGAGGCCGCGCTCGTACAGCTGCTCGACGTTCGTGACCTTCTCTTCGTAGCCGGCGAGCACCTCGTCCTTGTCGGGCGGGATGACAATGTCGTTCTTCGAGATCGTGATCCCGGCCTCGGTCGCGTACTTGAAGCCGAGGGTCTTCACCTTGTCGAGCACCGCGGCGATCACGTGCGCGCCGAACTTGTCGGCGAGATCGGAGATGACCGCGTCCATTTCCTTCTTCGAGAGCGTGTGGTTCACGAACGTGAGCTCGCTCAGATCCGCGTCGACGCCCATCGACTCGCGCAGCGTGCGCTCGACCTCGGCGTTGAAGATCACGCGGCCGGGCGTCGTCAGCACGAGCTCCTCGCCGTGGCGGTACTCGATCGGCTGCTGCAGCCCGACCTGTCCGGCCTCGACCGCGAGCTCCACCTCTTCCTCCGAGCGGAAGCGCGTCGGCCTGGGATCGATCTCCTCGGCCTTCGCCTCGTTCAGGTTCGTCGTCGCGTAGGTGAGGTAGTACTCCCCGAGCACCATGTCCTGCGTCGGCGTCGCGAGCGGTCGCCCATGCGCTGGCGAGAGGATGTTGTTCGACGAGAGCATCAGGATCCGAGCTTCCGCCTGCGCCTCGGCCGAGAGCGGCAGGTGGACGGCCATCTGGTCGCCGTCGAAGTCGGCGTTGAAGGCATGGCAGACGAGCGGGTGCACCTGGATCGCCTTGCCCTCGACGAGCACGGGCTCGAAGGCCTGGATGCCGAGACGGTGGAGCGTCGGCGCGCGGTTCAGCAGCACCGGATGCTCGGCGATCACCTCTTCGAGCACGTCCCAGACCTCCGGGACCATCGAGTCGACGTGCTTCTTCGCGGCCTTGATGTTCTGGACCGACTTGCGCTCGACGAGCCGGCTCATGATGAACGGCTTGAAGAGCTCGAGCGCCATCAGCTTCGGCAGCCCGCACTGGTGCAGGCGCAGGGTCGGGCCGGCGACGATCACCGAGCGCCCCGAGTAGTCGACACGCTTGCCGAGCAGGTTCTGGCGGAAGCGCCCCTGCTTGCCCTTGAGCATGTCGGAGAGCGACTTCAGCGGCCGGTTGCCCGGCCCGGTGACGGCGCGCCCTCGGCGGCCGTTGTCGAACAGCGCGTCGACGGCCTCCTGGAGCATGCGCTTCTCGTTGTTGACGATGATCTCGGGCGCGCCCAGGTCGAGCAGCCGCTTGAGCCGGTTGTTCCGGTTGATAACGCGCCGGTAGAGGTCGTTCAGGTCGCTCGTGGCGAAGCGGCCGCCATCGAGCTGGACCATCGGCCGTAGCTCCGGCGGGATCACCGGGATCGCCTCGAGCACCATCCACTCGGGACGGTTCTCAGACTTCGTGAACGCGCTCACGACCTTGAGCCGCTTGATCGCACGCGCCTGCTTCTGGCCCTTCGAGGTCTTGATCGTCTCGCGCAGGAACATCGCCTCTGCGTCGAGATCGAGGTCCTTCAGGAGCTCGCGGATCGACTCCGCGCCCATGCCGCCGTTGAAGTAGACACCGAAGCCGTACGGAGAGCCGAAGCGGTCCTTGAGCTCGCGGAAGAGCTGCTCGTCGTTGACGATCAGCTTCGGCTCGAGCTCCTTGAAGAGCCGCCAGGTCTCCTCCAGCCGCTCCCTCGAGTCGACCGCGGCCTCGCCGGCGTCCGACTTGCGCGACTCGATGTCCTGGTAGGCCTCGCGCACCTTGACCGCCCACTGGACGATCGCGTCGAGGTCCTCCTTCCTGATTTTCCCGTCCGTGCGCAGGCAGAGGTCGTTGGCGAGCTCGCGGATCACGGTTCCGTCGGCATCCGGCGGCGCCTGCTCGAGCACCTCGGCGAGGAGCCCGTTGCCGAGCTCACGCGCCTTCTCGAGCTGCTTTTGGTCGACGCTCTCGACGAGCGCCTGGTCCTCTTCGGAGAGCTTGGCCTTGGGCTTCAGCAGACCCTCGATCACACGGTTGATGTGCTTGGTGAGCGCGCCCTTCTTCGAGCCGGTCGCCTTCGCGAGCTGCTTGTAGAGCGGCGCGAGCGCCTCTCGGGTCTGGACGGCGACGTTCGCCACCGTCTCGAGCTCGCGCGGGGTCAGCTTGCGGTCGTCGCGGATCGCCGTGTTACGGACGAGCTCGCGGATCTTCTTGGAGTCCTCGGTCGTGATCTCCTTCGCCACCTCGACGAAGAGCCCGCCGACGAGCTCGCGCGCCTCCTCGAGCGGCGGCACGCCCTGCTCCTCGGCCCAGTTCGAGAGACCGCGGGCCCAGAAGTCGTCGTCCTCGTCGAAGCTCCGCTCCTTGCCTTTGGTGAAGTACTCGCGGCGCCGCTTCAAGCGGTCCTCGAGCGCGGCCAGCGCCTCGTCGCGATCGACGTCGATCTGCTCGCCCTCGGCCTTGACCTTGTCCTCGAGGTCGTTCAGGTCCTTCTGCCGCGCCTCGTTGTCGACTGACGTGACGATCGAAGCGGCGAAGTAGAGGACCTTCTCGAGCTCGCGCGGAGCGATGTCGAGCAGGTAGCCGATCCGGCTCGGGACGCCCTTGAAGAACCAGATGTGCGAGACCGGGGCGGCGAGATCGATGTGGCCCATGCGCTCGCGGCGCACCTTCTGCCGCGTCACCTCGACGCCGCAGCGCTCGCAGATGATCCCCTTGTAGCGGACGCGCTTGTACTTGCCGCAGTAGCACTCCCAGTCCTTGGTGGGACCGAAGATGCGCTCGCAGAACAGCCCGTCGCGCTCCGGCTTCAGGGTGCGGTAGTTGATCGTCTCGGGCTTGGTGACCTCGCCCGAGGACCAGTCTCGAATCTGCTTCGACGACGCAAGTCCGATTCGGATTGCATCGAAGTCATTTATGTCGATCAAAGCGCCTCTTTCTCGTCGGAGTAGTGCGATTTTTTGGTGCAGCGTGCAGCGGAGGGCCGAAGGCCCGGAGTCTGCGCGGGTTTCATTCCTCCACTTCTGCGTCTGCTGCTAGGTCAACTTCCGCTACTGGTCCCTTTTGCTCCTCGACTTCTTCCTTGGCCTCTTCCGCCGGGGTGGGCTCGACGTCCACCAGGTCGCCGAGCTGTTCGTCCGCCGGCAAGGCCAGCTCGCCGTCCTGGTCGACGCGCTCCTGGCCTTCCTCGACCTCCTCGGCCGTCGGCTGGCGGGCGGCGGCGCGGAGCGAGCCGGGCGAGAGATCGATTCCGAGCTCCTCCGCAGCACGGAGCAACTCGTCGTCCTCCTCGCGCACCTCGACCTGGCGGCCCTCGTCCGACTGCACAACGACGTCGAGCGCGAGCGACTGCATCTCCTTCAGCAGCACCTTGAAGGACTCGGGGATCGACGGCTCGGCGATGTTCTCGCCCTTGACAATCGCCTCGTAGGCCTTCACACGACCGACGGTGTCGTCGGACTTGATCGTGAGCATCTCCTGCAGCGTGTACGCGGCGCCGTAAGCCTCCAGCGCCCACACCTCCATCTCGCCGAAGCGCTGGCCACCGAACTGCGCCTTGCCGCCCAGCGGCTGCTGGGTGACGAGCGAGTACGGGCCGGTCGAGCGCGCGTGGATCTTGTCGTCGACGAGGTGGAGAAGCTTCAGGATGTACATGAAGCCGACGGTGATCTTCTGCTCGTAGGGCTTGCCGGTCTTGCCGTTGAAGAGCCGCACCTTGCCGGACGTGTGCCGGCCGGCGGGGCGCTTCTTGTCGACGAGGAACTTGATCGGCGAGTCCGGGTTCTGAGCGACCCATTCGGTCAATCCCTGGTCGACGTCGGTCTCTGTGGCACCGTCGAAGACCGGCGTCGCAATCGGCGTCGGATCGCCGTTGGCCGAGTCGCCGTTGGTCGGGAAGACCCCGTGCGCCGCGGCCCAGCCAAGGTGCGTCTCGAGGATCTGCCCGATGTTCATCCGGCTCGGAACGCCCAGCGGGTTCAGGACGATGTCCACGGGCCGCCCGTCCTCGAGGAACGGCATATCCTCCTCGGGAACGATCCTGGCGATCACGCCCTTGTTGCCGTGACGGCCGGCGAGCTTGTCACCTTCGGCGATCTTGCGCTTCTTCGCGACGTAGACGCGAACGAGTTCGTTCACGCCGGGCGAGAGGTCGTCTCCCGCGTCGCGCGAGAACGTCTTGACGTCGATCACCTTGCCGCCCTCGCCGTGCGGGACCTTCAGCGAGGTGTCGCGGACCTCACGCGCCTTCTCCTTGAAGATCGCGCGGATCAGCTTCTCCTCGGCGGTCAGCTCGGTCTCGCCCTTGGGCGTCACCTTGCCGACAAGCAGGTCGCCTGAGCCGACCTCGGCTCCGATGCGCACGACGCCGCGCTCGTCGAGGTCCTTGAGGGACTCCTCGGAGCGGTTCGGGATGTCGCGCGTAATCTCTTCGTCGCCGAGCTTCGTCGAGCGCGCGTCGATCTCGTACTCGTGGATGTGGATCGAGGAGAGCACGTCCTCCTTGACGAGGCGCTCCGAGATCACGATCGCGTCCTCGAAGTTGTAGCCCTCGAACGACATGAAGGCCACGAGGAGGTTCGCGCCGAGAGCCAGCTCGCCGTTGTCGGTCGAGCTCCCGTCGGCGAGCACCTGCTCGGCCTTGACCTTGTCTCCGAGACCGACGATCGGCTTCTGGTGGATCAGCGTCCCCTGGTTGGAGCGCATGAACTTCGTCATCGGGTACTCGTCCTTGCCGTCCTTGGTCTGGACGATGATCCGCTCGGCCTCGACGTCTACGACCGAGCCCGCTCGACCAGCGAGCACGACGTCGCCCGTGTCGATCGCGGCGCGGTACTCGAGCCCGGTGCCGATCAGCGGCGCCTGCGTGATCATCAGCGGGACCGCCTGGCGCTGCATGTTCGCGCCCATGAGCGCGCGGTTCGCGTCGTTGTGCTCGAGGAACGGGATCAGCGCCGTCGCGACCGAGACGATCTGCGCCGGCGCGACGTCCATGTACTCGATCTCCTTCGGCGCGGCCGTGACCGCCTCGCCCTCGCGCGAGCGGCAGAGAACCTGGTCGTGCATGAACTTGCCCGTCTTCTCGTCGACCGGCTCGGAGGCCTGCGCGATCGTGAACTGCGCCTCCTCGGCCGCGTCGAGATAGATGATCTCGTCGGTCACCTTGCCGTTCTTGACCACGCGGTACGGCGTCCGGATGAAGCCGAACTCGGACACGGTCGCCATCGAGGCGAGCGAGCCGATCAGGCCGATGTTCGGGCCCTCGGGCGTCTCGATCGGGCACATGCGCCCGTAATGCGTCGGATGGACGTCGCGCACCTCGATCGGAGCGCGCTCGCGGGTGAGGCCGCCGGCGCCGAGCGAGTTGAGCCGCCGCCGGTGCGTGAGCCCGGCGAGCGAGTTCGTCTGGTCCATGAACTGCGAGAGCTGCGAGGAGC
>WNGJ01000815.1_pt1 | contig 29273 bp, 25 predicted proteins | sample 5400611 | NCBI WGS metagenome assembly WNGJ01 (sample SAMN13153375, study PRJNA577476) | soil metagenome | isolation source: 40 cm soil or saprolite under Garry oak tree replicate 1 | place: USA:California | collected 2016-06-15
GGCAAGCGTCGATGAATCGAGCGACCGCTGCCGCAGCCTCCTCCAGCTCCCTGGCGGCGTCCTCCTGCCTACCCACCTGGATGACGTTAGTCGAGCCGGAGAAACTTGTGCAACGCGGCGCCCGGCGGCGCCAGCCCATAGCTGTTCGACGCCGAGACCTCGCCAACGTAAAGGTCTCCACGCGAGTCGATCGCGATCCCGTGGGGTGCGAACCACACGCGCTCCGGCTCGGAGGCGCCCCACTCGGCGAGGATGGCGCCGCTCGAGTCGCGGACAGTCACCCGCGGTGAGAGTGCATCCTCGACCACGAACTTGGCGCCCGGCGGGCCCTGCACCGTCCGGCCTAGCTCGGCCGTGTAGTAGTAGCCGTCGGGACCGCGAACGATGTTGTTCGGGCAGTTCATCCCCTTCCACTCGCCGACGAAATCGCCGGCCGCGCTGAAGATCTGCGCCCGTTCGTTCTCCCGGTCCGACACGTATATGGTGCCGTCGGCCTCGACGTGGATGCCGTGCGGGATGATGAACTCCGACGGGCCCTCCCCGGGGTCGCCGAACGAGCTCACGAGCTCGCCGGCCTGGTCGAACCGGTGCAGGCGGGCGTTGCCGTAGCCGTCGGTGACCATCACGTGGCGCCCGTCATGGCTTGGCGCGGCGGCGGTTGGAAAGCAGAAAGGCGGCGCCGACCGCTGCACGCTCCGGTGGTAGCCGCGCCGGTAGCCGGTGGCCTCGGACTGGTCGGGCGCGGTGATCTCCAGGTCGAGACGCCCATCGATCGAGAACCGCCTTACCGCCTGGCCCACGTCATCGACGCAGTACACCGAGTCGCCGCCCGTGATGTGAATGCTGTGCGTACGCTTGAAGACGCCGTCGCCCCACGAGGTGACGAACTCGCCTTCGCGATCGAAGACAACGATGGGTGGCTCCCCGCGCTGAAACGCGAACACCCTGTCCTGCGAGTCGACGGCAACGCCAGGCACGTCGCCCAGGGTCATGCCGTCAGGCAGCCGGCCCCAACCCTTGAGCCAGCGAAACCGATGAGCGCCCGAGCCGACGATCACAGCTGCTGCGCGCCCGTGAAGACCGCGGGGTTGACGCATCCCGCAGGCAAATGACCGCGGTCCAGCTCGATCAGGCTGTCCACCACGCCGCCGAGCACGGCCGAGAGGGCGCCCGCGCTAAACCCGGCGAGGTGGCCGCTGAGCAAGACCCCGGGCAGCGCCGCCAGCTCGTCGTTCTCGGGCAGCGGCTCGCGTTCGAACACGTCCAGGGCTGCGCCGGCGATGACGCCCTCCCGGAGGGCCGCGGCGAGAGCGGCCCCATCAACAACGGAACCGCGCGAGGTGTTGACCAGGGTGGCCGTCGGCCGCATCAGGCGCAGCTCATGCTCGCCGATCAGGTGATGCGTGCCGCCGCCGAGCGGGACGTGCAGCGTCAGCACGTCCACCCGCGGGAGGAGCTCGTCGAGGGTCGTCAGCTCGACGCCGAGCGCGGCACTCGCCGCGCGGTCGGGAAACGGTTCGACGACGAGCACGCGGCACTCGAAGCCGCGGAGGCGGCGCGCGACTGCCTGCCCGATCCGGCCGAAGCCGACGATGCCGACCGCGGCGCCGAACAGGTCGCGTGGCGGCGCTCCGCTCCGCCACCGGCCGGACCGCACGTCGGCGTCGGCCATCGTGATCCGCCGCAGGCTGGCGAGCATGAGGCCGAGCGCGTAGTCGGCCACCGCCTCCGCGTTGGCGCCCGGCGTGATCACCACGGCCACGCCATGGTCGGTCGCCGCCGTGACGTCGACCGCGTCGTAGCCGACGCCTGAGCGCGCGATCACCCTCAAACCCTCACTCGCCTCCAGGACGCGACGGCTGTACATCTCGCCGCCCCCAGCCACCACCGCCCACGCGCCTTGCAGGGCCGCGATCAGCTCGGATTCGTCTGGCGACCTGCCCAGCGCACTGAGGTCGACCAGCTCAAACCCGGCCGTGGCGAGCCTCTCGAGATGGCTCCGTGCGTGGACTGCGTTCTCGGAGATGACGACCACCTTGCGAGCCATTCAGATCGCGCCCACGCCCAGCTCTCGCGCCAGCTGGTTGATCGCGCGATGCGTGGCGTCCGGGATCGGAATGCCCTCTTCGGTCCTCCGCTTCCGCGAGCGCCACTCAGGCTCGCCGGGCGTGAGGATCTCGTCGAAGCCAGGCGCCCGCGGCGACGAGTGAAGGCGCTCGGCGAACGCATCAGCCTGGTTCATGAAGTCGGCCGCGGGCACGAACCTCCCCACCTCGATCGCCATCAGCATCGTGCCGTTGCCGTTGTTGTAGCCGGGCACCGAAGACACGCCGGTGCTGGACAGGACCCCGCCCATGAGCTCGGCCATCACACTGAGGCCGAATCCCTTGTGCCCCCCGAACGTGGTCAGCGCGCCGCCGTCGTAGAAGGCGGCCGTTTCCGTGGTCGGCCGGCCGTGCTTGTCGACCACCGCCCCGGGCGGCGCCTTGTCACCGGCCGCATGGGCGACTTTGAGCTTGCCCTCGGCGATCGCCGCCGTTGCAAAGTCGACCACGATGGGCGGCCTACCCTCCTCCGCAGGCGCGCCCCATGCGATGGGGTTGGTCCCGAGCAACCGTGTGTAGCCGCCGTACGGTGCGACCGCCGACCGGGCGTTGCACGTCATCAAGCTCATCAGCCCGGCGCGGCTGAGCTTCTCGACGTACTCGCCCAGGCGCCCGATGTGGTTGGAGCGGGCGATGGTGACGAGCCCGACGCCGTGAGCGCGCGCCAGGGCTGCGACGGTGTCCGTCGCGAGATGGGCGGCCGGTTGGCCCCAGCCCCATCCACCGTCCACCCGAGCACACGCGCCGCCCAGCGATTCGACCTGCGCCTGTGCCTTCGGCTGCACCTGTCCGCTGCGCACGTTGGCGACGTATGAGGTGAGCCTGATCACCCCGTGCGAGTCATGTCCGGCCAGGTTCGCGTCGACGAGCGAGGCGGCGACGACCAATGCGAGGTCCGCCGGCGTTCCCGCGGCCTCGAGGATCGATCGACTTAGCTGCACCAGCTCCCCGGCCTGGAGCCGAACACCCCTCTCCGCGGCGGGGCTCACAGCGTCAGGTCCGGCACATCCATCCAGGAACGCTCGTGCCAGGAGCGCGCCGCGAGCTCCGCCAGCTGCACGCCGCGCGCCGCCTGCATGAAGTCCCAGGGAAAGTCACCGCCGGCGACGACGTGGCGGAGAAACAGCTCCCACTGCACCTTGAATGCATTGTCGAAGTGCTCGTGGTCGGCCACGGTCTTCCAGCCCGCGTAGAAGTTGAGCGGTTGGGGAACGTCCGGGTTCCAGATCGCGCGCGGGGTGTCTGCACGCGCCTGCACCCAGCAGTCTCGCAGGCCCGCGACCGCGCTGCCATCGGTACCGTCGACATGGAGCGTGAGCAGGTCGTCGCGGCGCACGCGCGTGCACCACGAGGAGTTGATCTGCACCACAGCGCCGCCGTCGAGCGTCATCAAGGCGTAGGCAGCGTCCTCGGCCGTGGCCGTGTACGGACGTGACTGCTCGTCTTTGCGGTCCGGGATGTGGGTCGCGCCTACGGCGACGACCGACCTGACGGGACCGAAGATCTCGTCGATCACGTAACGCCAGTGGGCAAACATGTCGAGGATGATGCCGCCTCCATCTTCGCCGCGGTAGTTCCACGACGGCCGCTGGGGGGGCGCCTCGTGGCCGTCGAACACCCAATAACCGAAGTCGACGCGAACTGAGAGAATCCGGCCGAAGAAACCGGTGTGCGCCAGGTGCGCGAGCTTGCGCAGGCCAGGAAGCCAGAGCTTGTCCTGCACCACCCCGTTCTTGACTCCGGCCGCGCGCGCCGCGCGCGCGAGCTCGAGCGCGGTCCGGAGATCCGACGCCAGCGGCTTCTCGCAGTAGACATGCTTGCCGGCCGCGATTGCGCTCCGGACCGCGTCCGGCCGGAGCTGCGTCGTCAGCGCATCGAAATAGATCGCGTCGTCGGGATCGCGCAGGCAGGCCGCGAGGTCGCTGCTCCACCGCTCGATGCCGTGCTCTTCCGCGAGCTCTCTCACCTTGCGCTCGTTACGGCCGACCAGGATCGGGTCCGGCCAGAGCACGCCTCCGTCCTCGAGCCGCACGCCGCCCTCGTCGCGGATGGCCAGGATCGATCGAACCAGGTGCTGGTTCGTGCCCATCCGGCCCGTGACGCCATTCATGATCACCCCGACGCGGGTTTTAGGACGTTCAGCGGTGGGTTTCTTGCGCGCGATGCGTGCGGGGGATGAAATCCTTTTCATCGGCTGGCCTCCCGACTTATCCTGTGGTCTCGATGATGGCCAGGGCGAAGTCCGCGAACGTGACCATCAGCAACGTGGCCAACAAAGCAGGTGTCTCCCCGACCACCGTTTCGCGCGTCCTCAACGGCGGCTACCCTGTGGCCAAGGACACCAGGGCCCAGGTCGAGAAGGTCGTCCGCGACCTCGGCTACATCCGGAACGCCCACGCGCAGGCCCTGCGGCGGACGTCGACCGGGGTGATCGGCGTGATCATCCACGACGTCGCCGACCCCTACTTCTCCGAGATCGTCGCCGGCATCCAGGAGGTGGCCGCGGCCAACAACCGGCTGGTCGTGCTCTGCAACTCGCTGCGCGACCCGAAGAGCGAGATGCAGTACGTCCAGATGCTGCGCGGTCAACGCGTGGACGCGGTCATCCTGACGGGCGGAGCGATCGAGGACGCGGAGTACCTCCGCGCCATCCGCAACGACGCGCGAGCGCTGAAACAGCAGGGATCGCGGATGGTGATCTGCGGGCGCTACTCCTCGGTCAACACCGACGTGGTGGTGCCCGACAACCATGCCGGCGCTGAGATGCTCACGCGATACCTGCTCGGAAGGGGCCACCGCAAGATCGTCGAGTTGATGGGCCCGCCCCGGTTCTCGACGACCGACGAGCGTTCCACAGGACACCGCAAGGCGCTCCACGACGCAGGTGTGGAGCGCGACCCCGGCCTCGCGATCACCGCGGGCTTCACGCGCGACGGCGGCCACGAGGCCGCGAAGAAGCTGATCGCCTCCGGCGCGAAGTTCACCGCGATCTATGCGGCCAACGACCTGATGGCCCTCGGCGCGCTCACCGCGCTGCGCGAGGCGCGGCTCCGCGTCCCGGAGGATGTCTCCCTCGTCGGCTTTGACGACATCCCGACGGTGCGCGACGTCATGCCCGGCCTGACGACGATTCGCGTGCCCATGCGCGAGATGGGCCGCCGCTCGATGCAAGTCGCCCTGGACGGCGGCGGCCACAGGCCGCGCGTGCAGGTGCTCCCGGTCGAGCTGATCGAGCGCGAGTCCGTCGCGCGCGTCACCGGCAAGCGCTGATCTCATCGGGTGGTCGCCGCCCATGCGCTGAGCTCCGAGCCCAGGCGCTCGGCGCTCCACACGCCGTTCGCGACCAGCAGCCGGTGGCGCATGCGCAAGCTTCGGCCGGGCTCGACCGTCAGCGCGTTGTCGAACACCGGGCTACTGGTGACGAGCAGGTACTCGTCGGTGCGGACGAACCAGCGGTTCGGCACGCGGGGATTGCCCGGATGCTCGGCGATCGCGACGGTCGCGTCTGACCCGGTACACGCCAACCAGCGCGAGCGACGCCCCATGTCCTCGCCTCCGGATTCGGTGTCATCGAACATGACGCGCGCGCCCTTCATCGAGTCGGTACCGCGCCAGGCCAGCCCGGCGTAGCCGGCGAGCGGCCGGCCTTCGGTGGTGGGCGAGCCGAAATGCAGCGAGCGACTGCCGGCGTTCTGGATCTCAGATTCGAGATCCAGCGACCACGCCAGCGCCGATTCGTCGATCTCAGGCGCGCCGATGACACGCCGCTCGGCGGCAATCTTCTCGCCCTGGCCGTCGAGCCACTCGAGCTCCTCGGCCCCGCTGATCCAGGACGCGTGCCGGATCTCGCCGTGATTTTCGAGCTCCTGGTAGCCGCCATCCCTGACGAAAGTCGGTCCGCCCCACAGGTTCCATGTGCTGACCACCGGCCACGAGTAGGCGAGGCCAAGATGCCACTTGTGGTCGGCCGGCTGGTGACCGGTGACGATCTCACCGCCGAGGGTGCGGACGGGGTGGAAGTATGGGCGCGGCGCCAGCTTGCGCGGAAGGCTGGGCCGGAAGACGTACTCGAAAACGACGGTGTCGCCGTAGCGCGCCACGAGCCGGTCTTTGAGCTCCTCGGTCTGCGCCCGCGTCATCTGCGCGACCCCGCGCCGGCCCGAAGCTCGGCCAGGAGGCTCGAGTAGGCGGCGCGATCGAGCGGCAGCTCAACCGCCCGGCCCTGGTGGGAGGAAAGCACTATGGCGTTGGCCACCTCGAGAGGGGCTGAAGCCTCCTCGCCCGGCGCGATCGGCGGCCTGCGATCGGCGATCGCCTCGGCGAGGTCGATGTAGAGATCGGCGTGGTCGCCGCCTCCGCCTTCGATGACCTCGACCGGACCCTGGGGCACCGCTCCAAAAGGGTCGCCCTCGCTGGCGGCGAACTCGCGAAAGTCGACGCCGTTGGCCTGGAGCTCGAGCTTCCCGGGCAGCACCCGAATCCGCCCGGCGGTCCCGGTGAGCTCGATCCTCTGCGAAGCGTCCACCTCGGCCGTCGAGATGTGGATGGACCCGACTGCGCCGTTCGGCCACTCGGCGATGGCATGGACCGTGTCGTCGCCCTCGATGCGGTGCACGCGCGTTCGCGTCCACCCGGTCACACGCGCAGGGCGACCGGCGAGATGGGTCAGCAGGTCGATGTCGTGCTGCCCCTGGTTGACGATCACGCCCCCGCCCTCGCCGCGCCAGGTGCCTCGCCAGGAGGTCTGTTCGAAGTACGTCTTTCGGCGGGGCCACGTACCGAGCACGTCCGCGCGCTGGATCTCGCCCAGGAAGCCTTCACGGATGAGCCTCCGCGCCTGGCGGATCTCGTGGCGGGTCCGCTGCTGGAAGCTGACCGCGAGCACGCGCCCGGCTGCGTGGGCCGCGGCCACCATCCGGTCCGCCTCCGCAATCTCAACCGCGATCGGCTTCTCCACCAGCACGTGCTTGCCGGCGCGCAGCGCCGCGAGCGCGATCTCGGGATGAAACGGGTGAGGCGCTAGGACCACGACCAGGTCCGCCTCCTCCGCCAGCAGCGATTCGAGCGTCGGATGAAGGCGGCAGCCGAGCTCGTCCGCGACCACCGCGGCCCGGGCCTGGTCGACGTCCTGCAATCCGACTACCTTCGCGGCGATTGCGGCCAGCCCCCGGCGATGTGCCGAAAAGATGTTGGCCCCGCCACCGGCGACGAGGACGCGCAGCTGGCTCACCTCACAGAGCCGAGAGCGAGACCTTCGCGAAGGCGGCGATGCGAGAAGGCGTAGATGACGAGGATCGGCAGCGAGGCGACGACCGCGATCGTCATCATGTTCGACCACCGAATCCCATACAGCCCTATCTGGCTCGCGATCAGCACGCTGATCGGGTACTGGGTCTGGTCCGTCAGGAACGTGATCGCATACAAGAACTCGCCCCAGGCGATGAAGAAGATGATCGTCGCGACCGTCGCGATGCCGTTGGTAGTGATCGGCAGGACGATGCCCCAGAACACGCGCCATTTCGACGCCCCGTCGACGATTCCCGCCTCCTCGACTTCTTTGGGCACCGCCAGGAAGAACGGGCGCAGCAGCACGATGCAGAACGGCAGCAGCAGCGCGCTGTCGGCGAGGATCACGCCGAGCTGCGAGCCGAGCAGGTTCCAGGTCCCGAGCACGCGATACAGGGGGATCAGCGAAGCGGGCTGCGGGGTGATCTGCAGGATGATGATCGCGCTCAGACCGATGTTCAACATCCACCCCTTCACGCGAGCCAGCGCGTAGGCCGCCGGCGTCGCAAGAGCCAGGGTGATCAGCGTGGTGCCGGTGGCGATGATGGCGGAGTTGACACAGGCCTGGATGAGCTGCTGGTCGACGACGGACTGGTAGTTCTCGAACGTCGGCTGAAAGATGATCCCGCCGCCGCTGGCGAAGATCTCGGTGTCCGTCTTCAGCGAGGTGAGCACCAGCCACAAGAATGGGAGGCCGTACAGGACCACGAGCAGGCCGGTCCCGGCGCCGGCGATCCAGCGCGGCCTGAACGTCCGGCTCATCCCCGCTCCTCGCCGCGCACCATCCGTGTGTAAACGACGGCGAGTACGAGCACGACCGCCATGGTGATCAGCGCCACCGCCGCGCCCTGGCTGTACTGATACAGCTGAAAGGCCAGCCGGTAGCTGAGGAAGGGCAGCGTCTCGCTCGAAGTGCCAGGGCCGCCGAAGGTCATGATGTAGATGAAGTCGAAGCTCTTGAACGCGTAGACGAGAGCGAGCACCGCGAGCACGAGGATGCACGGCCTCAGCAGCGGCAGGATGATGAACCACAGCGCCTGAAACGGCCGCGCGCCGTCGACCTCGGCCGCCGCCAGCGTCTCGGTCGGCAGGTCAAGCAGGGCGGCGCGGAAGACGAGCGTGGCGAACGGGACCACGGTCCAGGCGTTGACCAGCGCGACGGAGAGGATCGGCAGGTGCCCGTCCACCAGCCAGTAGATCGGCCCGACATGGAGCTGTCCGAGCAGGTTGTCGACCATGCCGCGCGGATCGAGCAGGAACCGCCACGCGATACCGCTGATCAGCGCGGGCAGCGCCCAGCTGAAGACCATCACGGCGAGCGTGAAGCTGGCCATTCGCCCGCCGTGCCACAGCGTGATCGCCGCGGCCAGGCCGCCGCCCAGTCCGACGCCGACGACAAGCAAGACGTAGATCACCGAGTTGACGGCCGCCTCCCGGAAGTCGAACGTCGAGGCGACCGACGTCACGCCGCTGGCGCCGATGAACGGCCACGCCTTGAAGATGTCGTAGACCGTCACGTCGCTCACGCTCATTCGCAGGAGCTCGACGAACGGGTACAGCGCAAGGGTGGCCAGGAAGATGGCGGCCGGGAGGAGGAAGAGGCTTTCTCCCCCCATCCGCACTCGGGGTCGAAACCAGTTTCGGGTCCGGGTCGACGCCGCGAAGGTAGGCCTCGTCCCGGCAGCCGTCCTCACGGGTGATACGCGGCCTTCACCCCACTCGAGGCATCCGCCGCGGCCTGCGACGGCGACTTCTGGCCGGCGATCGCCGCACTCCAGTTCTGCGCGATGACGGCCTGGGCCGCGATCGCGGCTCCGCCCGCCGGCGGGTACTCGGCGCCGTGGTCCTTGACCTCGGTCGTGTACGCGGCGAGCAGCGGGTTGTTGGTCACGTCAGGCAGGCCCGCCATGTCGTGCCGGGCCGGGATGCCGCCGGACTCCTTGAGCGTGATCAGCAGGCCGGCCTGGCTGAGCAGCGTTTCCTGCATGTACGCGAACGCCAGGTCCGGGTTCTTGGTGAAGGCCCCGACCCACAGCGCCTCGCCACCCAGGAAGATGCCCTGGTTGCTCGGACCGGTCGGCAGCGGTGCGGTGCCGTACTGGAACTTGCTGCCCACGGTGCGCTGGGCAGGCCCGATGTTCCAGTTCCCGTTCTCCATGAAAGCCACGTCTCCCTGAGCCCAACGGGTGAACGTCTCGGCCTGGCCCCAGCTGACCGACTCCTTCGGAAGATAACCCTTTCGCGCCCATCCGCTGACCAGGCTGAAAGCGTTCTGGATCGCGGTCTGGTCGGGATTCTTGTACGTGAAGCCGTAGCCGGTGAGCCACGGATAGGCGGTCCAGTCGCCCTGGTCGGTCGGCTGGCCTGTGAGCGCAATCGGCGTGTACTTCTTAGGTGACGCCTTGATCTTGGCGAAGACGTCTTCGATGTCGTCGACGGTCTTTGGAGGCTGGACGCCGACATCGTCGAGGATGTTCTTGTTGTACCAGAGGCCCGTCAGATTGACGTAGCCCTTGACGCCGTACACGTGCTTGTTGAACTTCGTGATGACGCCGTCGGGAAACTGGCCCTTGTCCGCGAACACCTGCCAGTTGGAGTCGATGTCCTTGAACACGCCTGCCTGATACATCGCATTGACTTCGTTGCCGCCGTAGATGAAGACGTCCGGGCCCTGCTTGGCCGCCGCCGCGGCGATCGCGCGCTGGCCGGTGACGCTGAACTCGACGTACTGCAGGTTCACGGTCACCTTCGGGTACTTCTTCGTGAACAGGGCGGTGTAGTCCTGCACCGTCTTCACGTCTTGTTGCGACGAGTAGTGCCAGACGGTCAGGGTGCCGGTGGTGTCGGGGCCTAGCGCGGACGGAGCAGAGGACGAACCTCCGCAGGCGGCGAGAAAGCTGCTGATGCCGCCGCCGAAGGCGAGCACGCCGGCGCCGGCCGCGGCGCCCTTCAAGACGTCCCTGCGGCTCACGCGCTGTTCGAGCGGGGTGATGAACCGCTCCAGGCTGCCGTCGGATGAACGCTTCGATGCACTCATGCGAGCACTCCCTTCCGGCTAAGTTCTGCGCGCCGGACCGGTTAGCCGCTGCCGGTGACGCTTATGAAATCGATATTAGAAATCGATATCATGCTGCCTACTCTACTGTGGCTTTTGGGGCGGGTCAATCCCTGAGTTGGGCGGCCCCGGCGCTACCGGACCGGGGCCGCCTAAACGCTTGCTGAGGTCGCGGTCAGCGAACCGCGGCAGCCGTCGGCACCAGCGCTCCGATGATCGCGCGACAGAAGTCCGGAAGGTCCTCGGGCACCCGCGACGTGATCAGGTTGCCGTCGACAACGACGGGCTCGTCGACCCACTTGGCCCCGGCCGCGATGAGGTCATCCTTGATCGAGTAGAAGCAGGTCGCCCGGCGACCGTCCACCACCTTGGCCGAAGCGAGCATCCAGCCCGCGTGGCAGATCGCCGCCACCGGCTTGCCCGCGCCGTTCATGTCGCGCACGAACTTGACCATGTCCGCGCTGCGGCGCATCAGGTCAGGAGCGTAGCCACCCGGGATGATCACCGCGTCGAAGTCGGCAGGCTTGGCGTCGGCGGCTGCAAGGTCCGCGTTCGCGGGATAGCCATGTTTGCTCTTGAACGCCGGCGCGCGACCCGTGCCGACTAGCTTCACCTCGGCGCCCGCCTCCTTCATCCGGTAGTACGGGTACCAGAGCTCGATCACCTGGTACTCGTCCTCGACCAGCACGGCGACGCGCTTGCCCTTCAGTTCCATGTCTTCACCTCGTCAAGAACAGTCTGATAGAAATCCTTTTCTATGATGGTCGGGCGCCGGCGCCGCTGTCAAGCCAAGACGGCGTCGCTAGAACCTGACCAGGCGGGTCAGGTCGACCGCCCGGCCGCTATCGAAAGAGAGGTTGGCTCCGATGCCCGGCAATATGGCTAGCATCCCGTCGACGTAGCTGGAACCGCGCTGCAGCGGGTCGGCTGCCGCCGCATCGCCGAAGAGCGCCGCGAGCATGGCTGTGTCGGCGCCCGAATGGCCGCCGTCGTCCTCATCCGGGGAGAGGTCGATCTCGATCGGCTCTCGCCAGTGCGGGCGGATCGCGACGCGCACCAGGTTTGTCGGAGGCCGGCCGGTAGCGCCGTCGGCGGGCCGCCTCACAAAGGACCGCTCCACCGCGTCCAGCTCGAGTCGGCCTTCGGTGCCGTTGAACGCGACGCGATAGCCCTCCCACGGCGAGTACGCGGTGAGGTGGTATGAGACCGCCACCCCCGTCGAGTAGCGAATCACGAGGGCGACGTCGTCCTCGATCGTGATGCCCCCGGAGAAGACGCCGCGATCGCGCACGTATCCGTCCTCACTCTCGGCATCGAGGTAGAGGCCTTTGAGGACGGGATCCGCCTCCAGGCGCAGCCCGAACGGATCAGCTTCCGCCTCTGGCGCGCCATGCGCCCGTTCGTACAGGGCCGTCACCCCGCGCCGGACGGCGTTCTCACGGCCGTAGAAGGCGAGGCGCCCGAACCCGAAGACCGTGACCGGTCTCGCGCGGAGCCACCAGTTGAGGAGGTCGAAATGATGGCTTGCCTTGTGCACCATCAGCCCGCCGGAGTTGCCCTTGTCGCGGTGCCATCTTCGGAAGTAGTCGGCGCCGTGTTGGGTGTCGAGCAGCCACTCGAAATGGATGGAAAGGACGGTGCCAATCGCACCTTCGTCCAGCAACTCCTTGAGCCTCGCGTTGCGCGGGGCGTACCGGTAGTTGAACGCGACCGTCACCTGACGCCCGGTCTCCTTGACCGCATCCACTATCTCCTGGCCGCGGGCGGCGTCGATCGTGAGGGGCTTCTCGGTGATGACGTTGCAGCCCGCGCGCAGCGCGTCGACTACGTACCGGTGGTGGGTGCTGTCGACCGAGGTGACGATGACGGCGCCCACGCGCTGATCGCGCAGCATGCGGCTGAACTCCTCGGCGCCGTAGCCGGGGATCGGCGCGATGTCGAAGTCATCCGCGAACGACTGGTTGTGCCAGTCCACGCGCAGCGAGTTCGAGTCGCAGAGACCCACCAGCTCGCCACGCTCGCGATATGGTCCGAGGAGCGCACGCGTATACGTGCGCGCTCGCGATCCCAGGCCGACGATCGCATACCGGGTGCGGGGCGCCGGCAACTACTCGCCCGGGCGGTAGTCGCCCTGCACGCTTGTGAACTCAAGCAGGTTCCCAACCGGGTCGCGGCAGAAGAAGCGCGGACGGTTGTGGATGGGCGTGTCGTCGTACGGCTTAAGCCCTGCCCTCTCAAGCTGCTCGCGCGTTTCTCCCAGGTCATCGACGTCGAGGCATAGATGGCGACCCGCCTTCGGATCGGTCTCGCCCTGGAAGAAATGCAGCTCGAGACCAGGGCCGGCTGAAAACCAGACCAGAGTGAGGTGGGCAAGCGAACGCGGCGGCACCAGCTCCTGGAGGCCGAGCACGCCGCCGTAGAAGCTGCGAATAGTCTCCTGCTCGCCCTTGGGAAATGGCGTCGAGACATGCTGCAGGCTCCGCAGCCTCATCCGGGTCGGCCCCCCGATCGGATTGCGTTGACACGCCACGGGGCGCGATTTACGATCACCGCATGCGGAGTAGTAAACGTTTTCTGGAAAACGATATCTATCTCGCCGCTCCTGACCTAGATCGTAGCGCGAGAGGGCAGGTCGCGGCCAAGCCGCCCACTTAGCGTCGCGCCAAATGGGCGATCTGAACGCGGATCTGCTGGTTCTCGGAGGGGGGATGGCCGGCCTTGCCGCAGCCGCGCGCGCGGCGGAGTCGGGCGCCAGGGTCGTCGTGGTTGAGAAAGGCGCCGGCGTGGGCGGTTCGGCGGCCATGGCGGCCGGCATCCTGTGGACCGCTCCCGACCTCGCGACGCTCCGCGAGGTCGCGCCGCGCGGGGATCCTGAGCTTGGCCGCGCGCTGGTGGAGGGCTTCGGGCCCGCGATCGACTGGGTTCGCTCGATGGACGTTTTCGTGAGCGAGTGCTGGAGCGACCAATTCGGCTTCGGGCTGGCGTGCCGCGCCGACATGCCCGCGCTTCTCGCCGCCATGCGCTCGCGCATCGAAGCCTCGGGCGGCCGCGTGGTGCTCGGATCCGCAGGCCGGGTGGTCGTCCAGGACCGCGACGGCCGCACCCTAGGCGCGCGAGTCGTCGGGCCAGAGGGCGACGTCGATTGGCGGGCGGAGGCCGTGCTGCTCGCGACGGGCGGATTCCAGGGCAACCCGGACCTGGTCGCTTCGATCATCGCGCCCGCAGCGCGCCGAGTGCTGGTGCGATCCAACGCCGGCAGCACCGGCGACGGGCTCCGGATGGGGCGCGCCGCGGGCGGCGCCGTGACCTTGCCGAACGACGGCTTCTACGGACACCTGGTGCCCAGCCCGATGGAAACCCTGCGCCCAGACCAGTACCTTCCCCTCACCCAGTACTACTCGAACCACTGCGTGCTGGTAAATCTGCGGGGCGAACGGTTCACGGAGGAGAGCCTTGGCGACGACGTCTCCAACCAGGCCGTGGTCCAGCAGCCCAGAGGCAGGGCGATCCTCGTGTGCGACCAGGACGTGCGCGAGCGGTATGCATCGGCAGCGCCCTACCCACACGGACAGGTGGTGGACCGGATCGCCGCCGCGGAGGCGGCCGGCGGACGGGTCGCGCGCGCCGACACCGTCGGGCGCCTGGTGGCGGCGGTCTCGGCCTGGGGCGTCGGCGCTGAGGCGCTTGGCACCGTCGTGGCTGAGGTGGGACAGGCCCGGCTCGCGCGCCCTCCTTTCTACGCGCTCGAGGTTCAGCCGACGATCACGTTCCCGTTTGCAGGACTGACGGTCGACGTCGACGGGCGGGTCCTCGATTTCGAGGGCGCGCCCATCCCCGGCCTGTTTGCGGCCGGCGCCGACGCGGGGGGCCTGCAGCACCGGCGCTACGTCGGCGGCCTCGCCCTCGGATTGGTCTTCGGGCCCCGAGCGGCCGAGGCCGCATTGGGACTGCGTGGAAGCACGACCCGGGTGCGTGCGTGAAGGCTGCCCGGCTCCACGCCTACCAGCAGCCGCCGCGAATCGATGACGTGCCCGAGCCCGAGGCCAAGGGTCCGTTCGACATCATCGTGCGCGTCGCCGGAGCCGGCGTCTGTCGCACCGACCTGCACATCATCGCAGGCATGATGCAGGCCGACCTCGGGCACCCCGCGCTGCCCTACACCATCGGCCACGAGAATGCCGGCTGGGTCGAACGCATCGGGCCGGCGGTGCGCAACGTCGCGCCCGGCGACGCCGTGGTGCTGCATCCGCTGGCGACGTGCGGTGAGTGCGCCGCGTGCCGCGCGGGCAACGACTCGCATTGCTCGAATCGTTCGTTTCCAGGCCTTGACGGATCGGACGGCGGCTACGCCGTGCTCCTGAAGAGCACCGCCCGGGCGGCCGTCAAGCTGGCGCCCGGGACCGACCCAGCCTTGCTCGCGCCCTTCGCCGACGCGGGCCTGACCGCCTATCACGCGATCAAGAAGATCGCGCCGCTCGCCCACGCGGGGACTACGGTGGTCGCCATCGGGGTCGGCGGCTTCGGCCATTTCGGCGTCCAGCTGCTCAAGGTCCTGACGCCCGCGCGGATCGTCGCCGTGGACAACCAGCCGGAGCGCCTGGACTTCGCCCGATCGCTCGGCTCCGACGTGTCGATTGCGGCCGGCGAGGATGGCGGCGTGCGCTCGGTCCTCGAGCTGACCGATGGCCGCGGGACTGACATCGTCATCGACTTCGTCGGCGAACATGGGACTCCGGAGAGCGCGATTCGCATGCTGCGCGACGGCGGCACATATTCGGTGGTCGGCTACGGCGGAGCGCTTGCGACGACGACACTGGAGATGATCAACCGCGAGCTCCACATCCTCGGCAACAAGGTGGGGACATACAACGAGCTTGTGGAGCTGATGGAGCTCGCACGCCAGGGCAAGGTCCGGATCGAGGCCCGTCGATATCCTCTCGACGAGGTGGCCGACGTCCTGCGCGAGTTCGAGGCTGGCCGCATCATGGGCCGCGCGGTGCTCATACCCGACGGGGCGCGACCGTGACCCAGCTGGCCACGTCGGTCAAGCTTCCGCGAGCCGACGGCAGCCTCTACATGTACACGCCCGGGGCCGGCGGCTCCTTCCCCGCTCCGGTCAAGCCAGCGGCGAGCCGCGTGGCGATCGCGGCTGTGCATGTCGTGGCGGACCATCTCGCCCCCAACGGTCCGGGCGATCCCGCCCACCTGGACTGGGACGCGACGATGGCCTACCGCCGGCACCTGTGGTCCTACGGCCTGGGCGTCGCTGAGGGCATGGACACGGCGCAGCGCGGTATGGGCCTCGACTGGCCGGTCGCGCGCGAGCTGATCGCGCGCAGCATCGCCGAGGCGCACGACGCGGGAGGGCTTGTCGTCTGCGGCGCCGGGACCGACCACCTGACCCCTGGTTCCGCGCGCAACCTCGACGCCGTCGAGAAGGCGTACGCGGAGCAGTGCGAGTTCGTCGAGTCGAGGGGCGGCCGCGTGGTCCTGATGGCGAGCCGCGAGCTGGCCCGCATCGCCGCGGGCCCCGACGACTACGCGCGCGTCTACCGGCGGGTACTGGGCCGGCTGCACCGGCCTGCGCTCATCCATTGGCTCGGCGAGATGTTCGACCCGGCCCTGCGCGGGTACTGGGGCCACGACGACGTAGGGCTGGCCATGGACGTGTGCGTCGACGTGATCACCGAGAACCGCGCCAGGGTCGACGGCGTGAAGATCTCGCTCCTCGACGCAAGCAAGGAGGTGGCGATGCGCCGCCGGCTGCCGCCAGGCGTGCGCATGTACACGGGCGACGACTTCAACTTCGCCGAGCTGATCGCCGGCGACGAGCAGGGTAGTCACAGTGACGCGCTGCTCGGGATCCTCGACGTGATCGCACCGGCGGCGGCCACCGCGTTGCTGGCGCTGGACGCCGGCGATGTCGAGGGATACAGGGCGATCCTTGCTCCGACCGTGCCGCTCTCGAGGCACATCTTCCAGGCGCCAACCTACTTCTACAAGACGGGCATCGTGTTCATGGCCTACCTCAATGGCCACCAAGGCCATTTCCGCATGGTCGCGGGCCAGGAGAGCGCGCGCTCGGCGGCACATCTATCCGAGCTGTTCGTCCTCGCCGACCGGGCGCGCCTTTTGCCCGACCCCGAGTCGGCCGTGCAGCGGATGCGTGCCTACCTGGCGTTGAGCGGGATCACGTGACGCGCAGCTCGGAAACGCTACGGGATTTCTCGCGCCTGAGCTTCAACACCAAGACGGTCGAGAGCTGGTCGGTTGCGGAGGCGGTGAATGGATGCGTAAGTCACGGCATCCCACACATCGCCCTGTGGCGCGACCGGGTCGCCGAAACCGGGCTCGAGCGGAGCGCGCGGCTCGTGCGCGACGCCGGCCTCAAGGTGTCGAGCCTTTGCCGGGGCGGCTTCTTCCCCGCCGCGACGCCGGAGGAGCGCAAGGCGCGGATCGACGACAACAAACTCGCGGTCGAAGAGGCAGCAGCGCTCGGGGCCGAGGTCTTGATCCTGGTGTGCGGTCCCGCGCCCGACCGCCACCTTGCGGGGGCGCGCGCGATGGTCGCCGACGGCGTCGCGGCCACAGCTCCTTTCGCTGCCAAGCGTGGAGTGCGCCTGGGCATCGAGCCGCTGCATCCGATGTTCGCGGGCGAACGGTCAGTGATCGTCACGCTCGCCGAGGCGCTGAACCTTGCGCTGCGATTCCCTTCGGAGCAGGTCGGCGTCGTCGTCGACGCCTATCACGTCTGGTGGGATCCTGACCTCTACCCGCAGATCGCTCGCGCGGGCGACCGCATTGTCGGATTCCACGTCAACGACTGGCTGGTGCCGCTGCCCGACCCGCTGATGGGCCGCGGCATGATGGGCGACGGCGTGATCGAGCTGCGCAAACTGAGAACCGCGGTCGAGCTGGCGGGCTACTCCGGGCCGATCGAGGTCGAGATCTTCAACCGGGCTCTCTGGAGCATGCCCGGGGACGAGGTGCTCGACCTCATGAAGCGCCGTTACCTGGACTGCGTGTGAGCGACGCCACCGCCTCGAGCGTGAATGGCGCGCTCGTGAGCCGCATCCCGGTGGCATCGCGGATGGCATTTGCGATCGCCGCCAGGCCAGGCACCGCGGGCGGCTCCCCCACCCCACGAGCGCCGTGGGCGCCGTGCTCCGACGGCACCTGGATCAGCTCGACCTCGACTACGTCTGGCATCAGGTCGGCGGTCGGCACGGAGTAGTCGGCGAAGCTGCCCGTGCGCAGCTGCCCCGCTCCGTCCCAGACCAGCTCCTCGCCCAACGCCCGACCGAGTCCCTGCATCAGACCGCCGTGCACCTGGTCGCGGATGAGTTCTGGGCTGATCGCGTGGCCGACGTCCTGGAAGGCCGCGTAGCGCGTCACCTGCACGGCGCCGGTCTCACGATCGACCTTGACGCGCGCGACGTGGACTGTGAACATCGGCGCCGCGGCGTCCACCGAGACGCGGCCCACGGCGTGGATCGGCCCCTGGCCACCCGCCGCTTGGGCCTTGCCCACAATCTCGACCAGGGTGACGCTGCGGCCGGGGACGCCCTTGACGCGCACCTCTCCGTCCACGACCTCGAGGTCCTCCACCGCGGCCTCCAAGTGGCTGCCCGCCACGTCAAGCACCTGGCGGCGGGCTTCGAGGACCGCGTTCACGACCGCCGGGGCGACGCTGTACGTCGTCGCGCTGCCTCCGGCGATGGGTGACACGGGCGAGGTGGTCGAATCGGTGCGATACACGCGCACGCGGTCGGGCGACGTCCCGAACGTTTCCGCCGCCAGCCCGGTGAAGCCGGAGTCCGTGCCGCTGATGTCGGACGTGCCGAGGTGGAGAGAGATCGACCCGTCGACCTCGACGCGGCAGACCGCAGCCGCCGCGCCGAACGCACCGATCCATGCCCCGACGGCCAGGCCAACGCCCTCGCCTTCACGCTTCGGGTCGCGATAGGCGGGGTGTTTGGCTGCGGCCTCGAGACAATCAACCAACCCGATCTGCGGCCAGGCCGTGCCGCCTCCGCGGAGGTCGCCCGCACGCGCGGCATTGCGAAGGCGGAACGCGACCGGGTCGATCTCGAGAGCGCGCGCCAACTCATCCATCGACGATTCCAGGGCAAAGTAGGCCTGCGGCGCGCCGGGGGCTCGATATGCGGTCGTCGGCACCTTGTTGGTGGCGACCTCCTTGCCTCCGATCTCGAGGTTCGGCACTCGATAGGTCGAGCTCATCAGCTCCGCGGAGATGCCGCCATGCCATCCCGAAACGCTGCCGTTGTCGTACACGAGGTCGGCGCGCAAGGCGGTCAGGTCGCCCTCCTGGGAGGCGCCGAGCTCAAGGGTGATGGCGGCCGAGGGTGCAGGAAAGCCGATGAGGAACTCCTCGCTGCGGCTGAGCAGGAGCCTTACCGGCCGGCCTGACAACCGCGACAGGTGTGCGGCCAGCGGCTCCAGCTGTGTGATCTTGCCTCCGAAGCCTCCGCCCACTGGCATCGGCACCACGCGCACGCGGCTCATCGGCACTTTCAGCGACTTGGCTACCGCCTCGCGTACCCAGCTCATCCCCTGTGTCGGAGTCCAGACGGTCACCGACCCGTCCCGCCCGTAGCTCGCCGTGACCCCGTGCGTCTCCAGGAACGCGTGGTGCACCGCGGCGATCGAATACGCCCGCTTGTCGGACACGGCCGCCTCGCCCAGGCCTTTGTCGACGTCGCCGCGCTTGACCCGAATCCAGCCCGTGATGTTTCCCACAGGCGCCGGCAGCTGCACCTCGTCGCCGGTCGCGGCGCCATGCGCAGACGCTTCCTCGGACTCGGTCGCGGACTCGGGCATCACCCGCGGCGCGTTCTCGCGCAGGGCGGATTCGACGTCGACCGCGGCGGGCAGCTGCTCGTACTCGACTTCGACCAGGGCTGCCCCGTCGGCGGCAGCCTCCGGGCTGTCCGCGAGCACGGCCGCGACCGGCTGGCCGACGTAGTGCACGCGCTCCACCGCCATCGGACCTTCAGGGCCGTCCTCGTCCAGTTCGAGCTGCACGCCGGTGACGACCGCGATCACGCCGGGCACCCGCATCGCCTCGCCGGTGCGGATCGCCTTGATGTCGGCGTTGGGCAGGTAGCTGGTCACGAGCTTGGCATGCGCCGCGTCCGGCACAGCCATGTCCTCGGTGAACGTCAGCGCGCCGCTGACCTTGTCGGCACCCTCGATCCTACGCATGCACTCCCCCTGCAAGCCTAAGGCCGCGCCGGCGGGCCCTATGCTTTGGTGAAATCGATATCTTAGAAATCGATACCACCGCTAATATAGGTGCGCCACTTCGAGTGGTCAAGAAGGCTCGCGTAAGGGAGGCCCGACACCATGGCATCAGTCGCCTACGAGCATGTCACTAAGCGCTTCCCGGGTGGCACGGTCGCTGTCGATGACCTGAACCTCGACATCAAGGACACGGAGTTCATGGTCGTGGTCGGTCCGTCCGGCTGCGGCAAGTCGACGGCGCTGCGCATGCTGGCCGGACTCGAGGAGCTCAGCGAAGGCTCGATCCGGATCGGCGACCAGGTGGTCAACGACATGCCCCCGCGCGACCGCGACATCGCCATGGTCTTCCAGTCCTACGCGCTCTACCCGCACATGACCGTGTTCGACAATCTCGCCTTCGGCCTGCGGATGCGCGGCACGTCGAAGCCTGAGATCGACCGTCGCGTCAAGCAGGCGGCAGACATCCTCGAGCTGAGGCCGCTGCTCAAGCGCAAGCCGCGCCAGCTCTCCGGCGGCCAGCGCCAGCGCGTCGCCCTGGGCCGCGCCATCGTCCGCGAGCCGCAGGCCTTCCTGCTGGATGAGCCGCTCTCGAACCTCGACGCCAAGCTGCGCGTGCAGACCCGCATCGAGCTCCAGAAGCAGCACCGCGCCCTCCATGCGACCTTCATCTACGTCACCCACGACCAGGTGGAGGCGATGACCATGGGCGACCGGATCGCCGTCATGCGCGATGGAGTGCTACAGCAGGTGGCGCCGCCGCGCGAGATCTACGACCGCCCCGCGAACATGTACGTCGCAGGCTTCATCGGCAGCCCGACCATGAACTTTGTTCCCGTCACCGTCCAGGGCACCACGGCCAAGGCCACCGGATTCGAGGTCGAGCTGCCCTGGGCCCCGGGCGTAGAGAAGGGCGTCCTCGGCATCCGCCCCGAATGCCTCACCGAGCGGATAAACGGGGGTCACCCGGGCTTCGACCTCAAGGTCGATGTGGCGGAGATCCTCGGCGCGGACCAGTTCCTTTACGGCATGGTTGGAGGTGATGCCATCACCGCGCGCGTGGACCCGAACCTCAAGGCGGACCCTGGCGACAGGGTGCGCCTCGGTGTCGATACGCGCCGCCTGCACCTGTTCGACGCCGCGACCGGAAAGTCGCTCGTCTGAAGGGGGGCATCGCATGAGCGGCAAAGCTGGACGGATCGGCGTCGGCGTGGTCGGCGCGGGCGGCATCGTGCGCGACCGGCACGTGCCCGGCTTCAAGCGCATCCCCGGCGTCGAGCTCGTGGGCGTCGTCAACCGCAGCGCCGAGTCGTCGCGGCGAGCGATGGCGGAGCACGGTTTTCAGCGCACGTACCGCCACTGGCGCGAGCTGCTGGCGGACCCACAGGTCGACGCCGTGGTCATTGCCACCTGGCCGTACCTGCACGCTCCGATCACTCTCGCTGCGTTGGACGCGGGCAAGCACGTGTTGAGCCAGGCGCGGATGGCAATGGACGGCGGCGAGGCCGGCGCCATGCTTGCGGCGTCGCGCGCGCACCCGGAGCTCGTGGCGATGGTGGTCCCCTCCCCCTACACACTGTGGGCTGACCGGACCGTACAGCGCCTCCTGCGCGAACAGGCCGTGGGCCAGCTGCGCAGCGTGCGCGCGTTCTGGCCGGTGGGCCCGCGCGATCCCGAACAGAGGCTGCACTGGCGCCACGAACGGCAGCTCTCGGGCAACAACGTGATGGCACTCGGCATCGTGTACGAGGCGATGGCGCGCTGGCTCGGCCACGCCGTGGCCGTGCAGGCGACCTCGCACGTCTTCGACCCGACCAAGGTCGCGCCCGACGGTTCGCAGGCCATCAGCGCGATTCCCGACCATGTGGCTCTGGTCGCGGAGTTTCCGGGCCCGGTGTTCGCGACCCTGGAAATGTCGGTTCACGCGGCCCACGAGGCGACGTCGGTCTTCTTCTTCGGCACCGGCGGCACCATCCGGCTGAAGCCCAGCCCCCCGATAGAGCTTGCCACCGGCGCCGATGGATTCAAGCCGGTCGAGCAGCGCGCGGGCGAGGCGCAGGACTGGCGCGTCGAGGAGGAGTTCATCGCGGCGATCCGCGGCGAGGGTGAAGTCCACCTCACGGATTTCGCCACGGGAGCGGCCTACATGGCTTTCACGGATGCGGTCCAGGAGTCGGCGACGACCGGCAGGCGCGTCGCGCTTTAGGGCGTGCTGCCTGGACCGGTGAACTTCTCGCCGCCCTGGAATTCGTAGGCAGGGACCTTCTCGACCTGATCGGCGTAGACCTCGGAGTCGTCCTGCGGCTCGTAGCCGAGCCGCCGCCCGGGCTCTAGGTCCCACCAGCCACGCCGGTTGCGGGAGGCGCCGTACACGACGGCGAAGCCCAGGTCGGGCGAGGTTAGGCACGCGGTCACCAACCGAGCCAGGTCGCCGGGCGAGAGCCAGGTCGAGAGGTGACGTTCGTCCACGGGCCGCGGGAGCGCCGAGCCGATGCGAATGCACGCCACCCGCAGCCCGAACTTGTCGTGGTACATGCTGCCGAGGGCCTCGCCGAAGACCTTGCTGACGCCGTAGTAGGTATCAGGGCGCACGGGGTCCGAAGCTTTGACGTGGCTCGTGATCGGATAGAAGCCGGTCGCGTGGTTGGACGACGCGAACACGATGCGCTCGCAGCCTTCGAGCCGAGCGGCCTCGAACACCGTCCACGCACCCCGAAAGTTCGAGTGCAGGATCTGCTCGAAAGGCGCCTCGACTGGGATGGCCGCGAGGTGAAGGCACGCATCGCAGCCCGCGATGGCGCGGCGCGCGAAGGCAAGGTCGGTGATGTCGCCAACCATCACGTCCTCGCCATCGATCGACCTCAAGTCGACTAGCCGCGTCTCGTCCGCGCTTCCGTGCCACCCGGCCCGAAGCATCGTGCCCACGCCTCCCGCCGCACCGGTGATTAGCAGTCGTTTCATTGATACGCTCCGAACATTTTGGCGAGGTCGCCGGGCAGATATCGCGAGACGCGCTCGATCCTCGCAATCATTGCCAGCGCTTTCGCCCGCCGTTAATTGTCAAAGGGCGGGTTCGATCGCAACAGCCGCCGCGTCTTGGAATCTGCGCCCGTGCCTCACGGTCCCGGGCCCGTGCGCCGTCAGCTGAGTCAGCTGGCCCACGCTTCTGCGCAAGGAGAATCGAGTTTGCTAGCGATTCTGGGCAGTTATCGCGACCTTTCTTGTCCCAGCCGACTCCACATAGATAGAAGACGCGCGCGAAGCAGGCGATCTGCCAACGGTCTAGAAAACCGCGGGAGGCGATTGGTGCATCAGCAGCTAGGTTTCTCCCATGTCGAGCGCTTGAACATCTGACTTGGCTGTCATTGGCTGTCATTGACCGACAGCGGACGTCGGCGGACAAAAGTGAACTTGAACGGACGTCTGCGGACTACCCTCCGCGGTTTTGAAGACCGCGGGCCTGGGGTCCACCAACGGCCGCGGCCGTCCGCTCTCGATTGAAAATGCGCCTCAGCGATCCGCAAACGTGCGCCGTCGTCTGCATAGATCCACGAAGTTGGCTGTCATGTTGGCTGTCAGCGGGCACGGCAGTCGCGTTTGGGCTGGGCCAACCCGGTGCGGAGTCTCACGGTCCCGAACCGTCCTGATGGTGTGTCCTCGCGTGTCCTCCGGGGTCCGTTAGGGCCCTCCTGAGATCAAATTCCGCCGCCTCCAGGTCCTCAGATGACCTGCTGTGCCCGCCTGTTCCGGGAATCTGTGCCCCGGCTGTGCCCCGGCGCTGGTCTCGTCAGGCCCGACACTCGATACCACAGAGCCTCCGAGGTCCATAGCTCGCATACTTGGCACCGATGTTGCTTCCGTCCATCCGGGGCGTCATCAAGCGGCGCGTGCTGGTCAACTTCCGCGTTGATCCTGACGTCGTCATCCGGCAGCTCCCCGAGGGTTTGCGACCCAAGCTCCAGGGAGACCACGCGATCGCAGGGATCTGCCTGATTCGACTCGAGCACCTTCGGCCTCAGCTCGTGCCTGCGGCGTTCGGAGTCGCCAGCGAGAATGCCGCCCATCGGGTTGCAGTCGTCTGGCACGACGAAAAGGGCGCTGATTGCGAAGGCGTGTTCATTCCGATCCGGCACACAGCGTCCCCGTTGGTCTTGCTGCTAGGGGGCCGGCTCTTCCCAGGGGTACACAAGAAGGCGTCTTTTGCCATCACCGATACGCCCGCCGAGATCAAGGTCGCAATCCATTCAACGGCTGGGGACATGAGTCTCGTCCTACAAGGCACGCCGGCAAATGCCATGCCCGTCGACTCAGCCTTTTCGTCACTCGAGTCGGCTTCGGAATTCTTTCGAGGCGGATCCGTCGGCTACTCGCCCGCCCGAGATAGCGACCGGCTGGAGGGCCTGAAGCTCGTTACGCCCACATGGCGAGTTGAGCCCCTCGCGGTCTCCGAGGTCCGTTCGTCCTGGCTCGAAAACACGTCCGCGTTTCCGCCGGGCTCCGTTGAATTCGACTGCGCCTTGGTGATGCGCGACGTCGCCCACAGCTGGGCGGCCGCGCCGCCACTCTATGCCGACTGCTCGGCCACTGTTCGTGAGCCGACGCGAGCCGAGCGGAACGGCTGACAGATCCGCAGCCTAATGGCCCACATCGACCGGATTATGTTCGTCGAGCTCAAGTCAGGGAATGACCGTGGCCCCGCCTGGATAGGCCGCGTGCGGACCTCGAAGACTGAGCGAGCCGTGTATTACCGTGGCCGAACCCTGGCCGGCACCAGGGTGTTGCCGGCACTCACGTCGAGGTCGATTTCGGGCGAGGAATTCCGGGTCTCAGGCATCAAAAAGGACGGCACCGACAGGCATTGGGCAGGCTCGGGACCAGTCGAGATAGATCCGGATGCCTTCGATGAGTACCTCGGGATGGTTGAACCCAAGGTCAAGTCGAGAATCCTTGGCATGGAGCGGTAGAAGACCGGGCCATCGAGATCGAATGGGATCGCCAGCAGCCGCGATAGGTTCTGGAGTATGGCGGCCGCGATGATTCAGGCGCGGCTAAGGTATGCCCGATGGCCAGGAGGGCCGAAAGCAAGTCCTTGGGGGCCCGCCCAGTCTCGCCGCCGCCTGGTTGGGTCCCACTGCGGCGAGCTGTCCTCGCCAAGGCCAGGGGCCACCCCTTCATGCATCTCCCCAAGGGTCACCTGGTGATGGTTATCCCGGAACTCACGAACTCCTGGAGGGCGTCCGTCGACGTTCGCATCGACGGAAGGGTTTTGAGGGCGTCCCTGGCAACGGATGCCATCGACCCCGCATGGCAAAAGGCGATCCGTCGAACCGAGGTCGTAACCCGACGGGTGCCCTTGTTAGCGGAGATTGGGGACCACTCGTCGGTCGGTCGCCTTGGTGAGCTGCTGCCTGAGCTTGCAACATGGCTCGCAGCTGCTCTTGCGGAGGCAGGCGAACGTGAGGCTTCGATTCACATCGAGCAAATGGATATTCGAGCTTGCTGGCGTGGGACGTCAGACAACTACAACATCAGCCCACTCCCACGTGATGGTCGGACGCTCATATTCGGCGACCCTGACCGGAAGGCAGTCCATCTGTTGCAGCCGAAGGGGGTGCCGAGGAGAGGATGGTCGGTAGGTGTCCAGATAATCCGCAGCCGCGTGATGGAGGTCGGGGTGGTAAGACCGACGGTTCTGCGGCCGACCCTCGATCGTATTGAGCGAGCCGTTAGGCGGCTCTCCGACGCGAGCCCCGCGCCCAGAGGCTGAACGAGCGGAAGCCGGCGATGAAGGCGATCCGCGAGCACGCCAATCGAACCAACGGACTTCCGCCACCCGTCCTGTTCGTCGTCGCGATAGAAAGGCAGCGCACGAGTTAGGCTCTCAGCGCGATGCGAGACGACTTTCCGACTCAGATAAAGGAGGTTCTCGCTAAGCGCGTCGGCTATCGGTGTTCGAATCCCACCTGCCGACAACTGACAAGTGGCCCTCACGACGATCCGGCTCGTGCAGTCAACGTAGGAGTTGCGGCGCACATCACAGCTGCTGCCCCTGGCGGCCCCCGCTATGACCCGGACTTGACGGCGGAACAGCGGCAGTCACCGGATAACGGCATATGGCTCTGCCAGAACCACGCCAAGCTCGTGGATAGTGATGATTCGAGGCACACAGTCGCGAGCATTAAGGGGTGGAAGTCGATTTCTGAGGCCATGGCCCGAGGGGAATTAGAGCAGCGAGATTTCACGGTGGATCGCATGCAGAAGTTCGTGAAGGCCGAGCAACTCATGCCGGCGCTTCTCATGGAGATGCGGAACGATCTCGCAGCGAACCCGCTCCGGCGTGAGTTTGTGGTTCTGAAAAGAGGCTGGTCGTACAACTCGGGTGGCGAGGACTTTACCGCCTACCTCTACGAGGAGCACCCGCAGTTAGATGGGAAGCTGCAAATTCTCCAAAATCTCGGGCTCATACGAGATGTCACGCGAACCAATGTCAAGCGCTTTCGCATCATGGAGGAGCTCGTGGACTATCTCGGAGCGACGACGATCGCCCGAGCCGCTTCGCAGCCAGAGCATCGCGCGTGATGTGTGCCAGAACTTACTTGGGTTGTGACGTGCAACGCTGGCCACATTGATCAAGATGTATAAGGACAAGGCGAGCTTCGCGCTGGGATCCTTTACCTTCCTGTCTCCGTGATCTCTACCGGGTAATAGGCGGCGGACTTGACTGCGTGCGGCACCCCGAAGGCGATCGTGTCAGCTGCTGCGCTTTGGAATCTGCGACTCATTCTCAATTAGCAAGAGTACGTGGCGATTGCGCGGCTGGCTTCAACGCGCGTGGTGGTTGAATGTTCCTGGTGAGCGCCGGTCACCACCACTCGTCAGCCCACTACGGCAACAAGGATGCGGTCAGGGCCGTAATCGTCAGCGCCGTTGCGCTAGGTCTCGCCGCTCTCGCAGAGATCACGTCCTCGGTCGTCAGCGGATCCGCGAGCGTGCTTGCGGACGGGCTCCATAACTCTGGGGATGTCCTGACCAGCTTCATCCTTCTGTTCACCTTTGCGCTCGTGCGACGACCGGCAACCAGACAATTCTCATCAGGCTACGGCCGTTTCGAGGATGTGGCGACGTTGCTGATCATCGTCGTCATCATCATTACCGCGGCGGTTGCCGCCGGCGAATCGGTGGCCAAGCTCATCTATCCAGCCACCTACTCAAACATTCCGTTGAGCCTGGGAGCCGCTCTCGTCGGCGTGGTCGCCAACCTGGGCGTGTCCGAGTACAAGATCAGGGTTGGCCGCGGCATCGGGTCCGAATCGCTGAAAGCGGACGGCATTCACTCGCGCATCGATGCCCTTGTCTCGGCGGGCGCCTTCGTCGGAATCGGGCTCGCCGGGCTTGGCCTCAGGCTTGCCGATCCGATCGTCGGCATTTTGATTACCTTCGCCATCGTTTATGTCCTGGCGGGGACGGTGAAGCAGCTCTACTACCGGATGATGGATGCGGTCGATCCAACCATCGTTGACGAGATCTCCGGCGCAGCGAAGTCAGTCCCAGGCGTTCTCGAAGTTCACGATGTGCGGGTTCGCTGGGTAGGGCGCGAGTTGGTCGCCGTCATGCACGTCGCCACCAATCCGAAGTCAACGCTCGAGGATGCCCACGCTCTCGCCATGCGCGTTGAAGACGCGGTGTGCCACGAAGTGCCCGCCGCCCGACTCGACATTCACATGGACCCCGGGACCGCCAAGCACCAACATGCCGTGGTCGGCACGCCGCACGATGAAGAAGATGACGACGACGACCATGACCATCGCCATGAGGACTCTCACGGGCACGATGGCGACCATGGCCACGACTGAACGAGGCGGCGCGAGCGGGCCCTGAGCTGTCATGGCAGATGCATCTCGTGGTCGGCCGGGCGCCGCGCGAAAGCTGCGTAAAGCCCGATGTCGTAAGTGATCTTGAGGACCCTGCCAGGAGGAATGGCGCACCGAAAGCCGCCGACTGGATGGCGATCCCGGCGATGGCTGGTCCGAGAGCCTGCGTTACTCCCCGCAGGGTGCCGGCGAAGGCGAGCGCCCCGGCACGTTCCGAAGCCGCCCCGAGCGCCGGACCGATCACCTCAGTCCCGACTCATCAAACTCCGTCAGACTCGACTCTGCGGATCGAGCCGCACTTTCAGGGCAGCTTCTTGATCTGTAGGTTGCGGAACTGAACTCGGGTTGGGAAGTCGTGGGCCTGCAGTGCCAAAAAGCCGGCGCCCTGCCTGGTGCTTACGTATGAGTTGACATGTGTGCCGTTCAAGGTGACGTTGAGCTGGGGGCCATTGGCCTCAATCAGGTACGTGTTCCACGACCCGATTGGTTGTATTGGAAAGGAAGTGGGTGCCTGGAGCGCGTAGACCGCACCCGTGCGGTGGATGTTCGCCCCGTCCGGCGCTCCCACGTCGTCGATCTGCATTTCGTGCCCCTGGTCAACGGCCGCCTGCAATGGATTGGCGGCCCCGGGACCTGGCGTGCGGATGAAGACACCCGAGTTATCACCGGTGTGGGTCTCGCGCCATTCAAGCCAGAGCTTGAAGTTGGTGAACTGTTCCTTGACATAGAAGTAGAGGGCGTAGCCGCCCGACGTCTCAAGAACTGCTCCAAATCGGAGCATCCGGGGTTGGCTCCCGGGCTGCGAAACGAGCTGCCAATCAGCCGGATCCAACGAAAGTGGGCTGAATCCAATCTCAGGAGGCGCTGCAACAGCCGCCGCGACGATCGCTTCGGCTGTCCGCCTGGCCAGGCTGAGAGCGGTGAGCGAAGGATTGGCTGAGCCCAGGCTTGGAAAGACGGCCGGACCGGCGGCGTAAGCATTGGTGATGCCGTGGAATTTCCCGTTCGTGTCGCTGACCGACGAGCCCGGACTGCCTGCATAGAGCGTCCCCGCCTCGTGGTGCGTCGAACCTAGTCGGTCGCGCCAGAATCCACCCGTCTGAGGATCGACTGGAGGTGGGTTCTGCTGCCAGGCATTGACCGGGCCATTCCAGTACTCGATGTTCGCCGGCTGGCCGGCGAGCGCGGCCGCGAGCTGAAGTGCCGCGGTATCCATGTCGAACCAGAGTTGGGTGTCGCTCTGGTTCTTTACGAGGTTGACGTAGGCGCGGCGGCGCCCCACCTCATCGACCTCCGAACTGAGATCGATCCAGCTTGCAGCCGGGTCCGGGCTGAGATTTGGGTTGCCAACCATCTCTCCGATGCCACGGAGGACGATGGTGATCCAGTTCGGGTCCTGGATCGCCCTGATGTGGTCCTGGAACTCGACGTCGGGGATTTGCTCCCACATGTTCTTCTCGGGATTGACTCCTCCGGTCGCCGCGGCACTGATCTGAAAGTGAAATTGCCGCCCCCCAGACTTGCCGCGGACAAGGAAGGCAGTGGTTTCCAGGTCTGCTGGCGCACCAGCCGGAAGACCGAGGGCTGTCCGTTTGATCCGTACGGTGATGTTGCTGCGCAGGTGCGCCATCAGGTTCCCTGCGCGCGACGTGCCAAACGTGGTCGAACCGACGCCCAGAGAATCCAGTGCCAGCC
>WNGJ01001661.1_pt1 | contig 29227 bp, 25 predicted proteins | sample 5400611 | NCBI WGS metagenome assembly WNGJ01 (sample SAMN13153375, study PRJNA577476) | soil metagenome | isolation source: 40 cm soil or saprolite under Garry oak tree replicate 1 | place: USA:California | collected 2016-06-15
TGTGCCGCTGGGTTAAGCCTGGCGCGCACATGCGCATCGTCGATCTTGCCACTGGATCGGGCGACATCCCGCGATTAATCGTCGATCACGCGCGAAAGATCGGTGCGCGAGTCAAGATCGTTGCCTTAGATCGACAGTCAGCCACGCTGGAGATTGCGCGGCGATTAAGCGGCGATTATCCAGAAATCTCTTTTGTCGAAACAGACATCCTGGAATTCAAGTCGCCCGATCGCTACGACCTCGTTCTTTGCTCGCTCACGCTTCATCACTTCAGCGACGAGGATGCCGTGCGCGTTTTGCGACGTTGCCGCGAGTTATCTCACAAGTTCGTTCTGGTCTCCGATCTGCGCCGTGGCTGGCTCGGCATGATGGGCGTCTATCTTTTGACTGCGCTCATCTTTCGTGCGCCGATGACCCGTTACGACGCGCGGCTTTCCATCGCCCGCGCCTTTGCCTTCGCTGAATTGCATCATCTCGCCCAGCGCGCAGGCTGGCAAAATTTTGGGCACAGGAAATTTCGCTTCGCGCGCCAGGCAATCTGGTTGGAAAAGAGTCCGTAGCGCGCGCCAGACCCTGCGACGACAAAACATTTCTTGATCTTTGATTTCGGGAATCGTAACAAAGATGATCGAAATGAGAGGCGCGTTATGCCGCTCTTAAAACCAGACCCGACGTTTTATCCGTCGCCGCGGTTGGCGATGGAGGCTCCGCCAGAAAAGCACGCGTTTGTGGCGGCTCTTAATCCGCCCGGTAGTAAGCTTAACGACGCGCTATTGGTTGTCGATGTTGATCCGGGGTCGCGCACGTACGCGCAGCGCGTCGGCGAGGTTAAGATGCCGGAGTTTGGTGATGAGCTGCACCACTTCGGTTGGAATGCGTGCAGCTCGGCCCTTTGCCCGTATGCGCCGCATCCGCACGTCGAACGCCGTTACCTGGTTGTACCTGGCCTGCGCTCGTCGCGCATGCATATCATCGACACAAAGCCGAATCCGCGAGAGCCGAAGGTCGTCAAGGTAATCGAGCCGGAAGAGGTTTTTGCGCGCGCCGATTACTCACGTCCGCATACAATTCACTGCGGGCCCGAAGGCATTTACGTTAGCGCGCTTGGAGCGCCCAATGGAGATGGCCCGGGCGGCATTTTCATGCTCGATTGCGAGACATTCGACGTTCTGGGTCAATGGGAGATGGACCGGGGACCGCAATTTCTTCATTACGATTTCTGGTGGCATTTGGGATTCGACACGCTTCTCACAAGCGAATGGGGCACGCCGAATATGATCGAAAGCGGACTGCAGCCGGACCTCCTTCTCGGCAGCAAATACGGACATCAAATGCACGTTTGGGACCTGCGCCGCCGCCATCATGTGCAGACGCTCGATTTGGGCAAAGAGCAGCAAATGGTCCTCGAGATGCGCCCTGCGCACAACCCGACTAAAGCGTACGGCTTTGTCGGTGTTGTTGTTTCGCTCAAGGATTTGTCCGCATCCGTCTGGCTCTGGCATCGCAGCAACGGGGCCTGGGACTTAAAAAAAGTGATTGAAATTCCAGCTGAACCGGCTGAACCGGAGAAGCTGCCGCCAATGCTTAAGGATTTTAAAGCGGTGCCACCGCTGGTGACGGACATCAATTTGTCACTGGACGACAAATTTCTGTACATTTCCTGTTGGGGAACAGGGGAGTTCTTGCAATACGATGTCTCCGATCCATTCAGCCCTAAGAAGACGGGCTCGGTGCGCATCGGCGGGATCGTCAATCGCACGCCGCATCCGAAGAATCTGAATCAGCCGTTGGCTGGCGGACCGCAAATGGTGGAGGTGAGCCGAGACGGCAAACGGGTTTACTTCACCAATTCGCTTTACTCAGCGTGGGACGAGCAGTTCTATCCCGACGGCGTGGGTAGTTGGATGGTCAAACTTGACGCCGGCCCGCAAGGCGGCATCGCCTTCGATGAAGGGTTTTTCCTCGAGAGCAGCGATTATCGCGTTCACCAGATCCGCCTCGAAGGAGGCGATTCCTCTAGCGATTCGTTTTGCTTTCCGTGAGCGAGCTCTGGCCCTGGCTCGTGCTGTTCGGACTGGGCGTCTTCCACGGGATGAACCCCGCCATGGGGTGGTTATTTGCTGTAGCGCTTGGGTTGCAGGAACAGAAGCGCGCTGGGGTACTTCGGGCGCTACCGCCAATAGCGTTCGGCCACGCGCTTTCTATTGGAATCATCATCGCCGCAGTTCTCCTGGCTCGGATTAGTGTGCCGCACTCGACCCTAAAAGTTGCCGCGGCGGCGATTCTGTTTGCTTTTGGATTGTATCGGCTCGTTCGCTTCCGTCACCCGAACTGGGTGGGCATGCGAGTCGGCTTTGGGGATTTGGCGCTCTGGTCGTTCATCATGGCATCTGCGCACGGCGCAGGCTTGATGCTTGTTCCGTTATTTCTTAGATCAACTCGAGCGCCGCTTGCACCAAATGCAGCCGCAGTGGCTTTACATATACATCCGAGCGGCGGGCTCGAATTCGATAGTTTCAGCACTCCGTCTCTGCTGACAGGTTCAATTGCCGTCCATACGTTGGGTTATCTTCTGGTAACTGGCCTTCTGGCAATCTTGGTTTACGAAAAGCTCGGTGTCGGCATTTTGCGCCAGGCCTGGTTCAACGTCGATCTAATCTGGATGCTCGCGCTGATGATCACTGGCCTATTTATCCTTTTCCTTTGATTTAAGTCCGAATTCGCGCGATGTGCGCAATCGAGTGATGGTCGCGCCGTGAAAATTGTGACGACGATCGCAGGTCTTCCACAACGCGACTTCTTAAGGCGGCGCGTGCTCGTCCCGACAATGGGAGCGTTGCACAGCGCGCATGGCGAACTAATTCGCATCGCGCGTGAGCACGCTGGGCAGAAGGGCGAAGTAGCAGCGAGTATTTTTGTGAATCCGCTGCAGTTTGAACCCGGGAGCGATTACGAACGGTATCCGCGACCGGAAAAACAAGATGAAAACTTCTGCCGGAATGCCGGCGTAGATCTTTTATTTCGTCCGACGCCAGCAGAAATGTATGCGGACGCTCGTTCGGTGTTCGTTGAAGAGACTACGCTTTCGAACACGCTGGAGGGAAAATCTCGTCCCGGGCATTTCCGAGGGGTTTGCACCGTCGTGGCTAAACTCTTCAACATTCTTACGCCGGATGCAGCGGTCTTTGGCGAAAAAGACTTTCAGCAGCTTGCGATCATTCGACGGATGGTGCGCGACCTCAATTTCAAGGTCGACATCGTCGCTGTGCCGACGATTCGTGAAGAGGACGGCTTGGCTTGCAGCTCGCGAAATGAATACTTGAATCTCGAAGAGCGAAAACAGGCCCCGGTTTTACGACGCGCATTGCTCGCCGCGGTAGAAAAAGCAAACGCCGGCGAAAAATCCGCCAAACTAATTGTCGGTCTTGTCCGGGACGTGATCAGCGAAGCGTCGCTTGCCAACATCGAATATGTCAATCTGGTCGATGCAGAAAACTTGCAACCAGTCGAGATCGTTAGGCCGAAGTCCGTGCTCGCCCTGGCGGTCTTCTTTGGTCGGACTCGTTTGATCGACAATATTTTACTCGCGTGAAGGAATACGACTTCGTTGTCATCGGCAGCGGCATCGCCGGATTGAGCTTCGCGCTGCAAGCGGCGAAGCACGGACCGATTGCCGTGATCACGAAGCGCAAGGGCGCCGATACAAACACCGCTTGGGCGCAGGGCGGAATCGCCTGTGTAATAAGCGACGAGGATTCATTCGAGCTGCATGTACGCGACACACTGGAAGCGGGCGCAGGCCTTTGTGACGAAAAACTTGTCCGTACGATTGTGACGGAAGGACCGGTGCGAATTCAGGAACTTGTCGATGTTGGTTTGCAGTTCGACGAGCGCGAAGTCTCCGGCCACCGCGAATTCGACCTTGGCAAAGAGGGTGGTCATTCGAAGCGCCGGGTTTTGCACGTGCGGGACGTGACCGGAAGAGAGATCGAGGAGACATTGCTGCGCGAGCTTGGCCGGCAATCACATGTCGATCTTTTGGAGAATCACATGGCGGTGGATCTGATTACCGCCGCCAAGCTCGGGTTCGCGGCACAAGATCGCTGTCTTGGTGTCTACGTTCTGGATGAAAAAACCGGTGAAGTAGAAACAATTCGGTCGGACTGCGTCGTGCTCGCGACCGGCGGTTGCGGCAAAGTCTATTTGTACACGACCAATCCGGATATCGCAACCGGAGACGGTGTGGCGATGGGATGGCGGGCGGGTGCCGCGATCGCAAACATGGAGTTCATCCAATTTCATCCGACGTGTCTTTTTCACCCCGAGGCAAAGTCATTTCTCATTTCCGAGGCAGTGCGCGGCGAAGGCGGAATTTTGCGTAACAGTCGTGGCGAAGATTTTATGAAAGGATACGATCTGCGTGGCTCCCTCGCTCCGCGCGATATCGCGGCGCGCGCGATTGACGCGGAGATTAAGCGCTCCGGCGCAAAGTGCGTGTTTCTGGATATCACGCACAAATCGCCCGAATTCATTCGGGAACGGTTCCCGCACATTTACGAGACATGTCTGCAATTCGGGATCGATATGTCGAAGCAGCCGATTCCGGTGGTGCCGGCGGCGCATTATCAATGCGGCGGAGTTAAAACCGACGTAAATGGCGCGACGAATTTGCGCGGTCTATATGCAATCGGCGAAGTGGCATGCACTGGGTTGCACGGCGCAAACCGCCTTGCGAGCAATTCGCTCCTCGAAGGGCTTGTGGTCGCGCATCGCGCTGCGACAGCTGTGCTGGAGGGCCAACGCTCCGCACATCCTGCCGGAAAAATTTCGCTCCCGGAATGGGAATCGGGCAATGTGCAAAACGTCGATGAGCTGGTTGTGATTTATCACAACTGGGACGAGATCCGGCGCCTGATGTGGGATTACGTAGGAATCGTGCGCAGCGACAAACGGCTGCAGCGCGCAAGCGCTCGATTACGAAATCTTCAGCGAGAGATCCGCGAGTTTTACTGGAACTTCAAGGTGTCGGTTGACCTATTGGAGCTCCGTAATCTGGCGACAGTGGCAGCACTCATTGTCGACTCCGCGCTGAGCCGGCAAGAGAGCCGTGGGCTTCATTACACGCTCGATTATCCCGAGACGAAAGATCGGCAGTTCAAGCATGAGACCGTGCTCAGCCGCGCCTGAATGCGAGCCCGGCCTTCTCAGGACGTTGGACCTGGCGCGCCCGGCCTGTTTTTTAAATGGAAAATGCCTTGCCTAAATGCATGTCATCGAATAAAAGGGTGGCGGCAATTTGCACATGAAGAGGCTCTTAGCGGTTTGTTTGGCTCTGATGATAGCGGGCGCGGCTAAAGGCGACGAACAATCGACTTCGCCGTACGGGACTGCGGCGGATTTTGCCAAATATGCGATGAAGCTTCGCGAGCAGGCGCTGCTCAAAGTCGAACCACAAGTTTTTGTGCCGACAAGTTCGCGCCTTACGACGCAACGTTCCCCATGGAAAGCGAACATCGTGACCACGGTTTTTTGGGTTGGGGAACAAGCCGGGGGTAATAATCCGGTGCCCAATTTCAAGAGCTGCTGGGATGCGAATTGGACAGGCAGTTACGGCGGCTTCGATAATCCCGATTCATCGTCGCGACGCAATTACATTCCAGTGTCTTTTATCCCGCACCAAAATCCCTTTTACTGCGCGCTGCCGTACAACGACGTCACGCACGGTCAGTTCAAACCGGAAGCGCCCCTCGTCATCCCGTGGTTCAAACAGGCATATAGAGGACCTGGCCAATCAGTCTGCAAAGATCGCTGGATCGCCATTCGAAAAGGCAACCGCACCTGCTATGCCCAATGGGAGGATTGTGGCCCTTTTCGCACCGATCATTTTCAGTACGTTTTCCAAAATGAGCGGCCGAAGCCGAATCTCAACCATGGGGCAGGCCTGGATGTTTCGCCGGCCGTCCGTGATTATCTCGGGCTTGCGCCGACCGACGTAACCGATTGGCAATTTGTCGAAGTGCGCGACGTGCCTTCTGGTCCGTGGCGAAGCTACGGCGAAAACAATCACTTCGTCATTGCGCGTCGCCAAACGGAAAGGCGCCTCGCCGAACGAACGTTGGAAGCCGCCAAGAAGTAATCGATCAAGCCGAGCTTCCACAGCTTAATCGGGACACGCCCAAGAACCCTTCACGAGCCGCTTGGCAACCGTGCCGGCGAAGGAGTGGGACTGCCATGCGAATTAGTTCCGATATGGTGACGAATTTAAAACCTTTCGCCTCAAGTGCGTCGAAAGTTAAGGGCATGGCTTCGATCGTCCCCGGGTGAATGTCGTGGGACAACACGATTGAGCCCGGCCGCGTTTCTTTGAGAATGCGATTGCGAACCACAGACGGCCCCGGTCGCTTCCAGTCATACGGATCCACGTCCCAAAGAATGATCTGATATCCGAACTGATCGTGGATCCAACGTTTTTCGCGCGCCGTAATGGATCCATAAGGCGGTCGCAGCAAAGTCGGTCGCGAGCCGGTGGCGCTTTTGATTGCCTCGTCAGTTCGCTGGAGTTGGCTGCGCACACCGTCGTCAGACATCTTCCCAAAATTAGGATGCGACCAACTATGATTTCCGATTTCGTGGCCTTCACGCGCCGCCCGCGCAACGATCTCAGGATGTTCTGCGACATTTTCGCCGATCACGAAGAACGTTGCTTTAATCCGGTGAGCCGCGAGGATGTCCAGCAGTTTCGGGGTAAGCGTCGCGCTGGGGCCATCGTCGAAAGTCATCGCGATGTACGGGCCATCAACGTGGACGGAACTGAAGGTAATAGGCGATTCCGCCGAGATATTACGGTTGTTCTTTTCCGGAGTCCGCGCTGCAATAAGAGGTTCTGGTCGAAGCTGAGCCGCGACAAGACCGACAGAACAGAAGAGGACCAAATGGGAGACGGACATGAGCGAACGTGGCGAACGAATGCGTGTATTTACCAGAGGCCGACAGTTACGCAAGACGCGACGCGGAAGACGGCAAAGCTGTGAAATAACAGCGGACTTCTGGGTTGCAACAAAAATGAACGCGCGCTCAGCCTTTGCGCAATTTCTCCAGTTGCGCGATAAATGCTGCCAGACCGTCGGGGAAGTAGCCGTCGTACTGCCAAAGCTTTTGCCCATCGCCGTTGAGCACGACGATCGTGGGAAATCCTTCAATCTGATATTGCTGCGCCAGTTCTTGATTCTGCTTTCGTAGCTCGGGGCTTTGCGACTTCGCGCGCGGGAAGTCCACTTCCAACAGTACGAGATTTTCGCGCGCATAGTTTTCAAACTGCGATTGCGAAAGAATCTCCTGTTCCAATCTCTTGCACCAACCGCACCAGTCCGAGCCGGTGAAATCTACCTTTGGCTTTGAGCGCGAGCAGCCGGGAAGGAAAAAGAAAATACAGGCTGTTGCAGCGAGAAAAATCAAGCGATGGTTTTTCACACCGCCAGTCTCGGCCAGACGATAACCCGGCGCAAGGGACGGCAAAACGAACCGCCCCTCCGAGAATTATTCCTCTATTCTGTCCGAAATAGCCCGACGTCGGAGCGCCGGGCTACCAACGGATTATGAGATCTAATGCAGATGCCCCGAGACGAGCTTGGTCATCTCGAACATGCTCACCTGGCTCTTGCCGTTAAATACCGGCCGGAGGTTGTCGTCCGCGTTGATCATGGTTCTTTTCTTTTTATCCTGACAACCGTGCCTCTTGATGTAGTTCCAAAGCTTTTTCGTAAGCTCGGAACGCGGTAGCGGCGTCGACCCGACGATTGCAGAAAGTTTCTCATCAGGTTGGACCGGTCTCATGAAGGCGGGATTCGGTTTGCGTTTGGAAGGTTTCTTTTTGGTTTTCGGCATGGACGCTGATTAACGGTTCGCTGGCAAGAGGGCAATACTAATTTTAATGAAACGAAAGATTTTTTTGCTAGGCCGCCCGGCGGACAGCCAGCGCCGCCATGTCGTCTGGCAAAATATCTGTGTCATTGTCTGGTGCCGCTTGGTTTAATACTCCCCTGAGAAGCGCATCGGCACTCGTCGCGGAGTGATCGAGCATTTTCGCCAGCCGCTCTGGAGTTAAGCGGGCCCGATCGCCTTTTGCCGCACCAAACAAACCATCCGTATAAAGGAGAAAGGCGTCACCCCGCTTAAGATCGACAATCGTTTCCGTAAATCTAGGGTTTTCAATCAAACCTAATGGAGGGGCGATCGATGCGATCGACTCCGTGCCGCCGCTGCGGCGCGCCATCAGGAGCGGAGGATGACCTGCACCCACGACGCTCGCGTGTCCGGTTACCGGGTCGAGCGCGATGCACATAGCGGTCATAAAGGAGCGCGCACCAAAAATACTGCGGAAATCGTTATTTACCGCTTCCATTACGCTGGCTGGCGTATCGTTTTCCACGCTGCCATGATGAAAAAGAAGTTTTGCCAGGGTGGTAAGGAGCGCAGCAGCAGCTCCGTGACCGGTGCCGTCGGCAATCCAAAACAGCATTCGGCCATCTTTCATGCGTAGCCAACCGTAGATATCCCCGCCTACTTGGATGACCGGGCGATAACAGGCGGCAACTTCCCATCCTGGCAGCTTGGGCGGCTTTTGTGGAATCAAGGATTGTTGCGTCAAGCGCGCGGCAGCCAGATCTCGCTCAAGGCTGTAACGCCATTCCTCAAGCTCATCGTTTTGACGCTCTAATTGGCGCCGCATGGAGCGCAGCCGAAGCTGAGTTTCAATTCGTGCCCGCAATACTGCGGCATTGATCGGCTTGGTCACAAAATCGTCCGCTCCAGCTTGCAAGCAACGTACTTCGCTTTCTTCGCTGCCGTGACCCGTCAACATAATCGCAGGAACCTGCGCGACCGCTGGATTACTATCCGACCGAAGCCGCTTCAGCACCTCGGCGCCGTTTAGTCCCGGCATATCAAAATCAAGAAGAAGCAGGGACGGCTGCTTCACGTGCACAAGTTCCAATGCCCCGGCCCCATTATCAGACTCACGGCACTCATAACCGGCGGACACCAGTAGTTGAACCAGGATTTTGCGACTCATGGTGTCGTCGTCGACGACCAAAATCTGTGCACGAGAGTTCTTCGACATGCTTCTTTGGATTCGGATGAAAAGCGCCTCCTTATTGTATTGATGCCCATCTTTGCCAAAGCATCGGAACTTGGGATTAATCAGAGGCAAGGGACGGAAGTTCAAGACACGGACCTGCAAAACGCATTCAAGTTTGCTTCTCGATTATGTCAGCGCCAGTAGCGAACTTTCGGAAAAAACGATTTAGTGATTGGCAACGAGTTGGGATGTAGATACGTTTGGCGCAGCATTTCCAGTTTATGAAATTGTCACTGTCGCTCGCCCTGCTCATCGCGTTCTTTATTTCCTCGTGCAGTGAAGAGCCGCCGCCGCAACCTGTTCGTCATCGCGCCGCGAGTTATCCACCACCTGGGACTGCAGAATATCCGCCTTCGCAGCAGCCATTCAATCCGAATGGACCCGTTCAGCCTCAAGGTGCGCCCCGGGAAGAAAGTGCAGCTCCACCTGTTCCAACGGCCGCGCCAACAAAAGTAGCAAAGGGAGATTATCCGTACGGAATTCCTGTTCCTGGCAAGCCTCACCTCGTGGAAAGTCCTTTTTCGCCCGGAAAATACGTCGACGTGGAAGGATTTCCTCCGGGCACAGAAGTAAAGGATCCCTACACGGACAAAATCTTTCTTGTCCCGTAATTGCGCCAAACGCTCGCTGCGCCTGGCCTATTGACCTGAAACACTTTTGGATTTGCCTCTCCAGGGGGACCGCTGGACAACTCCGTCTTATACTCGATGCTGGTCTTCGCCGAATGAGGCGAAGACCCCCTCCACGAAGAATTTCACAATTCGTCTATGGAATTACGGATCAAACGGGCACCTCAGATTGACATCGAGATCACCGTTCCCGGTGATAAAAGCATTTCGCACCGCGCGGTAATCATTGCGGCTTTGTCCAATGGCGTGTGCACCCTCCGTGGGTTTCTCCCGAGCGAAGATTGCATGCACACGGTTAATGCAATGCGCGCTCTAGGTGTTAAGATCGAACAATCTGAGCCGGACACCCTAATCGTCCATGGAAAAAAGCGCGTACTCGCGCCGCCCCAAAAGCAAATCGATTGCGGAAATTCGGGGACGACCATGCGGCTCCTTGCTGGCCTGCTCGCCGGTCAGACATTTGAGAGCCGCCTCGTGGGGGACGCTGGGCTCTCCCGACGTCCCATGGACCGCGTGATCGCGCCGCTCCGGCAGATGGGCGCAAACATTCTCGCTGAAGGTCCGGAACAGACGCCACCGCTCCGCATCCGTGGCGGCTCCTTGCGGGGAATTCACTATCGGCTGCCGATTGCGAGCGCGCAGGTCAAAAGCGCGTTGCTCCTGGCGGGACTGTTTGCCAAGGGCAAAACCACTATCGAGGAGCCTTCAATCACGCGAAATCATACTGAACTAATGCTGAATTATTTTCTCGTGCGCACGGCAAAAGATGGCGATCGCTGCGTCAGTGTCTTCGGTGAGCAAGTTCCGGAGTCACGCGACTTTGCTATTCCGGGCGACATTTCCTCCGCAGCGTTTTGGCTGGTTGCGGCGGCGGCCCAACCGCGAGGTCATCTCCTTGTGCGCGACATTGGTTTAAACGATACGCGGACGGCATTACTTGGCGTGCTATTGCGAATGGGCGCGCAAGTGCGCGAAGCCGTCGAAGATATCGGTCAACTTGAACCGCGCGGAGTAGTCGAGATCACGGGTGTCCCGCTCAAGGGCACCGTTATTCAGGGCAAAGAAGTGCCGCAGCTCATTGACGAGTTGCCGATACTCGCAGTAGCCGGTGCTTTGGCAAATGGCACGACGATCATTCGCCATGCACAGGAATTGCGTGTGAAGGAGAGCGATCGCATTGCCGCGATTGCGCACAATTTGCGCACTATGGGCGCGCAGGTTGCCGAAATGACTGATGGACTCGAAATTCATGGTCCGGCTCCCCTGCACGGGGCACGCCTGGCGAGTTTCGGCGATCATCGCGTTGCGATGGCGTTTGCCATTGCGGGTCTCTTTGCAGATGGCGAAACGATTGTTCAGGACGCCGACTGCGTTCGTGAATCTTATCCGGGATTCGATGTAGTGCTTGAAAAGTTCACCAATCCGAAGCGGATGCAGATCAGCACGCCAGTTATCGGTTCGTTAACTCCTGCCCCGGTCGAGGAAGCATGATTGGCAAGCAGACGTTTGCCTGCGTGCCTTTGGGCGCTTGCCCCGCATCTTTCCGACACACTAATTTCGGACATGGGGAAAGATTCTTATCGCGTCGTTGCGATTGATGGCCCGGCCGCTTCCGGGAAGAGCAGTGTCGCGCGCGAGCTTGCGCGGCGACTCAGGTTTGCCTATGTGAATTCGGGCGCGATTTATCGCGCGATTACCTGGCACATCCTTCGAAAGGGGATAAATCCTGGCGACACCGTGCGCGTCACCCAAGCTGTCGAGTCGGCCAGGATTGCTTGCCATCTTGAGAATAACGAGTCGCGCGTCTTCATCGACAACGTCGATCCAACGAATTACTTGCGCGAGGATCGAGTGAATGAAGGTGTTTCCCGCGTCAGCACCATTCGACGTATCCGCGAAATTGTAGTCAACAAAATGCGCCATTACGCACGCAACTACGACCTGGTTGTGGAAGGCCGCGACATCGGCTCAGTGGTTTTTCCAGACACGCCCTACAAATTTTACGTCGACGCTTCGCCTGACGTGCGCCTTCAGCGCCGCCTCGCGCAAGGACAGCGTGATGAAATCGCTGCGCGCGATCATGCCGATTTTTCACGCCTTGCGTCGCCGCTCATTGTTGCCGACGACGCGCTTGTCATTGATACCTCGCATCTCACGATCGAAGAAGTCGTTGGGAAAATCATCGCGCAACTGAAGCTCAAAGGGCTGGCGCTTTAACGCTTTGCCGCTTTACGGCTTGAAACCATGAATCCCTACTACTGGATCGGCTACCATCTTTCGCGCCTGATCGGGCGGCTGTTTTTCCGGCTTCGCATAATTCATCGTGAACGGATGATTCAAACCGGTCCGGTAATTCTGGCGATGAATCACCAGAGTTATCTCGATCCACCGCTTGCCGGTATTACATGCGATCGCGCGATCTATTTTCTGGCGAAGAGGACGCTCATCGATGTGCCGGTGCTCGGCTGGCTTTTGCCCAAGCTGAACGTTATCCCAGTTAACCAGCAAGGGATCGACCGGAGCGCACTCAAGGCATTAATTCGTGTTCTCAAGTCCGGGAACGCAGCCTTGGTTTTTCCAGAAGGCGCGCGGACGCTCGACGGCGATTTGCAGCCCGCTCAGCCTGGGCTGGGACTCGTGATTGCAAAAACACTCGCTCCGGTCGTGCCGATGCGGATCTTTGGCGCGCATGAATCTTTGCCGCGTGGCGGCGGCGGTTTGCGCTTTGTGCCAATCACTATTGTCGTTGGGGAACCGATCTTTTTTACGGCAGCCGATCTCGGATCGCGGGGCAAGGATCTCTACGGACGGCTAAGTCAGCGCGTTATGGACGCGATCGCCGCGTTGCCTCTGGATTAATCTGCGTTTGCGCACGCAAGATGGACATCGATATTTCAGGCGTGAATTCAGTGCAGCCGACTCGCGAAGAAACGTCATCGTCTCGAATTCCAAAGGGCCCACTCGTGCTCATGTTAGTGATCGTTCTGGCCATGGCGTCACTGGCGATTTATGCCAACGCACAGCATTCGCGTCGAAACCAGCTCGAAACCGTCACTGTTACGCCGGGAACGTCGCCCTCATCGACAACGCCTTGAATCTGGCCCGATCGCGCGATTCATTTCGTCGCTTGTTCGAATAATTGAAAACGATCGTGGTCCAAGGATTGCAATGAAACAAGTTCCAGCAAACGGCCTACTTGTAAGCCGAATTCGTTCGATCAAGAAGTCCCGTCGCAGCTTCTTGCGCTACTGTTTTGCCTGCTGCGCAGCCAGCCCGCGAGCGTATTCGAGCGTGTCGATGACATCGACATTTTTGTCGCGCCGTATGGCTTTGATCCGTGGAAAACGCAGCGCAAGTCCACTCGCGTGGCGCGAGCTTGGCTGAATTGAATTAAACGCGACCTCGAGCACAATGTCCGGTTTGACCTCACGATAACGGCCACGATCGGCAATTGTATTTTGTTTGAAATGATCGGTTAGCTCGGCGATCTCCACATCTGTCAGTCCGCTGTAGGCTTTGCCGATCGGCAAAAGTTCGCCGCTGGTTTCGTCGCGCACGGCAAATGTGTAATCGCTTAGCACGTTGTTGCGCTTGCCGTGGCCAAGTTCCGCGGCGACGACCACAACATCGAGCGTAGCCAACTCCTTCTTTAACTTGAACCAGAACATCCCGCGCCGCCCGGGTAAATAAAAACTCTCTGGATCTTTGATCATGAGACCTTCGTTCAAGCGGCGCCGTGCCTGCTGGAAGATTTGCTCGACCTCGACTGCAGAACATGCGGGAACCACTTTCGCCCTCTGAAACCGCCGCGGCAATTGCAATCTCCCGAGCCATTCGCGCCGCTCGCGCAGCGGTGTTTTCAACAACGAGCGTCCGTTAAGCCAAAGAAGATCGAAGAGGACAAATGCCACCGGGACATCTGCCGCGGCACCCTCGAATAAATCCGCGCTATTGCCCTTGCGACCAAGCCGTCTTTGTAAATCGAAGAACGTGAGCCTACGACCTTCTTCAAAGGCAATAATTTCCCCATCGACAATCAGCTCCTGTTCGAACTTCTGCGCTTGCTCCGCTAATTCCGGAAATTGATCGGTGATGTGCCGCAAATCGCGCGAATAAATTTCGACTCTCTGTGCGCTGCGATGAAGCTGCGCGCGGATCCCATCAAACTTGTCCTCAACAAAAACGGTCGTGGCCGTGTCAGCCGCAGAAGTCTTGGCATTAACGAACCGTTCCCAGACTGCTTCAGCTGTTGGTTCGGGAGTCGCAAGCATGCACTTGATCGGGCGAAAGATCGACAATTCCGCACGATTCAATTGCTTTAGGGAAGCGAGCGCTGCGGTTGCGCCGATATCGCCCAGCAGCATGTGCGCCTCCTTGACCTGATCCAGCGGCGCCTCGAAGGCGCGGGCGATTGCCTCTTCTAGAAGTCCCTCACGCAAACCGATGCGCAAGTCTCCTGTGAGAATTTTAACCACATACTGGCCCTCACGCGCGGAAAGTCTGGCCAGGCGTGATTGCAATAATTCGGTTTTCGCACTTGGTCCGCGCGCCCTATGTAAGATTTCGAAGAAATCGCGCGATTGCGCGAGGCTGAATGGTTCGGGCTTTGTCCGACCCTCAAACGCTTCAAATGCCGTTTTCCCGGCATCGCCGTGGCTGTGGGCAATGCGGCGAAATTCCGCGTCGCTCAATTTCGCCGCGCCCATCATTGCGCGATAAACGATCGATCCTCCTACTTGCAATATCCGGAGATCGCTCTGGGTAAAGGCTCTCCCAGTAAAATAAGTTGTCGCAATCGAAAGCTGATCCCGATTGAGCCTGCGTAAGTAATCCGCGAGAAACCGTATCTTTTCGAGCTTCGCCGGCGTACCGGCAATCGCCTCACCGATTTCAGCAAACTCACGAAATTCTGAATCGATGGGCGATCGTCGATCTTTTACAGAGTTGGCCGTGCCAGCCGCAACCATCGAAGATGCAGGCGACATGCCCGTCACTACAGTTTTTTTCGGCAACGCGAGCTCCATTTGATTTTCTTCGGTGAGCGCCCACGCCTCTATGCCGCGATCTCGCAGGTCGCGCGCGAATTCCGCCGCGAAACCGTGAAGAGTCAACACGCGTTTGGGCTGAACAAGATCGACATAGCGAACCAGGTCGTTGTAATCAGCGTGATCCGAAAGGGGAAACGCGGCATCAACCTGGTAGCGATAAATTGCATTTGGATCGACCGCCCAGCCACTGATCATCGCAATCCTTTTACGGGGAATTTTTTCCAGCATGTGCGATCGATTTGCACTCGGCGGACAGATAAGAACTTTTCCCGCGACATCATTCGCGTCGTAGCGAACATAATTGCAAAATGACTGGCCGAGTTGCTCGTAAATCCGAGTCATCTGGTAAACCGACCGGTGGAGCATCGGTGTCACTCCGGCTCCCTCGAGCGCGCAGAGAATTTCCTGGGCTTTGCCTAACGAATAGCCGAGCAATACCGGTACTTTGCCCTCGTCGATTGTTTCGCGGCAGAAAGTGACTACTTGATTAATGATCTGCTCAGTTGGTGGAAATCGGTAGCGCGGCAGGCCAAAAGTCGTCTCCATAATGAGCGTATCGGCTTGCCGCCATTGTGCCTGCTCGACGGATTTCCCTGGCCGCAGTTTGAAATCGCCGGTGTAAAGCAGCGTATCGTCCGCCGTGAAAAGGCAAAGTTGTGCCGAACCAAAGATGTGACCGGCGGGCAACAGCATAAGATCGAGATCATCCACCGTTCGCCTTTTACCAAATGGCAACACATGCTCAGTGCGAATGCCCGGCAATCGGGCGTGCATCAAACGTGCGGTGCGATCGGAAAGGATGATCTCATCATGGGGCGCAACATGGTCGCTGTGCGCGTGTGAAACGAAGGCGAAGCGCTTGGCATCCCACGGGTCTAGCCAGAGATCCTGCTGTGGCAAATAAACACCGCGCTCAAAACAGACGTCAATCACCATGAAATTTATGTGTGAAATCTTGGCGGACAAAACCGGTTTTGGAGGCAGCACAAATTATTTCCGGTCAGATCAGTTGGCCGGCATTGCCTCGGTGGCAGAATCGAATCCATAATGCAACGAATGATCGCTCACCAGACGACGCTTTTTGCCGTCAGTTTTCGTTTTCACGTGCCTTCTCCGGCTTCGGCGCATTGACATGGCGCGTAATAGCCGGTTTTATTCTGCCAATGAGGTTTAGCGCTGTACAATTTGCCTTCATCTCTTACGCCTTGGCTGTTTTCGCTGTGAACGGCGCCGAAGAACCCAAGATCCTCGAAGAAGTGAAACCACTCCCGGTCCTGTTGAGTAAAGACTTTGAATTTCGAAAAACGAAACTTTTTTCTCTAAGCGAGACGCCTCTACACCAACGAGAGCGCAATGCACCGAGTACCAAGTCAAAACCAGGAAAGCTCTCCAGTACGTCCCCTTCGTCAAAATCGTCTACGGTGCAGGACGCTTCAATCACATTTGAGCGGCAATACCGGCTTTTCGGCGCCGTGACGCTCCTTGATTCACGTCAACGTTTTGGCGATTATTTCGATTTCTTTTGGCGCGCCAAGCGGCCGGCCGATATCACGGTGCGTCTGGAGTATCGCCAGGAGAAATTGCACGAACACGTCCAGGCGCAGGAGATTTCATATAGCAACATACGCGGCACGCATAAGACGGAATTCAAGGTCATCGGCGACGATTACCTTGACGACGGGCGAGTGATTAGCTGGCGCTGCTTGTTGATAGAAAACGGGCGAATTGTGGCCGAAAACCGCTCCTATATGTGGGAGTAACGGGGACGGCTGTTTCTGGAACATAGCTTTCCCGATTTCCAATCAATTCTTCGGCAGGTCCACAGTCTTGCCGGGTTTGACAGCATGCCTCTCGGTCTTGTATCTTTTACCGAGTAAAACGTGGAGTCATCGATTCAAGTAGGGGTAAATGGTCCAGCCGTGTGGGTGAAAGTGGAGGGAAAGGGCAGTTTCCTGAACAGCGGGAACCTGAAAGAGTTCGCTCGCGAGATGTTGAACCGCGGTTATCGCGAATTTGTGATTGATTTGGCGCATTGCGCGATGATGGATTCCACATTTATGGGCACAATGGCCAGCGTGGCGTTGCGCTTGAGGGAACTTGGCCACGGCCATCTCCACGTTATTCATTGCGGGAACCGGAGCCAAGAACTCCTCTCCGGGCTTGGCCTCGATCAGATATTCGACATTCACGCCAATGGTTCGACCGCGCCTGAATGTGAGGCACTCGAACGTGATTCCAAGGATCGGCGGCAAGAGACAAAAAAGCAGGAGCAAACGGAAACAATGTTGGAGGCGCACGAAGCTCTTTGTGAGGCGGCGCCGGAAAATCTCTTTCGTTTTAAGGACGTTCTCGATTATTTAAAACAAGACCTTCATCACGAGACGCCTTCGAAGTAAGCTGGCCCTTCATGACGTGGCCGATTCTTCTCTTCGGACTGTTTCTCGCATCCGTGGCCGGGTGGATTTTTACCACCTACACGCAGACCCGGCGGATTCGAGCGTTGGAGCGCTCGCACGAGGAAATTCAGGTCGAAGAAACTCTGGTTTTCGATTTCCTCCACGGGCTTGGAGAAGCTTTCAGCGACACCATTCGACCTAATGAATTGCACCGGCTCATCGTCGAAGGGGCAACCCGTATTCTCGATGCACACGGCGGCGCACTTTATGTGACCGATCGCACAGGCGGAAAGCTCACTCCAGCCTTTATCTCGAATGGTTGCCCACCGCTGGTAGACGTTCCCCCGGACATTTTACAGCAAGCGGCAGCTACTCCGATCGCACTCGAGAGCTACCTGCGGCTGCGCTCGATTGCTCCCGGTGAGGGGCTTATCGGACGTGTCTGGCAAACAGGACAGTCTGTTTGCTTCAGCGAACTCTCCCAGGCGCCAGAGCTCGCGAAATTACGTGACAGTGCTTTCGGGACTGCCTCCGTGATGGCGGCATCCCTTTCCTACGGAAAACAAGACCTCGGTGTCCTCGCTGTCGCCAATGGCCCAAAGAGCGCGCCGTTTTCGCAAGGCGATTTCATTGTCTTTAAATCGATTGCCGAACAGTCTGCCTTTGCCCTTTATAACGCCATCATTTACTCGATGGCGAATGAAAAGAAGCGACTCGATCATGACCTCGAGATTGCACGGGATATTCAGCGGATTTTGCTCCCGGCGGAAGCGCCGGCCATCAACGGTTTTCAAATCAGCGGCATTAACGTGCCCGCCCGCCAGGTGAGCGGCGATTATTTTGATTATATTCATGTCGATGACGAACGGCTTGGTGTTGCAATCGCCGACGTTTCCGGCAAAGGGGTTCCGGCATCGCTGATCATGGCGATTTGTCGCAGCGTTTTGCGTGCTGAAGCGGCGCGGAATCCTTCCCCGGCCGATGTTTTGCGAAAAGTAAATCGGCAACTTTATCCCGACATCAAGGAAGACATGTTTATCAGTATGGCGTATCTCATCCTTGACCACGAGCGCAATGGCATCACCCTCGCACGCGGTGGACACGACGCGCCATTACTTTACAAGCAACAGTCGCAAAGCGTTACGCCGGTAAGATCCCCTGGGATGGTCCTTGGAATTGACAGCGGAAACGTGTTCGATAGGATTACGAACGACTTCGCTGTCCCCCTCGAGCGCGATGATTGCCTCATCCTTTACACCGACGGGGTGACGGAAGCGCTAAATACGGAAGGAGACGAATTCGGTCTTGAGCGCACGACCGAGTCGGTCCGGGCCAGCGCGAGTGATGGCGCCCAAGCAATTGTAAGGCGAGTTATCGATGACGTCCGTAATTTTACCGGTTCGCAGCCCCAAAGTGACGACATCACTCTGATCGCCATCCGCAAAACATGAAAAAGATTCCTATGACCGAACAACGCCGGGAGCCTGACAGGTCGATACCGACAAATCCGACGAAGGTCCCGAGTCAGGCATCGACATCGTCCCCTTCATCAAGCGCCCCCGAGGCGGAACGAAGCGAAACAGAGGATCCGATGGCCGGTTTGCAGGCTGATCTCGACCGTTTTCGCGATCTTGCGCTGCGCAGCCAGGCCGACTTTGAAAATTATAAAAAGCGCTGTGCCCGCGAAAAGGAAGACGCGATTAAATACGCGAACGCTTCCTTGCTGGAGCGGCTGGTGGCGATTGTCGACAATTTCAAGCTTGGTCTGGAAGCCGCGCGAGGGGAAAGCGAGCGGTCTCCGATTTATTCCGGGATGACTCTCGTGCTGAAACAACTCAACGATTTCCTCGCTGAAAATGGATTGCAGGCAATTGAAGCTGAGGGAAAAAGATTCGATCCAAATTTGCACGAAGCAATTGCGCATGAACCGAGCGAACAATTTCCGGAAGGCATCGTTATCCGCCAGACCCGCCGCGGTTATCGATTCAAGGACCGCTTACTGCGGCCTTCGAGTGTTGTCGTTTCATCGGGACCGGCAAAGAAAGTGACGAGTGACAAGTGACGAGTGAGCAACATGCTTCCTTTTGTCACTAGTCACTGATCACTTTTTGAAAATGGCCACCGCCAAACGCGATTATTATGAAGTTCTCGGTGTGGAGCACAACGTTTCCGAGGAGGAAATCAAGCGCGCTTATCGCAAGCTCGCGGTCAAGTTTCATCCGGACAAAAATCCCGATGACCCCCATGCCGAGGAGAAATTTAAGGAGCTCGGCGAAGCTTACGATGTCCTCATCGACGCGGATAAACGCGCGGCCTACGATCGTTTCGGCCACGCCGCCTTCGCCCCGGGAGGCGCGGGTTTCGGCGGCGGCGGTTTTCATGATCCGTTCGATATTTTCCGTGAAGTTTTCGGCAGCGGCGGAATCGGCGGCGGCATTTTCGAGACATTCTTTGGGGGCGGAGGCACGCGTGCGCAAGATCGACAACGTGGTTCCGATTTGCGTTACGACATGGAGATCAGGCTCGAGGAGGCGGCGTTCGGCGTCGAAAAAGAAATTGAAATCGCGAAGCTGGAGACCTGCGATAAATGTCAGGGTAGCGGCGCTGAACCCGCTTCGCGAAGCATTACGTGTCCCATTTGCAGCGGTCACGGGCAGGTGATCAGTTCGCGTGGATTCTTTCAGGTTTCGCAAACATGCCCGCGCTGTCGCGGCGCCGGACAGATCATTGAGAAGCCTTGTCGGCAATGTCATGGTGAGGGGCGCGTGGAAAAACTGAGCCGCATTAAATTGAAGATTCCGGCCGGAATCAGCGAGGGTGCGCGGCTGCGCTCCTCGCGCAACGGCGAGGCCGGTATTCGCGGCGGATCGCAGGGCGATCTTTACGTCGTCATTCACATCAAGGAGCACAAAATCTTCCAGCGCGACGACGACAATCTTTATTGTGAAGTTCCGATTCCCTTTTCGATCGCGGCATTAGGCGGGCAGGTGGACGTGCCAACGCTTGAAGGTAAGGCGCATTTAAAAGTACCTGCCGGGACGCAAAGCGGACAGATGTTCAAGGTGCGCGGTAAAGGAATCATCAACGTCAATGGACGCGATCGTGGCGATTTGCTCGCGCGTTTGATTGTCGAAGTGCCATCGCGTCTAAACGCGGAGCAACGCCGCAAGCTCGATGAATTCGCCGCGCTTTGCGGTGAGGAAAACACTCCCATGCGCAAAAGTTTCTTCGAACGGGCAAAAGAATTCTTCCAATAAATGGCGGAAGGAGGGGGTGGAATACCGCCCAGGCTATGCAGCGCGGGCAACTTAATTACCAAAAATCTCAGCGATGCCTAACGATGCTGTAAAGCTGATCGAATGCCCCCGCGATGCGTGGCAAGGTCTCAAGAGAGTGATCCCCACGGACGTGAAGGCGCGGTATTTGCATGCGCTGATCGGGACGGGGTTCAAGCACATCGACGCCGTAAGCTTTGTTTCTCCGAAGGCGGTGCCGCAGATGGCCGATAGCGAAAAGGTGCTGGAGCAACTCAATCCGCCCGACGATATCGAAATCATTGGCATTGTGGTGAACGAGAAAGGCGCGGAGCGCGCCATCGCGACGGGTCGCGTGACGACGCTCGGGTACCCCTATTCGATTTCCGAGACCTTTCTGCGCAAAAATCAGAATCAATCGTCAGAGGAGTGCTACAAAATTTTGCAATCCATTAAGAAGAAGGCTGAAAACTTCGGACTCGACATCGTCGTCTACATCTCCATGGCCTTCGGAAATCCGTACGGCGATCCCTGGGATGAAGACAGGGTGCGCCAGGCAATGGGAAAAATAATCGCGCTTGGGATCCGATCCATCTCTCTTGCAGACACAGTTGGTGTTGCCGCACTCGAACTTGTTGGCCGCGTGGTCTGCACAGTGATAAGCGACTACGGCGCCTACGACATCGGCGTCCACATGCATAGCACACATGTCGGGGCAGCAGCCAAAGTGCTAGCCGCTTACGACGCCGGTTGTCGCCGCATTGATTCGGCGATCGGTGGCCTTGGTGGCTGCCCCTTCGCGCAGGATACACTGGTTGGGAACATTCCGACCGAGAGCGTCATCGAGGCGCTGCAAGAACGCGGCGTGGCCCTGTCGGTACGCAAATCGCTGAAAACTGTGGTGGCGATGAATGCGGACATTGCCTCGAAATACGAAAGCGAAAATTGACGCAGTAAAGCCCGACAGTGTTTCAAGTTCACGACCGCGTCGATGTCTTTTCTGAACCCCGAAAGCTGAATCCTGAAACCTGCTGCCATGCACCGCTTCTATATTTCGCCGGAAAATTGGAATCCTGACGCGCTTGCGTTGACTGGCTCGGAAGCGCACCACGCGCGCGACGTCTTGCGCATGAAACCCGCCGAAAAGCTCGTCCTCTTCAATGGACGCGGGCGCGAAATCACTGCCGAGATTGCCGATCTTAGGGGCGACCGAATTCAATTGCGCAAATTACACGAGGCGGAAACGCCAGCGCTGCGTTGCCAGATTATTCTCGGGCAAGCGATTCCGAAGGGGAAAAACATGGACTTGATCGTGCAGAAGGCGGTCGAGATCGGGGCGGCCGAGATTGCTCCGATCATTTCCGATCGCACCGTCGTACAAGTCGATCCTGAAAACGCCGCGCAGAAACGTGCGAAATGGCAGCAGATCGCGATCGAGGCGGCCAAGCAATGCGGACAGAATTGGCTGCCGCAGGTACACGAGCCGCGCAGCTTGGGCGATTTTTTTGCCGCCTCTGCGACATTCGATCTGCGCTTGATCGGGTCGCTTCAGCCCGACGCGCAGCATTTGAAAGAAATTCTCGCAGATTACGCCAGTGAACATCGACATCTTCCCGGAAGCGTGTTGATGCTTGTCGGGCCAGAAGGCGATTTCACGCCGGCGGAGCTTGCGGTTGCCCGCCGCCATGGGTGCCACCCGCTTACCTTGGGCCCGATTATCCTGCGCGTGGAAACCGCCGCCATTTATTGCCTGAGCATTCTCTCCTATGAATTGTTGATGTAGTGGTGCTTGTGCGAAGCACTCATTTAATCTTCAGCGACCGAACTGTTCGGCGAAATCACTCGGCGATCGCCGGCTCGATGGCGGCCGCTTTGCTAAGCGTACCAGCTTGCTCGGTCTCGTCCGGTGGTGCGGCTTCGATCGAGACAATTGCAAATTGAGCGGCGTTGAGGGAGACCACTTCGCCAAGCTTGTGGCCGAGCAATGCCTGGCCGATGGCAGTTTGGTACGAAATAATGTGCCGGTCGGGGTCGCCGTCCCATGCGCCCAATATCGTGTAGGTCTCCTCTTTCTTTGAATCCGAGTCGCGCAACGTGACCACCGTGCCGATGGAAACGCGTGACGTGTCCACCTTCTCAAAAGAGGTTCCCCGCGCGCTCTGCAGCATTTGTTCGAGTTCGACTTTGCGTCGCATCAGGACGCTTTGCATTTGTTTCGCTGCTTTGAACTCAAAATTTTCGCTGAGATCACCATATGATCTGGCAATTGCGATTTCCTTGGTGTTCTCCGGAATTTTGGTCTTAACGACCTCTTCGTATTCAGCTTTACGCTTTTCGAGACTGCTCCACGAAACGATCAAAGGCGCTGTCCTTTCTTGTGTTTCTGCGCCCGCGATCATGCTTTCGAGTTCTGGATGAACCTTAACGATTCGCCCCAGAAGCGAGCGTTTCGTTAACTCGTCAAACAACGGACTGACTTGAAGCCGCCGCACGGTATCGCGGGCGACTTCGATATTGCCATTTGCAAACATGTCTCCAACTAATTGTGGATCCTCCACAAGCGCGCGATGCAACTTGCTGCCGCGACCAGTGACATTGTGCTGTTCGCGTTCCAGTGCCGCCAAAATCGCGCCGAGTAATTCCGGGTTGATCAGCTCGCGCCAGCGCTCGCGTTCGTTACATAACCAAGCGAGCATCTCGCTCGTAGCAGAATGTTCGCGAATGCTGCGTTCGAGCATTGTTTTCACTTCAGCGTGTTGCCCCGCCTCGCTAAGCACGCGCGCTATTTGCGCGAGCATCCGAACATGACTTCCCTGCATCAATTGCAAAGCGCGCTCCGTCCAGCGAGGCCCGAGCACGGTGGGCAACGCTTGCAAAACCCGTTTCTCTTTTGCCGCCGGCAATTTCGGCAAGATCGACATCAAACGCTTCTCTTCATCGAGGATCAATTTTGAAAGTGTTAAACCGATGTGCGTTGTGTGGAGTTGGGGAACGCGCTCGCGCAAATCGTCCCGCGCGATGAGAAGCTCGAAAGCGAGCTCAGGATGCATTTTCTGATTGCGCGCCGCTACATTCTCGATCGGTGCGACGATCGGTTGCAGTTGTTTTTCCGGATCTTTGAATTGTTGGTGAAATTTAATGATTTGTTCGAGTGCGGCGATTTGCTCTCTCGGCTGGCGCGCCTGGTTGAAAGCAGTAACTAGCTCGTTCGTGTGCGACACACCGTCTCGGCGCAGTTGGACCAACTCTGTCTTCTTTGCGGGGACCGAAAAAGCGCCGCTCGCCTTGAGCGATTTCTTCGTGGATTCCCACCAGCGTTTCCATTCCGCTTCGGTAAAAACGTCGCCGATCAACCATTCACCGATCTGTCCGACAGTCGCGTAGCCGCCAAGACTTTCGAGAATATTTCGCACCACTGCTATTGGGTCTTGCCTGGCAAGTGTTTTGATCGACATCAAGTCGGTTGCCTTGCGGACCAGGAAGTGTTCGGGTGGGAGTGACGTAAGATTTTCCGCCGCGTACTGGACCTGCATGGGATGCGATTTCTTGCCCTCAAAATCGATTACGATCTGATTGAGGAGAAGGTTCCACTCGGTCACGCGACCGAATCCCCAGCTCTTGTGCAAACAAAAAGTTCCCGGCTTCAATTTTTCCAGCTGCTCGGCGCCTTTTGCACTGAGCTTTCCCGATTCGACAAGTTTTTCCAGGTCCAGCTCCATGCGAATCGGACAAACTACGATGAAGAATTTGCTTGGCGAGAGAAAACTCTGATTGCAGGCCGTTTACGATTGCGATAAAGCGCCTGCCGTGAAACGCTAGCGCGCCGTGACAACCAGCATTTGGTTTTGGATCGCCTTTCACGCCGGCGTCTTCATCGCGCTGATTGTCGATCTTGCCAGTTTCAAGCGCCGCGGCCGCGAATTAAGCATGCGTGCGGCTGCCCAACGTAGCGTATTGTGGGTGCTGGTATCGCTTGGATTTAATGGGCTCGTCTGGTACATTAAAGGAGCGCAAGCCGCGCTCGATTTTCTTACTGCTTACCTCGTCGAATATTCGCTGAGCGTTGATAACATCTTCGTTTTCGTATTGATTTTTGCTTATTTTCGCGTGCCGCCGCTGGCACAACATCGCGCGCTCGTGTGGGGAATCATCGGTGCGCTGGTCATGCGCGGAGTCGTGATCTTGTGCGGCATCGCACTAGTGCAGCGGTTTCATTTTATTCTCTACTTATTCGGCGTTTTCCTGCTGATCACCGCATTGCGAATGCTTTTCGGTAAACATATACCGCGTGATTTCGGGGAGGGTTGGGTGATGCGAGTGTGCCGCCGTCTGTTTCGGATTACTCCCGAATTTTATGGCGAGCACTTCAAAGCGCGCGTGAATGGCCGTTGGATGCTTACGCCGCTGGCCCTGGCATTGATCGTCATCGACATCATGGATCTCATCTTCGCGGTCGATTCAATTCCAGCCGTATTCGCCATTACGCAGGACGCATTTATTGTTTATGCCTCGAACATCTGCGCGATCATCGGTTTGCGATCGCTCTATTTTTTGCTGGCGCACTTGATGGGACGTTTCGTTTACCTCAACACCGGACTTGCCTTTGTGCTCGGCTTTATCGGGATCAAAATGATTGTGGCAAAATATTACGTAATTTCTAACTGGATTTCGCTGGCGGTTATCGTGTTTGTCCTCGCAGTGACAATCATGATTTCGATGATCGCAACACGGAACCGTGCCGCGGCCGAAAATCGAAAATAAAATGTTGTGTTCATTGTTCCAAATCTGGTAGTTTATCGGAAAGCCTTATGAAAAACCTGATTGTCATCGCCCTAACCCTCGGATTTGCCGGAAGCTTATTCGGGGACATCCAGGATCCGCCCGCGAACGATTATGGGACAACCCGCAAAGTGGGTCGTGGCCTCTCGAATTTTTTCCTGGCTCCGGCTGAAATTTTTGTGACGGTTACGAAGATCAACACGGACGAAGGTAACGCGGCGTCGTTCGGTCTTGGCGTGGTGCGCGGATTCGATCGCGCGAAAGAGAGACACATTGCCGGCTTTCTTGAAATTGTTAGCTGGCCTTTTCCGGCATTGCGCGAAAGTTATTATCCATTGTTGCCGAGTGATATTCCTTGGATTCACGCCGGCTACTCAGAATTTCCGCCTGAGCTTGGCAACGAATCGAAATATCCCTACGTGCGCGATTATTAGGAAAGATAGGCGCGCTCGTTTGTTCTGACAGAGTGGTGTCGGGGCTGCTGCGATAGGGAAAAGCTGGACAGCGATCCGTCTCCTGGTTGACGGCGCTCAAGGGCGACGTACAGATGATGCGACACGCTAAGGCTGTCGAGCGATGCAATCGCGGCGTTTTTCCACGTTGCCGGCCATAGGCATTTTAATATTTGTCTATTTCATTGCCGGCAAGTTCGGGTTGATGCTGGCATCGCTGCACGTCAGCGCATCGCCAGTGTGGCCGCCAGCGGGAATTGCGCTCGCGGCATTGCTTATGCTCGGTTACCGAGCTTGGCCCGCAATTTTTGTCGGTGCATTTCTAGTGAACGTTACCACGGCGGGTAATCTCGCCACATCGCTCGCCATCGCGATCGGCAACACGCTCGAAGCTGTGTGCGGTGCCTGGCTGGTGAACCGGTTCGCCGGCGGCACAACCGTCTTCGATCGTCCGCAAGGTGTTTTTAAGTTCGCGCTCGCAGCAGGGGTTAGCACAATTATCAGCCCAGTTTTTGGTGTGACCAGTCTTGCACTTGCTGGTTTCGCGGATTGGACGAATTATGGCGCAATCTGGCTGACGTGGTGGCTGGGCGACACCACGGGCGATCTTCTGATCGCGCCATTGATTATTCTCTGGAGCATCGCATCAAAGCGGAGTTGGAACAGGAGGGAAGCGGTTGAAGTGGGCATTCTCCTGCTGCTGTTGTTCGTCCTTAGCGAAACGGTCTTTGGCGGATGGGTTACAATTTCGGCCAGGAATTATCCAATCGCATTTATCTGCGGACCGATTGTGATTTGGACGGCCTTCCGCTTCACGCAGCGCGAAACCGCTACGGGTATCTTCATTCTCTCAGCCATTGCGATTTGGGGTACACTGCACGGTTTCGGGCCATTCGTCGGGGAAACGGAAAATCAGTCGCTTCTTACTCTGCAGTCCTGGACGGCTGTGCTCACGATTACTGCGATGGCGCTTTCCGCCGGTATGGCGGAACGCAGACGGGCTGAGGACGCGCTGCAGCAACAAAAGGCGATCGTCGAAGCGGCCAACCGGACCAAAGATCATTTTCTGGCCATGCTTTCACACGAATTGCGCACACCGCTGACTCCGGTGATTTCCGCGTTGGACACGCTCGAGACGGAACCAGCACAAACTGAAGAGGTCAAAAGTGCGTTGGCGATGATCCGCCGCAATGTGGAACTTGAAACCCAGCTGATTGACGATCTGCTCGACTTCACGCGGATTGCCAAAGACAAATTGCAGTTGAGATTCGCTCCGGTCGATGCGCATCTCGCGATCTCAAACGTGGTCGAAATCTGCCGCGCCGAAGCCGATTCAAGGAGACTTCGGGTACATCTCAACTTGCGCGCGAACGCGTACTACGTGGCCGCGGACGCGGCGAAGTTGCAACAAATCGTCTGGAATCTCCTAAAAAACGCGATCAAGTTCACGGCTGAAAACGGAGAGATTGCCATCTCGTCTTCAAACCCTTCGCCGGAAGTTCTGACAATCAGCGTGCGCGATACGGGTATCGGCATGGAGCCCGAAGTGATGCAACGGATTTTCGATCCGTTCGAGCAGGGCAACCGCTCGTTTGAGCGCCGCTTTGGCGGCCTTGGTCTGGGGTTGGCCATTTCAAAATCGCTCGCGCAGGCGCATGGTGGCACTCTCACCGCTCAAAGCGACGGCCGTGATCGCGGATCAACATTCCTGTTGTCGATGCAAACGACCTCACCGGTTGAAGGATCGGCCATCCCTGCCAGAGCAAGCGGCGAGACTTCACGCCAGGGTCTGAGAATTCTGCTCGTCGATGACCATCAGGACACATGCGCTGCTCTGGAAAAACTGCTTGTCCGCCGCGGACATCTCGTGGCAGCGACCCACAATGTGCGCTCTGCGATGGAGGCCGCAGTGCGCAATCGTTTCGATCTTCTGATCAGCGATATTGCGCTGCCAGACGGAAGCGGCATGGAACTAATGATTCAGTTGCACGCCTTTTCCAGAATCCCGGGAATTGCAATCAGTGGTTTCGGCAACAACGGCGACATCGAGAAAAGTCTGCAGGCAGGGTTTTCTGAGCACTTGATTAAACCGGTGAAGCTCGAAAAACTGGAAGCAGCGATGGAGCGCGCAATCGAAGCAAAATCCGTTTCGAATTAAGTGGCGTGGGCGATTTGCCGCGCGAGCATCCTTCTTTGCGCATTGTTGATCTTAAAATCCAAGACATCGCGTTCGGCGGAAAAGGTGTCGGACGTGAAAGTGGCAAGGCAGTTTTTGTTCCGTACACCATCGACGGTGAGCTTGTCTCGGCGAAGGTCGTGCGCGAGAAAAAACAATTCGCTGATGGTGAACTTGTCGAAGTGCGAGAGTCTTCGCCCGATCGGGTCCAGCCGCCATGTCCGTACTTTGGCCGCTGCGGCGGATGCGCTTATCAACACATCAGCTACGAGCATCAGCTTGCGATCAAATGGCGCCAGACGCGTGATGTTCTCCAGCGAATCGGCAAACTCAAAGAGGTTCCGATGCGACCAATTATCACGTCGCCCGCACAGTACGGCTATCGCAATCGCATCACCGTTCACGCCCAGGATGGCGTGATCGGATTTTTCCGGCGCGATTCCCATCGTTTGATCGACGTCGAGCGTTGCGCAATAGCGTGCGACGAAGTCAATCGCGCATTAGCAGAGTTGCATGCGCAGCCGCATGTACGCGATGGGCATTACACATTGCGCGCTTCATCCGGTGCGCGGGTCTTTTCCCAAACGAACGACGCGGTGGCAAATGCGCTGCACCATTTAATCAGCCAACTCATTCCCGCGGAGCAGGAATTGTTGATCGACGCTTATTGCGGCGCGGGCTTTTTTGCCAAGGGGTTGCTCGACAAGTTCGTGCGCATTATTGGAATTGATTGGGACAAATTTGCAATTGCGACAGCGCAAGAGCACGCCACTGCGAAAGAGACTTACCTTGCGGGCGACATTGATATAGAGCTGGGCCGCGCTTTGCAAGAAACCGCATTACTAAAGACAACGGTGATTGTCGATCCGCCGGCCACAGGTCTGAGCGCAAACGTCCGAAAGACGCTTGTCGGTCTTCCACCCACCACGCTCATTTACGTCTCCTGCAATCCAACAACGCTGGCGCGCGATCTCTCCGATCTACAGCAAAAATTCACGATCGAATCGGTCACACCGCTCGATATGTTTCCGCAAACCGCTGAGATCGAAGTCGCGGTGCACCTGCAAGCGACATCATTCGCGAATTGAGAGAAAGAGCTTGCCAGCGAACAAACGCCCAATGAAGAGTCAGCGCCAAGCGAGATGGCCGACTTAATTGTTACTGAGACCGCGGGCGTGCACCGTCCGCGCAACCTGGATTGGAAGCGTGCCGCCGCGCTGCTTTACGGTGACTGGGGCACGAGCAAAGCCTATGTCATCGGTCTTGCCTTCGTCGCCGCTGGCTTCTCGTCACTGCCGATCATTCTCGCGGTTTGCGTGCTCACGGGTCTTGTGGGAGTCAATTACGCTGTCATCTG
>WNGJ01002834.1_pt1 | contig 29209 bp, 31 predicted proteins | sample 5400611 | NCBI WGS metagenome assembly WNGJ01 (sample SAMN13153375, study PRJNA577476) | soil metagenome | isolation source: 40 cm soil or saprolite under Garry oak tree replicate 1 | place: USA:California | collected 2016-06-15
CGTGAGTGGATCGGGGCAATCGCCAGCTATATCGGCTGCCCCGTTGAACACCTCTATCTGGTACAATACCAGCAGGAAGAATCCGCACCAGGAAGTGACGATATGAGACGCCGTGAATTGTTACGTCTATTAGCTTTTGCCGGAGCTGCGCTCATGCTCCCCCCGCTGCCGGTGGATTGGGAGCGGATTGAGTCGGCGCTGGTAAAACCATCTCGCGTGGATGGGGCGGTCCTGCATGACCTGCAGGCCGTTAACGACCGCTACTGGCGCATCTACCGCGGCGCTTCCTCCAAGCAGTCTGCCCTGGATGGTGTGCTTGGCCACTTCAGAACGCTGGTGGAGTTCCTCAGAGACTCCAACTCGCCGGCGGCGCATAAGCAGCTCTGTGCACTGACCAGCGACATAGCTCAGCTCGCCGGCGAGATTTTCTTCGATAAGAAAGACTACAGCTCTGCCCAATCGTGCTATACCTATGCCACTTCGTCAGCGCGTGAAGCTGGCCACTATGATTTGTGGGCCTGCGCCTTAACACGCAACGCCTATCTTCCCGTTTATGGTGAGGAGTTTCAAGACGCGCTGCCGCTGCTGCAAGAGGCCCGGCGCGTGGTCCAGCGCGGCGATAGCTCGCTGGTGGTGCGTTTCTGGTGTGACTCCGTGATGGCCGAGGCGCGGGCAGGCCTGCATGACCTGCCTGGCTGCCAGCGCGCGCTGGATAGCGCCGAGGGTGTGCGCGACTACCAGGTCGATACGAGCCCGGCCTGGCTGCGTTTTGAGTCATCCCGCCTACCGGGCCTGCGTGGAAGCTGCTTTGTGCGCCTTGAACAGCCCGAGGCAGCCTTGCCAGCGCTGCAAGAGGCCCTGGCGTTGCTCCCCGATCCCGTTCGTCGGCGTGCCATGACCCTAACCGATATAGCGACGGCCTACGCACAGCAGGAAGAGGTAGAGCAGGCGTGCCAGGCCGCTGAACAGGCTATAGACATCGCCGCGCAGGGCAATTCGATGATGCTGAAACAGGAGCTTCACAGGTTCAGAAACCAGCTAGGGCCGTTCGCGGATGCCAGCGCGGTCCAGGCGTTCGATAGGCACTTGGCAATGCTTATGTAAAATCGGAGGGGAAACCAATGTTAGATCAAGAAGCTGGCGGGCGCTACTTTAGGGAAGCCTGGATTGCCGGAGTGTACCGCCACTTTCCCGGCGCACCCAAACCTGGCTACATCGCTCCTTGGAGCGAGATGGGTGAGTGGGAGCAAAAAGCTGCGAGCGCCGTCTTCGCGAAAACGCAAGCCTTTATCCAGGCTGGTCAGCAGGCCGGGGTATATCCGACGCCTGAGCAGGGTGGGCGCTTTATCAGTGAAGCATGGAACGTCCAGGTATTTCGGCATATTCCGAATCCAAAGCCTGGCTATGTGGCTGATTGGGAGGACCTGCCCGAGTGGCAACGCAAAACGGACGCCGATATCTACTCGGCGATAGAGGTAGAAGTCCGCCGCGGCCAAGCCGACCAAACTGAAATGTAACCGACCTGGTCGCTAACGATTGATTGATAAAACCAATTAGCCCCCCGGATGGAGGGCTAATTTTTATCCTGGTGATATTCCAGTTAGCGATTTGTCGCGCTAAGTCGCTAACTGGAATATCCTGGGGTATGGCAAGGATTCGTTTCTCCAGCAGCCATTTGGAACCGTAAAGCCTGAATTGTTATTCATGAACGAGAACGACTCACCCGGCTCGCGAAAGAGAGGCGCTGTATGTCAGAGAGCGAAAGCATCCCATTTACTGATCTGGGCGATGATCAGATCAGGTTTGTGCTCGTCAAAACAACCTGGACGAATCCAGGGCAAGAAGCAAAGCTTCACTTCCAGATTATTGCGGCGGAGCGCACAACCGATCTTGCTGAACTCCAGCAGGCAATTCAAGAAGACTTTGAAGCACATGCAACAGAAGACCATCCAGGCGCAACGATGACTGTTGAGGTCTGGGACGCTGCTCATGTCCCGGAGAGGGTGATCCCCGAGGGCGCTGAAGTCACTTCGTCTGAAGAAGTTGCTGACCTCGCAAAGGCCATTGCCAGAGAGCACCACTCCTGATCCGGGAGCTACGAACTGGGGCTTTTGCTTTCCATGTAGAGGCGCACCGCTTCGTTGACGATATCGCTGATTTCGACGCGGTGGCCTAGCCTCTTGCGTTCGCGGATGATGTGTTCGCGGATCCAGTCGTCCAGGTCCGGCTCTAAATAAACGGTTTGTCGGTTGCGGTCTGGCTTCGACTTTTGCTGAACGTCTGAGATGCCAGGTGCTTGAAGGTTCTGACGCTCAGTAGTTAGCACGTCTGAGCGCTCTAGCGCAGGTTAGCCTCCGCCTGTGAAGTAAATTGTGCGTGCCGTATCAGGCGTGCGTGAGGGCAAGCACGGTGTAAATCCCAGGATTCAGCGGGAGAAAATCGTATAATTCTGCGGGTCATTCTCATGCCGAAAGCCTCTCTTTTCAGACCATATACCCACCCAGATACTTGTACTGATTCCTCCCGCTGAATCCTGGGATTTACATAATACCCTCCGGCACCAACTCATCAAAGCCCAACAGCAGGTCGGGACGTTAACCAAGGTTCCCGGTGGAGTCTGTACGTGCCACGCCATTTGTCCGATTGCCTTCGCGTGTACAGGCTGTGTGTACAAAGTCCCTGACCCAGAGCAGCGTCAGGATATTGTGGATCAAAAACGTTGGGCGGCTGTTTGGCTGAAGCGCTCGGAGGCTCGGCAGCTTGGCCCAGAGATTGTGAAAGATGCGGGCCTTGATCCAGCGCTGTAATACGGAGCTGGAAGAAATGCGGTTAATTGAAGCCTACTGGAAGGATGAACAGGATGAGCCACCCCTCCACATCGATACCGACGCCTGAGCAGGAGCGTCCTTGGCTCCAAGCCCATTACGCTGCGAAACGCCAGCGCACCGTGACCCTAGTCAAAGCGGCGGTGGATCGTCTACAATAAGAAGGCCAGAAGGTCACTATTGAGGCGATTTGCCGCCTCAGTCGAGAGCTAGACCCTAACGGAAAAGGTGTGCAGAAAGCAGGAGTGTTGGACAATCCAGAGGCGCATGCTTATTACCGGGAGCATAGCGCGTCTTATCAGACCTACCAGCGGCGGAATGGTCGTCGGGTTGGCCGGTCTGTCCGCGCTCCTGTGATTGGGCAGGCTCACTCGACACGTATTGATCCAGATCGAAATGTGGATCGGGCGCGGCGACGGTATATGCAGGCGAGCAAAGCGGATTTGGTGGAGCGCTTACTAGAGGTTGAGCAGGAGTATGCCCAGACCCAGCAGCAGCTAGCCCGTCTCCAGTTTGCCCTGCTGGAGGCCCAACAGGCAAAAGCTGCGGTGGGTCATCGCCAACCAGCACCAAGACGTGACCAGCACTAGCGCACTGGCCATCTCCCCCATCAAGAAATGGCAGCAGTTTTGAAATATCTCCTGTTTGATAGATGGATGTGGAGTTGCTCAATAGTCATAATTCGTTGGAGGGAGTGCAATGAATCAATTAGATGAGTACCGAGACCTGACCAGCCGCCGGAAGAAAGCCATTGATCGTTGCGCTCAGCAGATTGAATGGTATGAAGCCCATGGATCAAGAGAATCCTTTTTTTATCGCTTTTTCCAAACGTGTGCGATAGTCTTTGGCGGGCTTACGCCCATCTTAATTCTTTGGAGCGATGTTCCTAAGCCTCTTCAAGCCCTTCCAGCAGCACTAGCAGCTATAGCGGCGGGACTTGTCGGCGTTTTCCAATGGCAGCAGAACTGGGTGCGCTTCGCAAGTACCGCTGAAGCACTAAAAAGCGAATTGATCAGGTTTGAGACGAGAACCTCTCCTGCCTACCGACCTGAAGTAACAGATGATGTAGCCATCGACAATTTTGTACAGGCTGTGGAAGCTCTTGTGCTGAGTGAAACGAGCGGGTGGCATACCCAACTGCTAAAACAGCCAGCAAATACCATCCCCAATAAGGATTAATCGGTGGGCAAGAGCGTCGACAGGACTACAGGGAAAAACACATCATTCCTGATCTCGCATAAGATAGCAACCGCAGAAACTAAAAAATTACGATACATAATGCCATATTTTATGGTTCTGTCTCGGCTCTACCAGAACTCTCGATGGCCTGATCCTCTGGCACATCTGCCCATCTTTCCAGATCTTCAGAGGTCACTGTTACTTCTTGATTACCATCCAGCCAAATTGAATAAGGGGGGTGAAGTTCCTTCGTATATTGGGACCAATCAACTTTACGATATAAGTAGCCAAGATGCATTACGGGCATTACTGCAGTCAAGGCTTGCGCAAATTTCCCAATGTAAGGAAGCAAAAATGGAGGGTTTCCAGAAGCTGAGTTCCCTAAAGCGTACTCGTATGGAGCCTTCTCTGGGTCTGTAGGCTCGCGAAACACTAAACAAGGTTTTCCATCCTCTTGCGTTATGGTAGACATAGAAAACACTAGCCATTTAAGGTCATGGGAGTAATTATCTCCATGATACTTTGCGGCCCAGCGCTTGAGCTGTTCTGGCGCTGCAATAACTTTACCATTCTTGGTGGATAGTTCGAACCCTTTATCCTCTGTGGAAAGGTATAGGGTATCAAGCTCTGAAGTTTTGGACCAAGTCACTCTTCCTTGCTGATCACTGAGTGGAACGGAGAGCCATGACCAAATTTTTTCAGCTCTCATCCATGGGATGATCATTCGATAAATGGCTGCAAGCTGTAAGAACGTATCCGAGTCAAGCTGCTCCCCTCCCATCTGCTCAGCGATTTTTTCCCATAAGCGTCCCCGTGCGAGATTAGCCAAAAATTGAAGGTGGGACCACCGAGGGCCATGTTCATTGAATAATCCTCTTCCAGGCGGGGGAAATCTCGCCGGTGTTAAGGGTGGCTTCAGTGTTCCTCTAACATCTAATAATGAGGGGTCATTTCCCAATGATATAGCGTTGGGGTACGTGCTGATATAGAAAAGAGGCTCCTTTTTATTAAATCCTCCACCACCACATACCAAAATCCCATCCATACAGGTTCTCCCATCATCAGATGCATAGTTTGCTATGATTTTGGTATCTCCTGTCACCAATACAGCGCCATGTTGCTCATCATTTTGCCAAGCAGCTTCAGTATTGCCTAAGGTTGGTTTCCCGAAGCCGTCGATGAGTATACTCGTACGAATAGAGCCTCTCATTCGGGTATCAATGATAGCGAAATCCTGCTCAAATGTTTCGCAGGCGGCAATATTAGCTTCTTCCTCTATACGGGTTTTCCAAGAAACAATACCCGGTGGAATAGTAAGTGTGCCGTCAAGGTTAGGAATGTCGCGGTGCGCTTCTATTGGAAACTCACAGGCAAACGCCACATGACGGAGCATTTGCAGCAATTGAATACGGTCATCCCATCTCATGAAGTGATCGAATTTGTTCCTGGCAGTGATGGCTACTGTTGTGCCTATCTCCTGATCAGGAGATCCTGGTCGAATGACCAACATACTATCCAGCCCATTAATCTCAACAATAAGAGGTGCCCCTTGTCCTTGCTTGGGGCCATAATCTCGCCGCGTCTGGATAATGATGTGGTCGCCCAGCATAAAACAGGACATAAAGCCAATACCGAACTGGGCGCAAGGATCGAAATCAGCCCCTGCATGAGCCAGGGAGTTGCGCTCTTGTTCAAATTCTGGTGATCGGTAATAGCTGCGGCCAACTCTGGTGAGGAAACGTGTAACAATGGCTTCATCCATTCCCACGCCATTATCTATACACCGGACCACCTCAAATCCATGCTCGTCTAGAAAGTGCTCGAAGCGGACCTTCCCTAGTGTCCAATCCGTGCCTAAATCTCGTTTAATCAGGGCTTGACGATGCCTGAGCGCATCGAGGGCATTCTGCAGAAGTTCTCGAATGCAAAGCGCAGGAGATCCATATAAGTCATCAGTCAAAAAGAGTTTTACGACCTCGTCACGGGAGAGGGAAAACTCCAGATCGTGATAGATATATTTGTTATCCTTTGGTTGAATGCGTGTCCGATCTACGTGAGCAGGAAGGATGAGTTGATAAGGTACAACAGGAGCAGGGAATAGCTGTCTCTGCTCGTTTGCCGCCTTCAATTCCTCATCAATCCAGTCCATAAAGCGATGGGCGGCACGTTGATACACTGGGTGTTCGCATTGCATGGTAAACCGTATCATGTTCGGCGCAATTGTCCAACCCTCAACAGACCTATGTTTCTCCCACTCTGCAAGGCTGATGCTGCTAGAGAAGTGGATAGATTTGTAAAGTTCATCAGGGGTACGCTCACGGTCAAAATCTAAAATGTCAGCCAATCTGAGAACCAATCCTAGATACGGCATATTGACCTGATATGGACCAATAGATTCGTCATAGTTAAATCCATTTGCTGGGGTAAGATTTCGTGCGGGTTCTGTATGAGATTGGCATATTTTTGCTACGTACTCTGCTAAATTGGTTTGTGCAACTGCCCAACGTTTGTCAGTGGCATAGCGCGTTCGAACAAAGTTGGCAGAGCGATGACCATGAGTCTTGCGGACAAAGTCCGTGAGTAAAGCCACTTCAAGTTCTTGCCCCACCTGTTGGTATTGATGGCGCTGAGTTTCACTCAAATTTTTTGCTGCCAATTGCTGGCGAACTTGCTTTAGATTAGGATGATCAAGCTCCCAATTTGCTCGAAACAGTTGAAATTCTTTTTCTGAGCTGAGTTGATCAATTTCATGGCTATCGAGAACCATTCCCTGGTCATGAAAGTGTGCTGCAAGGATCAGCATTGCGAGTTCGATAGGGTTAAGAACAGCATGTAAGACCTCATCAGGAATGATGTAGGCCATGAGCTCAGTAACGCGTAACAGGTGAGTCTGATCATGGAGGGTGTATTGAGGGTGCAACGAAGGGAACGCTTTCATCCGTTCAGATGCTTCTTCACAAATCTGCACGAGGTTTTCTGCAAGTCGGTCGGAGTAGACCTTATGCTTGGTTTCAGTAAATCCATCCTTTAGCTGCTTCCAGAGTGTGCAATCACGAAGACTGGTCAGTTCCAGGACTTCCCCCACTATGGGGGCAATACTCCCGTCCAGGTGGCTTGGTCCCAACGCGTTTCTAAGAAAGCGAGGTAGGCGAGTGGCCGATGACGGAAGCGATAGCGATTGAGTTGTTCTTGGTGGCGATCACGCGTTTCTCGCCGAACCTGCAACGCAGCGGCCATAGCGTAAGAGATAGTTGTTCCAGTTTTTGCGGGAACTTTCGCGGCGATAGTGCATTTTGATCGCCCGAATCGTGCGTTCCATGTCGGGGTACGGTGCGAGGAAAGCCTGCGACATCGTAGCACTGGACTAACCCTGGCCTCAAATGAGTCAAGACCTTCAACAGATGCCCTAAACGAAGCTTCTCGTCTTCTGTTCGCTCCTTCGCCTCCACATAGTGGGAGAGACGCCCTCAATCCAGATCCAATCTCCGTCCCACTTCGGCATTGCTGATCTCTTCGGCCGAACTGGCCCAGGACCCATCGAAAATATGCTCGACCTCCATGACCCATTCCCGCATGCTTCGCACCTGTGCGAGGACGGCTTGTTTCTCTTCATACAAACTCACCATGCTTTTGAGGCGCACGAGGCGTTTCTTGCTTGTGGACGTCACGGCTCCCCTTTTTTTTCGAGCTTCTCTCAGCTCGTCTGGATCTTGGTCAAGGCCTCCTGCATGGCCAATCCTCCATACTGGAAAGGAGTCAAGCTGTCGAGATTTAACGCTCCTTCTACCATGGCTGCATATTCCTCAAGAATATGGAATTGCTCACGTTCTTGCTGGTTTTCCTCCTTTTTCTCCTCAGCCTCCTTGAGACGTTTGTGCATATTCTGGCGATATTCATGGGTTTTTTGTTGCATGCGCATGCGCATATCCGTCTTCACCCGATGATCAGCGTTGTAAATGAGTCGTCCTGCTTCGCGGATGGCATGAAACTGGCAGATCTGGTGGGGCGCTTGCGGCCACAGGTCGGCTACCGCTTGCAATTCGGTGGGTTGAGCATCGCTGATGACTCCCATCACTGGCAAATCCAGCGCGACGACTGGGGCCAGAACCTGTTTCAAGCGTTCTTTGGTGCTGTCTGTGACATTTTCTGCGGCCAAGAGCCGCCCAGTCAACACATCACGAACCAGGTAGATGGTTTCATTGCCATTATCTGGTTGGATGCCATCGATGGAAAGGATGAGGCCATGATTCTCTCGCACCTGTTCTTTCCATGGCTCATCCTGTGCTACCTCTGTTCCCGCACGCAACAGGGCGGTGTAGGCTTCAAACAGAAACAGCATTTCTCGTCGGCTGATCGTTTGCTGCACCTGGGCCAGGCGCTGACTGAGCACGGCATGGATTTCATCCACCGTTTGGTGCTCTCTGAGCCGCAGGTGCCCCACTAACAGGACAATATCCAGCCCAAACGTAAAGCCGTGAAGCGCCAATGCATCAGCCTCGCTACTGCGATAGAGCCGTTGGTGTCCTGGACAATCAGACCGGGGACAACGATATCCACGATGAACAACTTTGATCACCTCTTTGAGCGTAATGACCGTGCGGGCAGAAATCGTCACCGTCCGCTGTAAGCGGCTCCCACAGTCCACACAATGCGTCACCTCTGGGCGATACGTACGCTTGATCGTCTGCTGGTACACCTTTTTCTTTCTCATGACCTTTCCCTGCTCTCTTGCTCTCTCTGCAACACTCCTTTCTCTTCTATCACCTCATGTTGGACGGGAGTATTGCCCCCACGGTTGCCAAGGTCCAGATCGATCCGGCAGTGATTTCGGGGGGCCGGGGTCCCTTTGGCCCGATGCTCTTTTTGCCCTACAAGCTTCCTAAGCGGGATGAATCCTCGGCATCGCTGGACCTGCTCTCGCTCGAAGGCTGGATTGGCTTGGGCAATGTCTCTGAGCCTGACGCAAGACTGCGTATTCCCTCCCAGATTGTCTGGCCCGGCCCCCAATATCGGCTCCAGGTACCCATTACCGATGCGCAGATCGAGACCATTGAGCAGGTTCGCAATGGGTTTCAGGTGAACTTGACGGTTTGGCTTGGGGGCCTGGCTTCTGGCGGCCAGGGGTTGCTGCCTGTACAAAGCACCAATTCGGGCTACCTCACCATTGAGCGCGAACGCTGGTTGGCCGTCTTACAGCAATTAGGGGCCGGCACCCGACGACTGGTAGAGCTGCCTGAACCACGCTTGCCGCGAGGGGTGCCACAATGGAACGAATGCTTGCGCTTGCTTGATGGAGCGACCCAGCTCCACCGGAGTGGCGAATACGAGCATGCGTTAGTAAACTGTCGGGCAATTGTCGAGGGCATCCCTCAGGTGCTCTGTGCTGTTTGGGGTTTGCCACAGAAGCGAAGCAATCAGGCTTTCGAGGGTTGGATGCAGGAGCTGGAGAATCGGCTCGGCACCGCATGGCCGGAGGACCGCTTGACGCCGGGAATGCTCCAAACCATGCTCACCGGGGCATGGCGCTGGTCGGCTCCGGCCCCACACTATGGTACGGGCATCCCGCTGCGCGAGGATGTCGCCTTTGCCTTGGGCCTCTGTACTGATCTCTTGCAGTTCGCCGGGCAGGTGCTTCGGGCGCACCCTGATTCTATTGTAAGGCAGCGAGAGGAGACGGTATAACATAGGCGCTCACGGTTTTCACCCCGGCCAGCCCTGCGCAGGCCCTCGAATTTGGCATTGGCGCGTGGATCCACGAGAAATTCGGCCACACCAAGAGCGAGAAAACCCGGACGGCCTACACCGAGACGATCACCGACTGTCGCCAGCTGCTTCAGCGCGAGGGACTCGATCTTTCCTGGGCCCCTGACGAGCGCGAAACCGAGGCGCAGATTCGCCAGCGTCTGGCCCTCTATGCGCAGCCTTTGCCAGTACGCGCCTGCCGGGCAGCCGCCACAAGGGGGAGATCGCGCCGGCGACGAAGAACCAGCGGTTGGTAGTTGCTCTCCACTGGAACTGAAGGCCCTCAAGGTGATCGAAGGCCTGGCCTCGAGCCTACCAAGCAATATAAGATTACTGCTCCAGGCGCTGATAGACCGTTTACCATTCCTGACTTTGAGTTCGTGGATGAGAAGGTCGCCATATTTATCGATGGGGTAGCCTGCCAAGTAGGAGATCGCCTGCGACGAGACAAAGCCGTTGATGAACGGCTCAGGAAACCTGGATGGCACGTTTTGCGCTTTACAGCGCGGGATATCCATCACAGTGACGACTCCCCATGGCTCCCGCGCCAAGGGCTTCTTGAATGACAGTGGTATGTCGTCCCATACCGATAGTCCGTTGCATGCACACCAGCGGCTTGTCGGCTCTAGACTGGTGTATGACATGGCACTTTGGGGACACGTGAGTGCTTTTACCGCGGGGAACGATTTACCCGCGAACCCGTGAAACACTCTTCTTTTCTTCAGGTGCTTGAAGACTATTCTCCTCTTCTTTTGAGGCGGCACAAAAGTGGAAAGTCTTTCTCCGCGAGGCTGCCGGCACGCCTTTCACCCCCATGTGTGAACGCAGGGGCCTTCAAGCGTGGATGGGTAAATTGGCAGAGGGTTACGTCTTTTGCAGTTAAAGATACCGTCTATCAAAAGCCAACCAGGTTAAACACTCAACGAATTCCGTGCCAATCATACCACTGTGTGTCAATTTGACCGATATGGTTCTTCTGGAGAGCAAGTTGACGTACAAGGAAGAAGCTAGAAAACCAATGAGGCCCCTTTGGAGGTGCTGATACATCGGGATGAACCATAACAAAATCCTGATGCCAACAGTTCTGTGATAGCACCATCGTCATCTGCAGAGCCTTGCTGTACATGGTAGGCTCAAGCCTGCAGATGTCCGCCAATGTTCCCTCGATATTCACCGTGAGCGATGCCTGTCTTGGCGAGGGTGATACGGGCAGGATGCGTCTCTTGGCTGAGGAGGAACGCTACGACCAGGACACCGTTGCCATAGGTGACGTTGGCATGTTTTAATTGACCATTCTCGGTGACCTCGACCAGGATATCCTCTGGTTCGAGTCCAGGCATGGGAGCTGCCACCGTTAGATGGTCGTGCGTGCGATAGATCTTGACAGGGATGGGCTGGAGTTGTGTTTGCTCCTGCATAGGTTGTACCCCTCGTTTCTTTCTCCTATATGCGGCGCCAAACACAGGGGTTTGACGCATACTCGCTCAGCGTGAGGGAGAGCATTCCTCGGACCTCAATATCAGTATGCGTGGATGAGGCCAAGCCTGTCAAGTAGATGACGAAACTTCTGCAAAAGTCAAAGGTTATTGATAGGGACCGATAGGAGTAGCCGTGTGCTCATCTGGCAGGAGATCCTCAAACCAACGAGTCCCCCTCTTGATGCTGGGTCCATCACCACAGGTTCCAACACACAATCAGTTATCCAATCGTGGAGGCGGTGCAGCTGTTCCTCGATCATGCAGGCCATTAAACGAACAGGTCGAGATGAGCAAGAAGGGGCCTGACATATCACAAGTTGACAGTTCCTCACAGACCGAATAACGCAAAGTGCCTTACTGAGGCGATTCAGATTTAAATGTGACTGTTCAAACTGTCAAGTACAATTCGTCCAAATTGAACCTTGCCTTAGGATATTAAATTTGTCAGCCCGTCAGCTATTATATAGCTACCTCCTGGTTCTACATCAACGCTGTTGGGTGCATCTGTTACGCGACCGTCATGAACTTGAAGAGCAGCATCCCGCGGACGCCGACATGCAGTGTGAAAGCATCGAGCGCTTCTTAACCCGAATTGTTCACAGATATTTGGAGATAAGGGGAGGAGGTGATAAACGAGAAGAGAAGTTCTAAAGGAGGAAGAAGATGGAATGGTATCGCAACGATAAAGCAGCCGTAACAGAGGCGTTGAGACGAGGCGAACGACCGGATCTAGCGACGACGATGGCCAGTGGTCCCTTGGATGAGTTAGTGGCCTTGCACCAGGACTTGGGGATCTTTGCGATCCTCGATGAGCTGGAGGTGCAGCGAGTACGAGCAGGCGTGCCCGATGAACTGCTGCTGCGCACGTTGGCGACCTTGCCGTTTGTAGAGCAAGCCTCCCTGAGCGGAGGAAGCGAGGTGCTCTTCCGAGAGCCAGCCATGCTCAAAGAGGACGCTCGTATCATTACCGCCTGTGGGTGCTGTAACGAAGCGATGACGATCGAAATTCAGAATGGCTCGCTTGTGGAAACAGCAGGGCTGGTTCATTTCGCCATTCCCCCGAAGGATTGGTGGAAGGATATCGTTTTTGCTTGAAAGACGATATCCTTCTCTTCCGGTCGGAGGAGCATGTGGATCAGTGGTGCAAGCAGTGGCATCAGCCCCGAGGTGAAGTGATCTCGCTCGATCAACAATGGAAACTGGCTCAGGCATGGTACAGTGACCGGGTGGAGTTTGAGTGGCGGCGCAAGACGATTGAAGAGATCGATGCGCTGTGGGCAGAACTGGGTTTCACCTCTTTATTCTGGCACCTGCCTCGTTGATGGTTACTATCCTCTGTTGACTCGCTCCCTGCTGCCACCTTGTTACCACTCCTGTGAGATCTGGATCCCCAGACGTTCCAGGAGGCTATGACTCAGCTCTGCCCGATATTTGATGGGTTTCTTCTCTGGACCATGGGAGTCCGAACCGGAACTGGTCAGTAAACGGTGTGTCTTGGCGTATTCCCAATACATGGCCATCTGTTCGGGCGTGTGAGCAGGATAATAGAGCTCGAAGCCATCAATGGGAACGTGCCTTCGGAGCTCATTGAGCAACTGGCCTTCATAGCAGGTATATCCTTCACCCCGTCCAGGATGAGCGATGAGACACACCGCCCCACTTCGATAAGCCGCCTCCACCACCGTCGCCATATCGTTGGTGGCCCACAAGAAACCAGCCTCTGTGATCAATTTCCCTGCAGAGGGCTCTCCTGTTCCATAGCCCTGTTTTTTAAGAGTGCCACCAGTTCATTAGGTTGTTGCGCGCTCGGTTTTTCTAAAAGCGCAACCAGTTCATGCGGGTTCGGAATTGTATATCCGATCTTGCGGAGGTTCTCATAGACTTGCCTGGTGTTCTCTCGTCTTCCGATGCGCAATATCTTGTGCTAAGTCTTGCAACGCGTTCTGTTCTGGATCAAACCCATAGCAGAGCACATCGGTTGGCTCAACTTTCCACAAGGTACTCATTTCTACTGCTGCGAGGAGTGGGAGCTGTTTTTCCGCCGCGAGTTGTTGCAACGAGGCAGCGGTATCCACCCGATCATGATCGGTGATGGCTATCAGGCCAAATCGTTCACTCACCAGGTACTCGATAGATGAGGAGTCGATGCTTCCACAATCTTCTCCTTCCAGAGCGTTCGTATCTCCACGCGACAGATATCGAACAGAGCATGTGACAGCAGGTTATGAGGCTTGCAAGCAAGCCTGGATAGCAGCGATGGCCTCTTTGGTTTCTCTGAAGAGGATGGCCTGGAGGCCACACTCCCGGGCAGCAGCGACGTTGGCCTCGACGTTGTCCAGGAAGACGATCTCTGCAGGCTGCACGCCAAGGCGCTCACAAGTGAGTTCAAAGATGCGCCTCTCAGGCTTGGCCATCCCCTCCTCATGAGAGTAAATGAGGAGGTCGCATATCTCATCAAAATGGTAGCGCTCCTGCTCTCTGCTCCGGGCACCGACAAAGCTGTTGCTGAGGAGTGCGGTTTGATAGCGAGGGCGTAAGCTGCTGAAGTAATCAGCCAGCTCAGCGTTGAGTTCACCCAGGTATTCTTCCCACAGGTCAGCCATCAAGGCCTCGACTTGCCCCTGGTCCATCCCCATGATCTGGCCTATGCGCTTATCCACTTCCTCTTCCGAAATGGTACCGAAGCTGCCCTCTCTCCACACGTCGATGAGTCGTTCGTGCAACTCCCCTGGTTTGAGATGGAGACGGGCCTCCCACTTTTCAACCCATCCAGTCTGAGACGTGATTTCGAGCACCCCACCGATATCAAAAACAACTGCTCGAATGGTCATGCCAGCATACCTTTCAGGAATCTCATCAAGAACGTTGTACTCTTTCAGATCTATCAGTAATAGATATAGTAATCTCTGCTTAGCTGGCTTGTCGAGAGGAGCGCGTCCCCTGCCTCTGGACAGTCTCTCAACCTCGTTGCGCATCCCATGCGAATACCCGTCTGAGCAAAACAGGTCAAAATCTGACGGATTTCTTAGCGAGAGTGGTGCTGATAGCTGCCGCCCACTCCGCTGATTTGTTTTGCTCAGGTAGGGTCTCCTGAAAAGAAGCACTGCCCAGATGAGTCGATGATTGATCTCATCCTTATCGAGCAAGTTGACTGACAAGGCACAGGCCGGGCTGAGCAAGATGAACAGCTCACCGAAGAGCAACTTGATCGACCAGAGGCTTAGGGTGATCACATGGTGCGTCAACTTGACCGGCATGGTTATTCTGGAGAGCAAGTTGACGTACAAGGGAGAATCTAAAAAACCAATGGGTAGCTTTCGAGTCGAAATTACGGGAAGGGGTTTTGGGAAGATGTTTGTAGATAACATGTATGATAACTATTTGACAGTAATATGCCAGCTTAGTTTTGAGCAACTGAGCCAAGTCAATGTAATGAGCTCTATCAACTTAACATTGACGCAATTACTACAATGAGGCTATACTTCAACTAAGATACTAACAATCCTTATGTGTAGGCAAACAATTTCTCCACCGAACAATTGGGGAGGGGAATAAAATGCCGTTCATTAGGCAAACGGATACAACTGCTTCTCAGCCTCTAACTGATACAGGTAAAATCTTTATTGGCCGAAGAGGTGAGCTCCTTTTCTTTGTACAAAATATCCTTAAGCCTGAAGAGCCTACACATAACATCATATCTATTTCAGGGCAAGGTGGGGTGGGCAAAACAACTCTACTAGCGCGGCTTATAGCCGAGACTCATTCACTCGATTTCAAGGACTACTGCTTGACGGCCATTGTGGATGAGCGGCAAACTACTCCTGCCAGCATAATGGAAAAGTTCGCTGACCAACTACACATCGAAGGGGATTTTAAGAAAGCTCTAAAACAATACAAAGAGGCGTTACATAAACTGCAAACCGAGCAGGAGACTATACAAGATACTCTTTTACAAAGAGTACCCAATTTTGCTGGCGCTTCTGTAGAGGGTGTACCGTTTGTAGGTCCAATTTTGCGAGAAAGTGCCAAAGCAATTACTGACCATCTTTTGGAGAAGTATCATACTACCCAGATACGTACAGACGCAGCGCGATTGGAAGATCCAATAGAAGACCTGACCAAAGCGTTTGTCGCAGAACTCAACCAATTAACCAATTGCAAGGTCATCCTCAGTTCTCAACGAATAAAGCGCCGACGTCGAGTGATCCTTTTCTTCGACACTTTTGAGCAGTTAGCGCTTGAGGCAGCCCCCTGGTTGCTGGACTATTTTCTAGAAGCCAATATTAGTAATAACATAGTGTTGGTAGTGGCTGGGCGGGACCCAATTGAGCACTCTGCGTCCACTGACCCTAAACGCTGGCTACCGTACCACGATAGTAATTCGATCTACTCGATTTCCCTCAATAGCTTTACTGAGGATGAAACTTACGACCACCTAACCGAGCGAGGTATTACCAAACCAGACCATCTTGCCACCATCTGGCAGCTTTCACGAGGCTTACCACTTTACCTAGGCCTATTGACTTCCAACCCACAGGGTGAGGTCGATCTGACGAAAAATGTAGTGGATAACTTTCTGCGCTGGATCCCAGAACAGGAGCAAGTCAAACGGCGACTTGCCTTAGATGCGGCACTTTTATCCAACCCCTTTAATCAAGATGACTTAGAAGCTTTCTCCTAATCTGTTAGAGCATGAAAGATCTAGTCTTTATCGTTGGCTGACTGGACAACCATTTGTGCATAGTAATCCTCAGGATGGCCGGTACACCTATCATGAACTGGCAAAAGAGCTATTTAGCCGTCACCTTTACCAGCGTTCCAAGAAGGAGTATTACTCTACGCGAAGAGCTTTAGTTGACCATTATCAGTGCTTGCTCGAAGTAATTCAAATGGAAAGGGACATCGAAACCTACAACTCAGCCCAATGGGTGGAACTGGCACTAGCATTGGTGAACCAACTATTCTTGTTACCAGACGAAGACAGTCACACTCAGGCCATCAAACAGATTCTGTATGCCTACGAACCTACAAACATAGAGCGAACTGGAGAAATAGCAAGGGTTCTACGTGAATTATCTCAAGAACATTTCAAGAACCAGGTAAATTCGAGTGCTCGGCAGATTGCCAAGCAACTATTGCAGCTTATTGAAGCTGGCCCGAGAAATAAAGAGCGACTGACAGCTGTGAGTTATCTACTAGAGAAAGTTTCTCACACACCGGAATTCCCGCCAGAACTTCTGACACGTCTCTACCATATACGGAGAAGATCGTATAGTCATTTCAACGAGTATCAGCAGGCTATTGAGGACTGCAACCGCATTCTCGAGCTAGACTCCAAAGACGCCAAGGCTTACCGTGACCGAGGTTTCATGTACATGAAACTCCAGGACTACCAGCAGGCTCTTGTTAACCTTGATCGTGCTCTCGAGCTGGATACTCAAGATGCTTTGAGTTACAATTGGCGAGGTGTTTGCTATAGAGATCTCCAAATCTACCAGCAGGCTATCACCGACCTGAATCATGCTCTCGAACTCGATCCTGAACTGGCCCGAGCTTATTTCCACCTAGGTGTCGTTTATCACGAACTGAAAGACTACCAACAGGCTCTTGCCGACCTTGATCGTGCTCTCAAAACGGATCCTCAAGATGCTTGGGCTCACCTTTACCGAGGCATCAGCAATAGAGAACTCCAGAACTACCAGCAGGCTATCACCGATCTGAACCATGCTCTCGAACTCGATCCTAAACTGGCTCAGGCTTATTTCCAACGAGGGAGCATCTACTTATGGCTGAAAGACATCGAGCAAGCAATAGATGACTTCGATTGCAGTTGGAAACTTGATCCGAAAGATGTTAATAATGGTTGGATGACTGAATGGACGAAAATGTGCGTGAAAAGGCCTGATCCTGGCTTAGTAGAACGATTGGAGGCAATTGCAGCCGTTAACCCTCAATGTTATGAAGCATATGTTTGTCGAGGAGTAGTACTATTGCTGCGTCAGCGTTTCGAGGAGGCATTAGCAGAGCTTGAGATGGCTATTCCATTAAAGCCACAAGTGCCGGATGCATACTTCTGGAAAGGGATAGTATATGCCTCTTTAGGCCAAGACGAAGAGGCGATGTCGATGCTGAAAAAAGCATTGAAGGGGAATTTGCTTCCAGTACTGGTGGCCCCATTTCACCAGTTGAAACAAGTGAGATCAGACTTTTACGAGAAGTATGTTATTTCATTACTTGCTGACTACTAACTTCTAGTGCGCTACCTGCTTTTTTTAGTAACTGCAAGTAGGGGGCATTCAGGCGAGTAAGATGATCTCACCTCTTTCCCAACTGCCTGCAAGGACATATAATAGAGTGTTTTCCCGCCTGCCGCCGGCAGGCTATTCATCCCCTTGCGTGAACGCAGGGGCCGATCTCAGCCTGGATTGGTAAATCATTGGTCGAACCCTGCGGATGACAGACGTTTGCTAACCATCTAAGGAGGGGCATATGGCGGATGTTTTTATCTCGTATTCACGCCGGGACAAAGACATTGTGCGAAGATTGTATGACGCACTCGCGGCTCAAAAGCGGGATGTCTGGGTGGACTGGGAGGATATTCCACCGACGGCGGAATGGCTGAAGGAGGTTTACGCGGGAATCGAGGCTGCGGATACCTTTATCTGCGTGCTCAGCCCCGATTCCATTGCTTCCGTAATCTGCGCCAGGGAAGTCGAACACGCTGTAACATGCAAGAAACGGCTTATACCTATCGTCGTAAGGGATGTTGATCACACGCTTGTCAATCTCGTTAAACTGGATCTTTTTTCGTGAATATGACGATTTTGCCGACTCCTTCAATAAGTTGGTTGGCGCACTAGATACCAATCTTGAATATTTCCATGCAGGTTCGCGTTTACTGGTCCGTGCTCGTGAATGGGAGAGCCGGGGTCACAATGCAAGCTTTACACTGCGTGGGAGTGATCTGAATGAAGCTGAGCGCTGGTTGGTGAAAGGTACCGAGCAGAAACAGGGGCCGACTGCTCTACAGGTGGAATATATCAATGCTAGCAGGCGTGTGGCCAATACCCGGCAGCGTATCGCTCTGGGCGCTGTATCGGTTGGCCTGGTTATCACGCTGGTTCTTTCTTTGATTAGTTTCTTTCAATTCCAAAGTGCACAAACAGAGGCGCATATTGCTCAAAGCAACGCGGCAACGGCTATTGCTGAGCGAAATGTCGCGCAGTCTCACGCGCTGGCGGCAAATGCCGATGCCTTCAGTTCGCAAAGCCAGGTTGACCTGGCGCTTTTGCTGAGCCAACAGGCCTATCACACCAACAATAACTTCGAGTCACGCGACAGCTTGCTCAGCGCATTGGAATTTCCTCACCTTGTTACCATACTACGCGGTAGTGTGGGTAGTACTCAAAGAGTAATGAGCCTGGCGTTTAGCCCTGATGGGACGACACTGGCCTCCGCCTCGAGAACTTTGGCAATCCTACTGTTGAGGATGGTGTATCATCTGATCCGGTGTTGAAAGATGGCAAACTTGTGGGGAGTATTTCGTCCGCCCCTGATCGCCCATACAGCGGGATATCATTGTGGAACATGAAGATAAGGCAACCACATGACCTGCTACTGCCCACGATGCTGGAGCAGAATCAGGATCACACAGGCATAGTGAGCGTGGCTTTCAATCCCGATGGGAAGTCGTTTGCTTCAGCAGGTTTTGGCGGCGTCTGGCTGTGGGATGCCAGAACTGGCGCTCCACTGGCTCAATATTCGCTAGGAACTGCTTCACCCAATTTCTTAAGCAATCTTGTCTTCTCGAAAGATGGGAGGTTTTTAGTTGCTGAGGGGTGTGTTGGTGATAATACTTGCGCACCTTTACAAATTCTTGTATGGAATGTGGCAACGAGGAATCTTGTCAGTTCACCATTACCAGACGTATTTGATAATGTGTATATGCGGTTCTCCAACATTGCTTTGAGTCCAGATGGCAAACTCCTGGTGCTGGGGGGATGTGAATCTCGTCAATGTATTAGCCTTGGGCCGGATTATTTCATTTTATGGGATATCAATGCGGGAAAGTTTGTCAGTACACCAGTATTGAATTCTCCGGATAAGAGAGGAATCCAGGATGTACAGTTTAGTCCTGATGGGACGCTACTGGCGGTTGCAAATGATGCTGGCGCAATTTCACTGTGGAACGTTGCATCTAGAAACAAAATTGCCACCCTCTCCGGCCACGTAGGAGCGGTGGGCGCACTAGCATTCAATCCAGAAGGTAGTATTTTGGCATCAGGCGGTGCAGATAAAACGGTTCGATTATGGAATGTGGCCAAAAAAGCCCTTATGTATGTCCCTTTCACCGGTCAGCAAGATGCAATAAGAAGCCTGGCATGGTCTTCAAATGGGCAACTGGTTTCGGAAGGAGAGTCTGGATCAATCATTCTTTGGAACACGGGGAATGCTGTTCCTGTTGGTCAGATCGTCCAGGATCAAAACGTATCCAGTGTAGCTTATAGCGCTGATGGAAGGTATTTCGCATCAGGATATACAAACAGTACGATAGTGCTGCGTAAAAGGGAAACGATGGCAATCATTGGTACATTGATTAATCCATTGGCTGATCCTTTTTCTCAAAACTCGGTCAATGCTCTGGCTTTCAGTCCAAATGGGGATAAATTAGCTTCTGGCTTTGACGATGGCTCTCTTATTCTCTGGGACCTCCCGGCGAGGAAGATGATAGGTTTTTTGCCTTCCACTTCTGGCTCGCCTTTCAGGCATGTTGCCTTTAGTCCAGATGGCAGTGTTGTCGCTGGTAGTCAAGGCGCACCTAATCAATCCTATGACATATTTGGAATTGCAATTACCTTGTGGGATGTTGAAAAGCGCACTATCATTACACATTTGACCAGCCTGAATGATCCCCTGTCAGGAAAGACCTACACGCCATCTCAAAGCTGGGCCTTCAGCCGAGACGGACGAACGTTGGTCTTGCTGGTCTTTGACCGGTTGGACGCGAAGAATCATGACTCAGCGCTTCTTCTTTGGGATATCGAAGCGAGAAAACCTGTTGGTCCCTCTTTTGCAATTTCCGGCTCCAAAGATCCTTACGAGGATATGTCGCTCAGTTCGGATGGGCACACGATAGCGGTGATTAACAACCGGGGTATTGCTACTCTCTGGAATAGTGAATCAAAGAACCTTGTACAACAATTTACTGTCAATGATGGGTCCGATATTTACCAGCGAATTGCCTTCAGCCCAACTGGAAAGGTGCTGGCTGTAGATGGCCTTACGGCAGCCTTTCTTCAAGAAAGTATCAGTTTGTGGGATATTTCGACGAACAGTCTGCTAGCTCACCCTTTCCAGTACCTCCAACTCGGAACTGATGGGATTGCATTCGATCCCGCTGGACAAGTGCTTGTCAATGTCTCCTATCTTTTTGGTCACATTGTTTTCCTGGATATCAGCATTGTAAATTGGGAATCTCGTGTGTGCACTATTGCTCATCGCAACTTCACCTCAGGTGAGTGGCAGCGGTTTGTTGGCAATGAACCATATCGAAAGATTTGCCCAGAACTCCCCGTTCCGGAGTCTGTGATCAAAGATATGCTCGTACGAGCGCATGCTGCTGCCGGAAGAGGTGATACGAGCGCCGCGGCGGCCGCTTATAAACAGGTTACGCAATGGGCAGTTGAAACGAGCAATCCCATCGTCAATAACTATGTCTGCTGGTATGGAAGTACAGATCAGTTTGTTCGTGTGATCATGCCAGCGCGCGCGCGCGCGGTAGCTTTGGAGCCGGACAATGGCATTTATCGAGATAGCGAGGGCCTGGCGCGGGCATTGTCGGGTGATACACAGGGAGCCATTGGTGACTTCAAATTCTTTGTGACTGCTTCAACTACCTCACCTTGTCACACTTGTCGCTCTCCTGCTTCCCTTGACAAAACCTATTCTCTCTGATACATTCTGTTCAGGATATATTAGAAAGAATATCTTTGCCAGGAGAACGGCTGATGGCACCACGCAAACGATCCAACTTACTGGCGCTGGCCGTTTTATCTCTGCTCACCGAGCGCCCGATGCATCCCTATCAAATGGCGGCGCTGATGCGCCAGCGCGGTCTTGCCTCTACCGTGAAGCTCAACTTTGGAGCCCTCTATGCTGTCATCGAAACGCTGCACCGGCTCGCGCTGATCGCGCCAGTGGAAACTCGGCGAGAAGGACGCCATCCCGAACGCACCATTTACGCCACTACCGAGGCAGGACGTGCTGAATTGGTTGACTGGCTGCGTGTCCTGATCCGCACGCCAGCCACCGAATACACCCAGTTCGTGGCTGGCCTGGCTCTTATCGCTCACCTCTCCCCTCTTGAGGCCGTTGCTCTCTTGGAAGATCGCATGCACTCCCTCTCTGAGCAGATCGAGGCGCAGCGCTCCGAGCTGGAGACATGCAAACAACGGGGCGTAGACCGACTCTTCCTGATCGAGGATGAGTATCGACTAGCTCAGCAGATCAGCGAGCGTGCATGGGTAGAGAAGCTCATCGGAGACATCAAAGACGGAACCCTGACAGAGACTCCAGACGACATCCTCAGATGGAAGGTCACTCGTCCAGATCTCGCTTTCCTGCCCTCTGAGGAGGAAGGCGAACAGGAGTGAGACTCGATAAGAAGTGCTCGGAAAGGGCTCTTTATGACCAGACCCGCAAGAAAAGCGCTGATTAGTGGCTGTGGGATCGCTGGACCGGTCGTCGCCTTGTTTCTGCAACGGGCGGGCATCGAGGCCGAGATCTATGAGGCCAGAGCCGAGTCTACCGATTATGGAGGCAATTTCTTGAACATGGCCTGCAATGGACTTGGTGTGCTGGGGACGCTCGGGCTCGACGAGCAGGTGTCACGCCAGGGATCGCCGAGCCACGCTGCTCACGGCGGCTCTCCATCGCTTCCCTTGTATGGACGACAAGGAGTTCTCTCATGCCTGAGCCAGACTTGCTGGTGACCAAGTTCACCATCCCACCTCTTCGTTCCGTGCTGCTTGCACGCTCGCACCTGCTTGAGGTCCTCGAGCAGAGCCGCTCGGTTCCCTTGACGCTGCTCTCGGCCTCGGCAGGCTTTGGCAAAACGACGCTGCTCTCGGCCTGGGCGAGGGAGAGCACCGGCCAGGTCGCCTGGCTCACGCTGGATGAGCAGGACAACGACCCGACACGCTTCTGGACCTCTGTGATTGCCGCCCTCCGGCACGGTGGCACACCTCTCGGAGAGGCAGCGGAAGCGCTGCTGCATGCACCACAATCGTCTCTGCTGACCAGCGCGCTAACTTCGCTCATCAACGACCTGGCGGCGCTCGCGCAGGACACCGCCCTGATTCTCGATGACTATCAGGTGATCAGCGAACCGGCGATTCACGCCTCGCTGCAGTTTGCGCTCGATCGTCTGCCCCCCCGCCTGCATCTGTGCCTTTCCAGTCGCGTCGATCCCCAGCTGCCCCTGGCTCGTCTGCGGGCCAAAGGACAGGTGGTCGAGCTCCGCGAGCCGGAGCTGCGCTTGCGTGGCGACGAAGCCGCCGGGTTTCTGAAAGAGGTCATGGGCCTCTCTCTTTCAACGGAAGAGATCGGTCGCCTGGAGCAGCGCACGGAAGGCTGGGTCGCCGGACTGCAACTGGCGGCCCTCTCCCTGCGCAGACATCCTGATGCCTCCGCCTTTCTCCAGGCGTTTACCGGCAGTCAGCGCTTTCTCCTGGATTACGTGCAAGAAGAGATCCTTGAACCACTGCCCCAGGGGCAGCAACGTTTCCTGCTGCACACGTCGGTGCTGGACCGCATGAATGCCGAGACCTGCCAGGCGCTGACTGGAGAACAGGCCAGTCAGCAGCTGCTGGAATCCCTGGAGCGCGCCCACCTCTTTCTGATTCCCCTCGACGAGGAGCGGCGCTGGTATCGCTTTCATATGCTCTTCCGTGAGGTGCTGCTGGCCCGCTTACAGGCGAGGGAGCCCGAGCAGGTGGCCCGCCTGCACCGGGAGGCGGCGCTCTGGTATGCGGCACGCGGCTTGCTGCACGAGGCGATCCCGCATACGCTCGAGGCCGGCGACTTTGAGTCGGCTGCCGACCTGCTGGAGCGCTGGATCGTCCCGCAGTACTGGCGCAACGAGTTTCATCTGCTGCGCCGCTGGGCAGAACGCCTCCCCGATGCGGTGCTGCACGCGCGCCCGGAGCTCAGTTTCACCTATGTCACTGCGGTGGTCCTCACCTCGCCGCGCGGACCCAGGACCTTGGAGCACGTGGAAGTCTCCCTGCGCCAGACGGAAGAGGGCTTTCGCGCCAGGGGTGATCGGGTTGGGCTTGGGGCGGCGCTGGTCGTGCGGGCCGTCCTGACCAGCCACCAGGGCGCCTTTGCCCAGGCGTTCGCGCTGGGCCGGCAAGCGCTGGACGTGCTGCCCGAGGACGAGATCCACTGGCGCGGACACGCGCTGTGCCTGGTCGGAATGGAGGCCGCCTTCGCCGGGGAGCTAACGCGCGCCCAGGCCTTGCTGCGGCAAGGGCTGGCCCTCTATGAACGCGCGGAAACCCTTCCCGGCACGCAGTCCGCCCTGGCCACGCTCGGCGATGTCTGCCTGGACCAGGGCGAGCTGCACCTGGCCGCCCGCTACTTTCACCAGGCGCTGGCCAGCTCCGAGGCGCAACGAGTCCTCGCGCACCTCCAGCTCACACTCCAGACGGGAGAGCGGGAGACGTACTATGAGCGGAGGGCCCGCTATGGGCTGGCCCAGCTTGCCTACGAGTGGAATGACCTCGACGCGGCAGCGCGGGAGCTTGGCGAGGCCCTCTTGGGTCCATCGGAATGGCGGCATATGCTGACCGGTGGGGTGCTATTACAGGTGCGCCTGCTGCTCGCCCGCGGAGCCGCCGAGCAGGCCCGCGAGGTGCTCGCTGACCTGGCGGTGCAGGCGTCGCGGCCAGAGGTGCTGCGGGAGCTTCAGATGTGCCAGGCTTACCTGGCGCTCGCGGTCGGCGATCTCACCACCGCGCAGCGCTGGGCGGCCTCCGCTGCGCCCGAACCCGCGCCCCTGGCGCTCAGCAGGCGCGAGGAGGAAGCCCTCCTGCTCGCGCGCGTGCGCCTGGCCGAGGGCCAGGCCGAGGCGGCTCTCGACGTGCTCGCGCGCTGGCAGCAGGAGGCCAGAACCTCCGAGCGCCAGCGCAGCGCCCTGCACCTCCTGGTCCTGGGGGCGCTGGCACACCAGGCGAGTGGTGCAGGGCCGCAAGCCAGAGCAACGCTGCTCCAGGCGCTCAGGCTGGCGCGGCCAGAGGGCTATCAACGCCTCTTTCTGGATGAAGGCCAGCCCATCGCCTCCCTGCTGCAAACCCTCCTGCCAGAGCTGCGCGAGGAGGCCCTCTCAGCCTATGTGCGAACCCTCCTGCGTGCCAGCCGCTCGGCTCAGGCGAAGCCGGAGGCCCTCCCCGAAGGCGCCGCCTCGGTCCTCCTTGCGCCGCTGACGCCACGGGAACGGCGCGTCTTACAGCTGCTGGCCGAGGGGGCCTCCAACCAGGAGATCGCCAAAGCGCTAGTGGTCTCGCTCGCCACGGCCAAGAAGCACGTCGCCAGTATCTTGAGCAAGCTGGGAGCCGAGAATCGGACGCAGGCCATTGCACGTGCGCGCGCGCTCTCGTTGCTCTGAGCGCGCTCTTCGCACCTCACCCAGAGGCGCGGCATGGTCAGGATCGCACCATCCCTGCCGTCATGCATGGTAGCCTTTTGGCTACCCTCATCTGGCTGCTCCTCTCTCCTCTCAAAAGTAGCCTTTTGGTATCCTTTTGGCGACTGTGTTCCCCCTGCTCGGAGGGTATCCTTCTTCCCAGACGATGAAATGTCATCCAAACGGAGCACCAGTGTATGAGATACGTCATTCGCGTGAAGGGGCACCTGGACCCCTTCTGGCAAGAGTGGTTTGAGCACCTCTCGATCACGCACGAGCGAGATGGCACGACGCAGCTGTCCGGTCCCATCCGTGACCAGGCGGCGCTCTACGGCCTCCTCATCAAGATGCGTGACCTGGGGTTGACGCTCCTCGAGCTTTCGGCGAGCACGCCTCTCCAGCCTCCAGAAGAGTGAGCAGTGCCTTTCCGGTTGCGCTCCATCGCTGCTCTTGTGCGGACGACACGCAAGAATTCCTGATCGATGTTGAAGACCAAAGGAAGGAACAAACATGAACACCGTATCACATCATTCCAACGACCATGCCACCACACCCGCGCTGAGTGGCGAAGGGTTCACCACACCAGCGGCGCAGGCAACACCTTCGGCGACCTGGTGGCTCGCGCTCGGCGCTGTCGCCGGCCCGGTCCTGTTCGTGCTTGCCTGGCTCGTCCTCGGCGAGCTCAGCCCGGGCTACTCGCCTCTGCGCCAGCAGATCAGCGATCTCGCCTTGGGGGCCGACGGCTTATTCATGGGCGCCGCTTTCGTACTCAGCGGGCTCCTGCTCCTGGCCGGTGTGGTCGGCATCTTCCAGGCCATGCGGGCAGACGTGGGGACCGCAGCCAGCTTTATCAGCGCGATCCTGCTCGCGCTCTCGCCCCTGGGCGGTGTCGTCGTTGGTGTCTTCAACGAAACCGCGGTGGCCGGTCACGTGACGGGAGCCATGCTGGCCTTCTTAACCCCGATAGTCAGCTTTCTGGTGACCGGGCTCGTGCTCCGCCGCAGCCCGCACTGGCGTCGCATCGGGAGCTGGCTGCTCTTGGCCAGCCCGCTGACGCTGGTGCTGGTGTTTGTCTTTCTTCAGACCGGCCCGCCGGGCGCCCCGCTCGCCGCGACTGGGCTGGGAGGACTGGCAGAGCGTGCTCTGATCGTCGAGATTCACGCCTGGTTCGTGGCCCTGGGCGCTCTCGCCTTCCGCCGGGCGTCTCGGTGGGCCACACGCCGAATCAGAAGTGAGGCTTCCTGAGCAGCGTCTTTTCGGCTTCGTCTTCCTCGTTTCTCTTGTACGGACGACACAGAATGATTCCTGATTGATTGAAGACCAAATTGAGGAGCAGACATGAACACATCACTGCATCATCCCAATGACGATGCCACCACACCAGTACTGGTGAGCGAAGGTTTCGCCAAACCAGCCGCGCAGGCTTCCCCAGGAGCGACCCGGTGGCTCGCGCTCGGTGCCGTCGTCGGCCCGATCCTGTTCACCCTCGCCTGGATCATCCTCGGCGAGCTCAGCCCGGGCTACACAGCCTGGGGCATCCGGATCGCACCCTACTCACCCATCAGCCAGCCCATCAGCGGCCTGGGCCTGGGCCCTACCGCCCCATTCATGAACGCGGCCTTCGTCCTCACCGGGCTCCTGACCCTGGTCGGCGTCGTCGGCATCTTCCAAGGCATCCGGGAGATGGGAGCCCTTGCGCGTTGGAGCTGCACGGTGCTGCTCGCGCTCTCGCCACTGGGCATGGTGGTGGACGGCATCTTCACCCTGGAGTCGTTCCTGCCTCATACGGTGGGCTTCCTCCTGGCCACCGCGAGCCCGGTGCTGAGCTTCGTGGTCATCGGGCTCTTGCTTCGCCGCGTCAAGAGCTTTCGGCGGTTCGGCACCTCGCTGCTGCTGGGCAGTCCGCTGACGCTGGCGCTGGTGGTCCTGTACTTCCTGACCTTCTCGCCCACCGTGGCGGGGATTCAAACCGGAGTGGCAGGCCTGATGGAACGCCTCTTGGCCATCGAGGTCCACGCCTGGCTCGTCGCCCTGGGCGCTCTGGCTTTCCGCCGGGCGTCTCGGTCGGTCGGTTTGGGTGGCTGATGCCCCTGGTAAACAAGTGTCCCGGAACGAGATGATGAGAAAGGAATCCTGTATGAACAGAGACGCAAGAAAAGCGCTGGTTATTGGCTGCGGGATCGCCGGACCCGCCGTCGCCTTGTTCCTGCAACGGGCAGGCATCGAGGCCGAGATCTATGAGGCCAGAGCCGAGTCTACCGATTATGGAGGCCTCTTCTTGAACACGGCCTGCAATGGGCTCAGCGTGCTGGGGACGCTCGGGCTCGATGAGCAGGTGTCACGCCAGGGATCGCCTATTCCGCGCATGATGATCTGGAGTGGGAACGGCAAGCGCCTTGGCGAGGTCCGCAATGGGGCCAGGGCGGAAGTAGGCGCCCCAAGCATCAATCTCCTGCGATCTCGCCTGCACCAGGTGCTGCGTGAGGAAGCTGAGCGCCAAGGAATCAAGATCGCCTTTGGCAAGAAGCTTGCCGGCCTCTCGACCGGTGCGCAGGGAGTGGTTGCCGCCTTCGAGGACGGCTCCACAGCGGAAGGCGCTTTCCTGGTTGGCTGTGATGGTGTGCACTCTCGCACCCGCCAGCTCATCCATCCCGACGCTCCCGCCCCACACTACACGGGCCTGATGAGTGCGGGTGGCTTCGCACCGCACTCCAGCTTTGCTCCCACTCCGGACACGATGCACTTCATCTTTGGCAAGCGCGCCTTCTTCGGCTATCACATCAGCTCCTCTGGAGAGCTGTACTGGTTTGTCAATTGCTCGCAGAAAGAAGCGCCTGCCAGGGGAGAGGTAGACATGATCGTGAGCGATGCGTGGCAAGAGCGTCTGCTCGATCTCTTCCGGGGGGATCTGCCGCTCATCTTCGAGCTGATCCGGGCGACGCAGAGCACGATCATCGGTTACCCGATCTATGATATTGTCACGCAGCCCACCTGGCATCAAGGTCCGGTGGTCCTGGTGGGTGATGCGATCCACGCGGTTTCGCCGCAGGCTGGACAGGGCGCATCGCTGGCCGTAGAGGATGCGATGGTGCTGGCCAAGTGCCTGCGAGACAGCGAGGATCACGCGCTCGCCTTTGCGACCTATGAGCAGCCTCCGTCGAGCACGCGTCGAGCGTATGGTCCAGTATGGACGCAGCCTGAGTCGGCAGAAGGTCATGAGCAATCCGATCCAGGTGGGATTTCGGGACAGGCTCATGCCGTTGTTCCTGAAGCTCTTTGCCAACCCTGCCGCACTCGACTGGGTCTACTCCTACCAGGTCGAGTGGGATGAGCCGGTGGGGGACACAACGAAAGCCGTGGAACAAGGCCCCCGGCTGGCGTAGTGAGCCACCTGATGAACAGAAAGGAAGCCTTGCTATGCAACGCACCATTGGTCGTTTGCTCATCTCGCCTCTCGGCTCTGGCAACGGCGGTCATTCCCATCCGCAGTGATGGGAATGCGTCACACATCTTCAGTCCGCACTGGTCTCCTCATGCGCGCTTTCATGGGATTGTGTCCATGGGGATGCCGGTCTTGCTCGCTCCCGTCTCGCGTCTTTCTCCTGTGGCGCCGCTCGGCTGACCCGGAGACCGCAGCCACCGTGGCGGCTCTCATCCCGATTGCCTGACTTCGGACCGTTTTTCGTGGCGCTCGTCATTCCCGGTGCGGGTCTGGTGGATCCTGGCCAGCGCCTCACTCGCATTGCTGGCGTGCCCTCCCCACTCCTCAGTGCAGCAGCCACGATTCTGACGGCAGGAGTAGGATGCTATCTAGCCCGTTCAGGCGATGCTGCTGCCTCGTGTGAAGCTCGTTGCGCATCGCGTGGGTGCTTCTACCCAAGGGCAGGGATGAGGACATTCCCCCTTTGGGAAAGTTCTGAGACAGAACATCCGATGGAAGGAAGAAAAGAATGAGCGTCTCTTCTGTTCGCTATCCTGTGAAGCTCTGGCCCGGGCAGCGAAACTTTCTGGAAACGGTGATCCATACCAGCAGCACCCCGGCCAAACACTACCTGGTCGCCCGCGTCCTCCTGATGAGCGATCAGAGTCAGGGTGGGCCCAGCCACACCGATGGGCAAATTGCCGAGGTGCTCTCCATCAGTCGTCGCACCGTGATTCGTATCAAGCAGCGCTTTGTGCAAGGGAACCTGGAAGTAGCTCTCACCGGAAGCTTCCCGCGCGAACGGCCCGAACGGCGCTGCCTGGATGGCAAGGGAGAAGCCCAGTTGATCCATCTGGCGTGTAGCCAGGCTCCCGATGGG
>WNGJ01003992.1_pt1 | contig 29200 bp, 17 predicted proteins | sample 5400611 | NCBI WGS metagenome assembly WNGJ01 (sample SAMN13153375, study PRJNA577476) | soil metagenome | isolation source: 40 cm soil or saprolite under Garry oak tree replicate 1 | place: USA:California | collected 2016-06-15
AGGGCGAGGTCGCGTTGGCAGCCACGTTGGCGGGCACGCTGGGCGCCACGGTGTCACCGCCCGGGCCCAGCCGATTGGTTCCGAAGGCGGCGTCGTCGAGGACCACGTCCCAGGTACCGCTGGTCGCCGAGTCACCTACCTGAAGCACGCCCATGGGGGCGGCCCCGAGGTTGACCCCGGTCTGGGTCAGGCCGGTGACCGCTGCGCCGTCCAGCCAGACTTCGACCACGCCGCTGGTGATGTTCAGATGCAGCTCGACCACGTGCCAGCCGGACGCTGGCGATACCGCGCTGACAGTCGCCGTGGCCAGAGCGTCGCTTCGGAAGGCGAGCTTGCCGCCAGTGAGGAAGAGGTAGCCGCCGTTGCCGGTCGGCGTATCGCGGAGCCGGAGCAGGGTGACCTGCGACGTCTGGCTCTTGACCTCGAAGGCGACCCGGGCGTAGGCGTCCGCATAGGTCGTGGGCAGGGTCTTCTTGACGTAGATCGAACCCGTGGTGGTGTTGCCCTCCGCGGCGAAGCCGCCGGAGTGTACGTCGGAGGATTCAACGACTAGACCGGTCACGCCCGTATTCCAGGCAGACAGACTGCCCGTTTCGAAGCCGTCGGCGAAAACTGGCGTCGGCGCGTCCGGTGTCATGACGGAGGACTCTGCGCTCAGAGCGGAAACGTTGCCCGACGCGTCGCGCGCCCGCACCGTGTACACGTGGATCTGACTCGCAAATACGGCGTTGTCCTGGTAACCAGGCGAGCTGACCTGGCCGAGGACCGCGCCATCGCGGATCACGTCGTAGCCGGTCACCCCGACGTCGTCGGTGGAAGCGTCCCAGCTGACCTGGACCGAGAAGGGCGAGGTCGCCGTGGCGACCAGGTTGGCGGGCACACTCGGGGCCGTGCTGTCGCCCGCTGGGCCCAGACGGCTCGTTCCGAAGGCCGCGTCGTCGAGGACCACGTCCCAGCTGCCGGTGGTGGCGGTGTCGCCGACCTGGACCACGCCGATCGGTGCGGTCCCCAGGTCGATGGTGCTGAACGTGAGGTCGGGCACCGCCACTCCGTCGAGCCAGACCTCGACCACGCTGCTCGTGCCGTTGACGGACAGATGCAGCTCGAGCACGTGCCAGCCCGGCCCGGGTGCGACCGCGCTGGTCGTGCCGCCGGTCATCGCGTCGCTCCGGAACCCGAGCTTGCCGCCGGACGTCATATATAGGTATCCGCCGTTCCCGGCCGGGGTGTCGCGGAGCCGGAGCAGCGTCACCTGGGAGGCCTGGCTGTACACCTGGAACGCGACCCTTGCGTACGCGTCGGGATAAGTCGAGCCAAGCGTCTTCTTGGCGTAGGTCAAGCCTGTCGTTGTGGTGCCCTCCACGGCGAAGGTCCCCGAGTTGGCGTCGTTCGACTCGATGGCGAGGTTCGACGGCGTGGTCCAGGCCGACAGGTCGCCGGTCTCGAAGCCGTCGGCGAAGAGTGGGAGGGCCGCCGCGGGAGTCGTCGCCGAGACGGGCGCGCTCAGGGCCGAGATGTTGCCCGAGACATCGCGCGCCCGGACCGCGTACTGGTGGCTGGTCGACGCCAGCACCGTCGCGTCGGTATAAGCCGGACTGCTCACCTGACCCAGCAGGACGCCGTCTCGGAACACGTCATATACCGCCACGCCGACGTCGTCGCTTGAGGCATCCCAGGAGAGCTGTACCGAGAAGGCCGACGTCGCGGTGGCCGCCAGGTTGGCCGGCACGCTGGGTGGGTTGGTGTCGCCGCCCGGGCCGAGCCGGCTCGAGCCGAATGCGGCGTCGTCCAGCGCGACATCCCAGATTTTGCCGGTTGCCGTATCGCCGATCTGGAGGAAAGCGATGCCTGTCACGGTCCCGAGGTCGGTGGCGAAGGTGAGGTCGGGAATGCCGACCCCGTCGAGCCATACCTCGACCAGGCTGGTCGCGCCGTTCACGGAAAGGTGCAGCTCCAAAACATGCCAGCCCGGCCCGGGCGCGACAGTGCTTGTCGTGCCGGCGAGCTGCGCGTCGCTCCGGTACCCGAGCTTGCCAGTCGAGGTCACATACACGTATCCGCCGTTGCCGGTCGGCGTGTCACGAAGGCGGAGCAACGTGACCTGCGAGCCCTGACTCTTGACCTCGAACGCGACTCGCGCGTAGGCCTCCTGGTAATTCCCCGCCAGGCTCTTCGTCGCGAAGGTCGAACCAGCCGTCGTGTTGCCTTCGGCGGCGAAGCCTCCCGAGTGGACGTCGGTCGCCTCGAGCGTCAGGCCCGACGTCGTGGTCCAGGCGGAGACATCACCTGTCTCGAAGCCGTCGGCGAACACCGGAGGTGCTGCCGCGGGGGTGCTGGCCGCGACCGGCCCGGTGAGTGCCGAAACGTTGCCGGACGAATCCCGGGAGCGCACCGCGTACTGATGTGTCGACCCGGCAAGCACCGTGTTGTCGGCGAAACCGGGCGAGCTCAGCTGGACCAGAAGCGCGCCGTCACGGAACAGGTCGTAACCGGTCACCCCGACGTCGTCGGTCGACGCGTCCCACGCCAGGCCGACCGAGAAGGGGGAGTTGGCGGTTGCGCTGAGGTTCGAGGGCATGCTCGGAGGCGACGCGTCGGTCGTCGGGCCGAGCCGGCTGGTACCGAATGCGGCGTCGTCGACGATGACGTCCCAGGTGCCGATCGTCGACGTCTCGCCGATTTGCAGGACGCCGATGCCGGCTACTGTTCCGAGGTCGACGGCGCTGGAGGTCAGCTCAGGCACCGGCGTGCCGTCCAGCCAGACCTCGACCTTGCTGCTCGCCCCGTTGACCAACAGATGGAGCTCGAGGACATGCCACCCGGTCACGGGCACGACCGAGCTCGTCGTGCCCGTGAGCTGCGCGTCACTCCGGAAGCCGAGCTTTCCGCCCGAAGTCAGATAGACGTATCCACCGTTGCCGACCGGGGTGTCCCGCAGCCGGAGCAGCGTGACCTGCGAGCTCTGGCTATTGACCTGGAAGGCAACCCTGGCGTACGCGTCCGGGTAGGTTGCGGCGAGCGTCTTTTTGGCGAAGGTTGCGCCGGACACCGTGTTTCCATCCGCGGCGAAGGTGCCCGAGTGCGTGTCGGTCCCTTCAACCGTCAGGCCGCTGGTCGTGGTCCATGAGGAAAGATCACCGGTCTCGAACCCGTCGGCGAAGAGCGGCTGCTGTGCGGCGGGCTGGGTGACGGTGGCAGGCGTGCTGAGCGCCGAGACATTGCCCGACGCGTCGCGGGCCCGCACCGCGTAGGTGTGATTGACGCCGGCAACGGTCGCCATATCGGCGTAACTCAGGACGGTCCCGAGCGACGCGATCAGCGTGCCGTCGCGGAAGACGTCATATCCATCCACTGCGACGTTGTCGGTCGAAGCGGTCCACGTGAGGTCTGCCTCGAACGGCCCGATCGCCGTGGCGGTGAGCTGGCCCGGGACGCTCGGCGGCACGGTGTCCGCCTCGGGGCCCAGCCGGCTAGTCCCAAAGGCGGCGTCGTCGAACACCACATCGTACGTGCGCCCTGACTGCGTTTCGCCAATCTGCATCGCGCCGGCCGCCGAGCTTCCAGTGTTCAGGTTCGACACGGACAGGTCTGCGACAAGGGAGTTGTCGATCCAGACCTGGACCACCCCTGCCGCGGGATCGATCTTGATGTGGAGCTCGAGCGCGTGCCAGCCCGGCGACGGTGAGACGCCGCTCAACGTGTTGATGCCCGTTGCGTCGTTGTGGAATCCGAGCAAGCCCGTCGTGTCGACGTAGACGTAACCTATCGACGCGCCGGTCGAATCACGGAGACGAAGCAGGTTGACCTGGCTCGTCTGCGCGACGATGTCGAACCAAACACGAGCGTAGGCGTCGGCGTACGTCGAGGGAAGAGTCGCTTTCGCGTAGGTGGCGCCGTTGGTGGTGTTGCCCTCCGCCGCGTGCGCTCCGCTGTTGACGGTGGAACCCTCGACGACCAGACCCCCACTCGCGCTCCAGGCGCCGAAGTCGCCCGATTCGAAGCCGTCCGTAAACACCGGCGGCGGAGGCGGTGGCGTTGTAACCGATGCCACGTTGCCAGGCGCCGAGACGTTGCCGGCGATGTCGCGCGCACTCACCTGGTACTGGTGCGTCGACGATCCGAGCACCGCGTCGGCGAAGCCGGTCACGTTCGCGAGCGACTGGTACAGCACCCCGTCGCGGAATACGTCGTACCCCGTCACGCCGAGGTTGTCGGTCGCGCCGCTCCAGGTGAGATTCACGTTGAAAGGTGAGGTCGCTGTCGCCGCAAGGTTGGCCGGCGTGGTCGGCTTGGTGAAGTCGACGGTCCACGTCGCCAGCGCGGGAGTCGGGTCGCCGGACTTGTTGACGGTCGCCGTCACCTTGAAGGTGTGCTTGGCCTGGGCGAGAGCGTTGTAGGTGATCGGGCTCGTGCATGCGGTCTGCGAGAGGGCGTCGAGCTGACACTTGAACGTCGCGGGTGCGCCGCTGGCGTGGAAGGTGAACGTGGCCGAGGTGCTTGGCGTTCCGGGCGGCGGCGAGGAGTCGATATAGGTGTCGGTCGGGACCCTGAACGTATACGTCTGGACATCGAAAGTGCGGCCGGTCGAGTCGGTTGGCGTGACCGTGACGGTGGTTCCGGAGACCGTCACCTTGAGGAAGTGGTAGACCTGGCCGGCAGACGTCGGAGCGACCGCGTTTCCGCACGTGCTGCCGCTGCTGTGGCTGGGAGACCAGCCGATGGCATACGCGTCTAACGCGCTGCAGGTGCCCATTGGCTCGAGCGTCGCGCCGCCGCCGCCGGTGACGTAGGTGACGGGCATGCCGGCTGCGCTCGCCCGGTTGCGTTGATAGATGTGGGCGTGGCCGTTGAACGCCAGCTGCACGCCATGCTGACCGAGCATCCCTTCGAGGTTCGCGGCACCGTCCAGGTAGGTGTCGGATAGAACGGGTAGTGGGAGAACGCGAACTTGAGCTGCGTCGGGTGGGTGGTCAGGTCGTTGAGCAGCCATATGTACTGAGGTGTTCCGGGGGCGAAGTGGGCCAGCGCGTCGTTGGCGTAAGGCGTCGCGGTTCCGCCGTTCGTGTCGCCCCAGGCCGAGTCGAGGACATAGAACCGGACGTTGCCCGCCGAGAACGCGTACCACTCGCTGCCGTAGTTCGAAGAGAACGTCCCGTTGATGCAGCAATACACGTCGTTCTGGTAGCGGCCGCCCGAGCTGGAGACTGCCGTGCTCTGAGTCCACGTCGTGATGTCGGTGTGCTTGACACCGCTGACGCCATGGTTGCCGACCCCGGAGAAGAGCGGGATCGTGCTGCCTGGCACCGTCCAGAACGCGGACCCGAAGATCGCGCTCGTATCGGCGCCCGATTGCTGGAGATCGCCGTAGTTGATCTGGCTGCCGTTGGGGTAGCCGTTGTCGCCGGTGGAGATGGCGAACCGCGCGCCGCTGCCGGCGATCTGCTGCATCAAGGCGGCCTGCCCCGCGTTCTGGCCGGTCGTGTCGACCTGGCCCCAGTCGCCGAATACCGCAAAGGAGTACGACTCGGTGGAACCGAACGGCACCTGCGTCGTGAACGCCGGCGACGCATTGCCGCCGAGCAGGTCAGTTCCGCCGAGAAAAACTCGATAGCAGTACGTGCCCGTCGCGGGCAGCGTCAGGTCGCCCTTCCACTGGTATTCGAAGACGGTTCCGACCGAGATCGTGATCCGGCTCGCGGAAATGATGGTAGTCGGCGAACAGCTGCCTCCCGTACCGACGAGGCCGTACGCGACGCTGCCCGTGGTGGCCGACTGGTCGGTGGCCCAGTTGATCGCCACGTGCAGGCCGACGAGATCCGTCAGGTAGGGCGCTCGCGTGAGATGAGAGTCGTAGGCCGCCTGGGGCCGTACCGCCACCCCTGACGACTGGGCGGACGCGTTGCCCGCGGCGTCCAGCGCGTCGATCGTGTAGGTGTACGTGACGCCGAGCATCACCGTGGTGTCCGCGTACGTGGTGGCCGCGCCCACCGCGGTCAGCAACGAACCCGCACGATAGATTTGATAGCCGGTGACGGCGATGTTATCGGTGCTCGCCGACCAGCTCAACGTCACCGACGTCGCCGACGCCGACGCGGTGACTCCGGTCGGGATGCTGGGCGGCGTCAAGTCGATCGTCCACGGCGCCGAAGCCGGCGTCGGGTCGTTCAGACCGTTCGCGGTGGCGAACACAGTAAAGGTGTGGCCGCCTGCGGCAAGCGCCGTATAGGCTTTCGGGCTCGTGCATGAACCCGCCTTCGCGGCGTCGAGCTTGCACGTAAAGGTCGAACCCGGGATCGTCGAGTGGAATGCAAACGTCGCGCTCGTGCTGTTGGTCAGGGTCGCCGGACCGCTGTCGATGATGGTGTCCGGCGCCGGAAGTGGCGGGGCGGTCGTGACCGAGACCGTGTTGCTCGGCGGCGACAGGTTGCCCGCGCCGTCCTGCGCCTCTACCGCGTAGGTGTGGGTGCTGCCGGCGGCGACCGTCGAGTCGGTGTAGGCGGTGACAGCGCTGATGACGGCCAGCGACGCTCCGTCGCGCAGAACCACGTTGTTCGTCACGCCGTTAGCGTCGGTGCTCGCCGTCCACGTGAGCGAGACGGAGGTCGACGTCGGGCTCGACCCCAGCAGGTTCGTGGGCGCGGTGGGCGCGGTGAGGTCGATCGTCCAGCTTGCCGTGGCAGGGGTCGGGTCTGCGATACCGCCCACCGATGCGTCAACAGAGAAGTTGTGCGTACCGGCGGCAAGACCTGAGAAGGTCGTGGGGCTCGCGCACGCGACCCATGCGCTGCCGTCCAGCCGGCAGGTCAACGTCGCGGTCCTGTCGGTCGAGTGGAACGTGAAAGACCCGGAGGTCGACTTCGTCAAGGCGGCTGGTCCGCTGTCGATCACGGTGTCGGGCGGCGGTTTGGCCGCGGCCGCAACGTCAGCCGTAGCCAGCAGCAACACGAGGACCAGCGGGACTGCGCGAAGCGGTCGCCAGGAGATCCGTGGGCGAGACATCGAGGGAAGGCCGGACATCGACACTGGAATGGTTGGGGCCGGGGCCTGGCCGTTCAATGGTTTTTCGTGGCAGCGTCTGGGCGTTTGTCCTTGCCGGGGGGAGCGTTGTGCCCCCTCCTCCGCGGCGGCACGTTGCCCGTGTGCGGGAAGTCCCATTGCCTGGGCCGTGAGGCGAGGCCTAGAAATTAGCCTGGATGATCACCTCAACTCGTTGGCAAACCGATCGAACGGGCGAGGCCCCCGGGCCGTCAGCTGCGGCGGATCCGCTGGGCTTCTTGAGCGGCCGGCGCTACACCTGCTACTGCGGGCGATCGGTCGAGGGCACGATGCTCTGTCAGTCGTGCGCCGAGGAAATGGTGGCCTGTCTGGTGACTCGGACCCACCACCTGGCAGAGAATTTGCAAAAATTGGCTAGAACTGACCATTGACTTGGAGAATCAAAGTCATTTTTATTGTGTTCACTCGTAGTGGGTTAAGGTTTGGAAAGGGACCCCGTCCCACCGCCAGGGAATTTCCAAGCGTCGCCGACCGCACAAACAGGGAGCACAGGGATGATCGTCTCGCCAGAACAGGGTGGAAGTGTCAATTCGATCCGGCAGCGTCGCCGGCCGATCCGGTCGCGCGTGCGGGGGGATACTGACCTCTCCCGAGAGCTCCACGACCACATCAGCCAGACCTTGAACCTCCTCCTCCTCGAGATGGAGATCTTCAAGGCGGACCAGGTTGGCAGGGAGGGTGTCCTGCGCGAGCTGGACCGGATGCAGGGAAGCATCCGTGGCGTGCTGGCTAACGTGCGCGGCATTCTTCACGACATTCGAAAAGACACTGCGACCGCGGAAGATCTGCGGCCGTCTTTGCAAGGTTTGGCCACGCGGCTGGCTAGTTCCTGTGGCGCGGTGGTCAGCGTCTCGGTCGCCCAGGACTGGCCCGATGACCTGCATCCGAGCGCGGTGGTGGACCTGATCCGGATCCTGGAGGAGGCGGCCCACAACTCCGCCATTCATGGCGCCCCGACGACGATCTGGATCGACTTGAGCGTCAAGGAGCTCATCCTGACCGCCAGCGTGCGTGACGACGGGAGAGGAATGATCGGTGGTTTGACCAGTCCGGGCTTGGGTATCCGGGGCATGCATGAACGCGCGAACCTGCTGGGTGGAACTCTCAGAATCAGCAGCGAGTTGGGCAAAGGCACGCAGACCGTGCTCGAGATGCCTCGCCCGGAGTCAGTCCGAGCAACGGCGCCGTTTGTGATCGCACATGCGGAGACCGCCTGACGGTCTGACCCAGGCGTTGCGCACCAGGCCCATTGCGTAGGCCCACCCCTCGACTGTAGAAACTGCGCTGTGCGTGTCAGTGGGCTCGCGAGGGAACGGCTCGCGAGGCAACGGCTTGCGAGGGGGCGGTATGAGATCGAAAGGCGATCGATGCGTCGGCGCACGGTGTCGATCTTGTCGCCAGTTGCGGCGATACACGCTGTTCATGCGGGCAGCCAACTGCAGCTCCCGGCTGGCGAATCCTGTGATTCGAGGTAGCGGGGCGTTGACCCGCCCCCCGGGTCGATCGGCCGGCTATCGCGTTTTGCCGGGACTCCACCTGGCCGCTAATTCGCTGAGGTCGAGCCTGAACGAGCTCGGCAGCGGAGCTCCCTTCCGATCGATCGACGCTCGCCGGCTGTGCGCCGCCTCCCTGTCCGCGGGCCGCCTGATCGGATATCTAGAGGCGCTCGAAGCCACGGACCGAAGCCTGGCCCGCGCCGTGGCTGACGAGCTGATCGACGTGATGGCTTCTTTTGAAACTGTTCGCCGCCAGTTCGAGCGCGAGTCCGGCTGAGGGCGTAGGCGCCGAACCAGAGCGTCTTTTCGGCACAAGGGCCGGGTCGTGCGGGACGAACGCCCACCCGAATACCTAGAACTCTCATGGACGCCCGCGGCGCGAGATCGGACCATGACGGGCCATGGCGGTGCACGCGACGATCCTCGCCGGTGGGGCCGGTACAAGGCTGTGGCCTCGCTCGCGTCGCGGGCAGCCCAAACATCTACTTGCATTGCAGCAAGGCGGTGCTCCGCTGCTCCGGCAGACGTATGAACGTGTCAGACCACTTGTCGACGAAGTTCACGTGGTCACCGAACGAAGCCAGGTCGAGAGCATCTGTGCGGCGCTGCCCGAGCTGACGCCGGATCACATCATTGTCGAGCCTGTCGCACGCGGCACGGCCAGCGCGCTCGGACTTGCCGCCATGACGCTCGCCCAGCGTGATGCCGACGCGGTCATGCTGTCCATCCCCGCCGACCACATCGTCGGGGACGGCCGGCGCTTTGGACAGACGATCCGGCGCGTGATCAAGCTCGCGTCCCAGTCGTCCCAGATGGTCACCGTAGGCCTCACGCCGTACTATCCGGCGACCGGCTTCGGCTACATAAGAACTGACGGACACGTTCGCTTCGGCCGGACGACTGGGCTCAAGGTCGTCGAGTTCATCGAGAAGCCTGCCTTCGACAGGGCTTCAAGGTTCGTCGATAGCGGTGGCTACTACTGGAACCTCGCCATCTTTGGCTGGCGGGTCGAAACCATGTTGCGTGAGCTGCGCCAGCACTCGCCCATCCACCACGAGGTTCTTGATGAGGTCATAAAGAGCCGCCTGGCGGGCGATGAGGACAGGGTTGCCACGTTATATGGCGATCTTCCGAACGAGGCCATCGACTACGCCGTGATGGAGAAGACAGACCGCCTGCTGCTGATCCCCGCCCGATTTCATTGGATCGATGTGGGGTCGTGGTCTGAGCTGCACTCGATCTTGCCCAAGGACTTGGCCGGCAATGTGACCGCTGGCGACCACTTCCTCATCGACTCGGAATCCAGCCTGTTCGATGTGCCGGGGAAATTCGTCGCGGCGATAGGGGTCAAGGACCTGGTGGTCGTGGAATCGGGCAATGCCCTCCTCATCTGTCCGAGGTCCCGTGCGCAAGAGGTCAAGGGCCTCGTCGAGCATCTTCGTCTCGGCGAGTTCGCCGAATACGCGTGATGACAATCAAGGAGGGGATCGATTTGCCTACCGTCGAACAGGCTCGGGTGGTGAAGCCCTGGGGTTACGAGCTGCGTTGGGCGATCACAGACAAGTACCTGGGCAAGGTGCTCCACATAAACCGCGGCGAGGCGCTTTCACTCCAGTATCACAACCGCAAAGACGAGTCGATCATGGTCTTGACCGGGACGATGGTCTTGGATCTCGAAGACGATTCCGGAGTACTCGACCACCATCGCCTCGGGCCTGGGGATTCGCGGCGAATCTATCCGGGCCGCCGTCACCGGATGACGGCGACGGCCGACTGCGACGTGCTCGAGGTGTCGACACCCGACCTCGATGATGTGGTTCGGCTCGAGGACCGTTATGGGAGGTCGTGACCGCGATTAAGTCCTGATCAAGCGACGGGTCAATTTGATCCAACGCCCTCGGGACAGGCGCCCATTGACCGGGCGGCCGTGCGACCTGTGCAATCGCATTCACGAATTTGCGCACACTGCGCGCCCGACGTCGCAGATGAATTTCGGTTCCGTCGCGAACGATCCCAGTTGGTCCGCATGTTTGGAAACAAAAAGGAGCACCGCTTGATGGCAGCGACAGTTGAGGCGGAGCGAGTCAGGGCTGCGCGTGATTCGTCGCGGACGCGCGGGGCAAGGCGTGCTCAGCAGGTCCGCATTTCCATCGTGGTGCCGACGCGCAACGAGGCCGGCAACGTAGAAGCTCTGGAGCGCCAGCTCGACTCGGCCCTGTGCGGCGTGGACTACGAGGTCGTGGTCGTCGATGACAGCAATGACGAGGTGACGAGGCCTGCGCTGCGGGCCGCAGCCGACCGAAATCCACGTTGGCGTGTGATCGAACGGGGTCAACGCGAGCAGACCGGCCTGGCCAGCGCTGTCGTTGCCGGCATCGATGCGGCGCGCGGGATGGCGGTATGTGTCATGGACGGCGATCTGCAGCACCCGCCGGCGATCGTGCCCCAGCTTCTCGCCACCATCACAGCCGGCGCCGACCTTGCGGTCGCTTCTCGCTACATGCCAGGTGGAAGTCGAGCCGGGCTCGATGGCACGATGCGCAATCTCGTCAGCCGGTCCTGCACGTGGCTCGCGCAGGGCGTCTTTCCCGAGGCTCGCCGCACCAGCGACCCTTTGAGCGGCTTCTTCTGCTGCCGCCTTGCCGCCATCAAAGGCCTGGAGCTGAAGCCGCGGGGTTTCAAGATCCTGCTCGAGCTGCTCGTGTGCGCGCCTGGACTCCGCGTGGCCGACGTGCCGTTTGTTTTCGGGCCGCGTCACGCGGGCGAGAGCAAGGCGAGCACGCGCCAGGGAATCCAGTTCTTGGGCCACCTGGTTTCGCTGTTCGCCTATGTCCCCGGCGGTGCCCGGCCGCTGAAGTTCGCGATGGTCACCCTCGCGGGACTGGCGGTGTTCGCCGGATTGGTCTACGGACTCGTCCACGCAGGCGTCCATCCCTGGCTGGCGTGGCTAACCGGCACCGCGGCCAGCGCCGCGTCCAACCTCGCGCTCCTTCAGCTGCCGCCATTCCGCGAGCTCGCCCGCCACGGCGAACCCGACGGAAACCGCCTTTACTACGCGGCCGCCAGCGTCTCGGCGGTGACGTCATTCGCCGTTTTCGCCATTCTGCTCATCCCCGGCAAGCACCACATATTTCTCGTCGCTGCCGTGGGACAGGCGTGCGGCTTGCTCCTGACCCTGACGGTCAACCAGCCTGCAGTGTGGAAACGGCTGGCCAGGATGCTCCGCCTGCTCCCGAGGCTGGACATCGACGGGTTGGCGCGGAGGCTGGGGGCCCAAGAAGGATTCTGGATCACTGACCAGGCCACTGGCTCCGACCCGCGGCTCGACCTCATCGGTGGCGTCGTCACGCGCGAGATGGTCGCCACCGCGTCGCGCCATCAGCAGCCGGCCCTCTTCGTCGAGCGTAAGTCAGCCCGGCCGCAAGCCCGGCTCAACATCGAGACGTCGAGCGCGATCGTCGTGCCCAGCGTCGACGAGTCGGGCCAGGTGTCTGCGGTCGCAGTTTTCGTCCGCACCAGCCGCAGCCCGTTCGAGTCTCGCCATCTGGACGAGGCGATCACCTGGATGGCGTCTCACGGTCGGTGGTCGGCGGTGCAGGCCGAGTCGCAGGGCGTCGCATGAAAAGAGTCTTCACGCCTCAACGAATCGCAGTGGCGACCAAGAAGCTCGTCGCCGGGTCGCAGTTCGCGACTGTCGGGGCGCTTGGCCTGGTCGTCAACCAGGTCGTGCTCTGGTTGCTTATGGACGTCATCCACTTCGGCCACCTGCTGACGGCGGCGGTGATCGCGACCCAGGCGTCGACGACGTTCAACTTCATCGGAACGGAGTCTTGGGTTTTCGCAGCGCGGCGATCCGGCGGCGGATTCGGAGTCATCAGGCGGTTCGTGGTTTACGACGCGGTGAACTCGACCGCGCTGCTGATCCGTCTACCGCTCCTTCAGGTCCTGACCGCGGGACTCCACATGAACTATCTGGTCGCCAACCTGATCACGCTCGTCGCCCTGACCTTGCTGCGGTTTGTGGTCGCCGACTCGCTGATCTGGCGCGCCCTACCGGCCGCAAGGAGGTCAGTGTGATGTTTGGCTACGACATAGACGGTCTGGTTCGGATCAAGACCAGCATCCGGCTTCCGGAGCTGGCGTTCTTCCGAACAACCAGCGTCTCCGACCCCGATATCGTCATCCGGACCCGACCAGTGGGCGGCTGGGCGCCCCGCACCAATGTCGCCGTCAGCTACAAGTCAGGCCGGATCGAGTACCGCGAACACCTCGGACCGCTGTTCGCCAATTTCTCGGTCGACATGGCGGACCCGGTGGTCGTCACCGCAGGCCCTCTGCTGGCTCTCTCGCCGCACGTGCTGTACACGAACGTCGTCGAACCCTTGCTTCGCTTCATCCTGGCGAGCAAGGACAAGATGCTGCTGCACGCGGCATGCATCTCTGTTGGCGGCCGGCCCATCATGCTTTCGGCGAAGACCGACACCGGCAAGACGAGCACCATCCTCACGATGCTTCGCGCCGATGGCGGCATCTTCTACTCGGACGATATGGTCATCATCGACGCGGACGGCGTGGCGAGCCGTTATCCCAAACCACTCACGATCAGTGCGCACACTCTTCGCGCCGTGCCACAGAACCGCCTCAAGCTCAGTCAGCGCCTGAGCCTGGCCTGGCAGAGCCGCCTGCATTCTCGAGAAGGGCGCTCGGTGGGCAAGAAGCTCGGCGCGGCGAACCTTCCGATCATGAGCATGAACGCGGTCGTGCAGGCGATGATTCCGCCGCCGAAGTACCGGGTGACCGACCTGGTCTCCTGCGTCGTGGGCACCCAGGTCAGGATGGAAAACCTGTACGTGATCGAGCGCGGCACGCCCGCGCTGACCGAGCCAATCTCGCGCCAAGACGCTGTGGTCGAGCTGCTGGAGAACACAGAGGACGCCTATGGGTTCCCGCCGTACAGCTCGCTGGCTCCGCACCTCACGATTCGAGGCAAGGGCCACGAGCACCTGCGTGCGAGGGAACGGGAGATCCTCACGGCGGCCCTGTCGGCCGTCGACGTGCAGAGAATCCGCGTGCCCGACTACAGCTGGCCGGAGCAGATCAACGCCCGGTCAAGGATTCCAGCGGCCGTGCCGGCCGAAATCCCCGCCGAGCAGATTCCGGTCGGCCCCATGGAGTGGGTGGGAGCGGCAAGCCGCGCGTCCTAGGCCCTGCGCCCAGGGGCTAAATTTGACCCCGTGGTGACCCAGTCACGGTCCGGCGTTGCCGATCTGCACATCCACACGACCCGCAGCGATGGGGAGGCATCGCCCGCGAGCGTCGTGGCGCAGGCTGTCCGGCTCGGCCTATGCGTCGTCGCCGTCACCGACCACGACTCCATCGACGGCGCCCTCGAGGCGGCCACGCACTCCGGGGTGGCGGGCTGCGAGGTTGTCATCGGCGAGGAGGTGACCACCCGGCAAGGCCACGTCCTCGGCCTGTTTCTTACGCGCTCCGTCCACGCGGGCAAGGACGTCGAGGAGACTATCGATGAGATTCACGCGCAGGGCGGCCTTGCCATCCCGGCCCATCCGTTCCTGCGCCTGGGAGGCGCACGCGGTGTTGGGCCGCGAGGCGCCGGCCTTCCGTGGGACGCAATCGAAACGGAAAACGGATCACCCGGCGCGTGGCTCGCCAACCGTCAGGCTCGACGCGCGCTAGGGGTCTGGGCTAGAGCTCAAACGGGAGGCTCCGACGCTCACATCCTTGAGGCGGTGGGCAGCGTCGTGACAGTCTTCCCCGGGCGCACGGCGCTCGACTTGCGCGCGGCGATCATGTCGGGCACCACCCGAGCGGAGCGGCGAAACCGGTCACCCATGGTCGGCGCGAGGACCCTGGCCCGCAGCGTGCGCCGGCGCCTCAACGGCGAGGCAGCTCGCGAGCTCGCCAAGCGCCGGGCCAGGACCGCCGAGCAGATCTAGAAGGGGTTTCCGAAGGGGAGGCCCGCCTCCCCTTCGAAATCAGACCTCGACGATTCCCTTGCGGACGGCGTACAAGACCGCCTGCGAGCGGTCGAAGATGTTCAGTTTCTCGTAGATGTGGCTGATGTGGTTGCGCACCGTCTTGTCCGAAATCTTCAGCCTGAAAGCGACCTGTTTGTTGGCGACTCCGGTCGCCAGCAGGCGCAGGATCTCCACCTCTCGCTGCGTCAGACCGTCGTACATCGCCTTGGTCGGAGGCCCGCCTGAGATCATGCTCAACACCCGGTCCGCGATTGCCTCAGACAGCACGCGCGCGCCGGCGACCACGGCAAGAATGCTTGTCACGATCGCCTCGAGCGGAGAGTCCTTCACCACGTAGCCGCTAGCTCCCGCGTTCAAGGCGTGTATGACCTGGCTCTCGGCGCCAAAGCCCGACAGCATCAGGACCCGCACGTTCGGATGCGCGGATGTAATCCGCTGCGCCGCCTCGAGCCCATCCATGTTGGGCATCCTGACGTCCATCAGCACGAGGTCGGGCCGGAGCGTGGCGCTCAGCTTGACCGCCTCAGCTCCGTCGTCGGTGTCGCCGACGATCTGGATCCGCGGATCGTTCTCCAACAATTTCACAAGCCCTGATCGAAAGAGGTGCTGGTCGTCGACGACCAGCACTCGCGGCGCCACCCGCTGCGTAGAGTGGCCTGAGCCGCCAGGTCGATCGGTGGTCGCCGTTTGGTTTTGCGCGGTCGCCAAAGTCGCAGGTGTTCCCCGGTTCAATCTCCATCCCTCATGTCGGACCGTTGTCCCGGCAGTCGTGATACCGGTCACTCCATACGATCGACCTCAACTAGTGAAACGGCTGGCGGATGCCGTTGTCAATGGACAGGACTGACCATCTTCCTGAAGACGGCATTTTCATTTGCCCATATCTCCCGCGACGTGACATGACCTCGGGACAAACGCCCATCCAGCATGCCGACCTGTCCGATTGTTCGCCCCTCCCCAAAGCCTTGGAATTTGAGGGTCCACATGAACCAAATCGCAGAGAATCCATCGCCGGTGCCGCGGGGGCGCCGGGGAACAAGCGCCCGCAGGACATCCATCCGGCCGCGCATCCACACTGAGGCCGCGGCTCAGGAGCTCGTTTCCGAACAACCGCGAAAGAGAGCACCGCGACACCTCGCGATTGACGCGGTGGCGAGCGTGGCTGCAGTCCCGGCTCCGCCGGTTGAGCTCGATGCGGTGACCGTAGGACGCGGCGCTCGCAAGAGCCGGGGCGGCAGGATGGCTGCCTTCACGTCTTCGGGCTGGGTCCGGACTTTGACGGCCTTGATCCTGATCACCGGGACAGCAGCCCTGGTCCGGTTTGTGGGTTTGTCGCAGATCGGTTTCAACTCAGATGAAGCGGTTTATTCGGGCCAGGCCGCAGCCATCGCGGGCTTTCAGCCCTATGGACAGCTCTTCGGTGTCTTCAGAGCACACCCGTTGCTGGTCCAGTTCACCGTCGCGCTCGGGTATGCGCTGTCGGGACACGTGAGCGATTGGTTGCCGCGAGCGGTGACCGCAAGCTTCGGTGTCGGACTGGCCTTGACCTGCTGGGGTATCGGCATGGTCCTGCGGGGCCGTTTCCTTGGCTTTGCGATGGGCATGATCGCGGCCCTCTGCCCGTACGCGGTCGTCGTTTCACGGCAGATGTTGCTCGACGGACCGATGACAACCTTCGTCGCCGCGACGATGTTGATGCTCGCTCTCTGGCTGCGGACGCATCGCGTCGTCTGGTTTTACGCGGCCGCTGGGACCGCCGCGCTTGCGGTGCTCGCGAAAGAGATGGGCATGCTCACGGTGCCGGCGGTCATTCTGTTCGTGCTCTTTTCGCGCGATCTGCCGCTTCGATGGAGGCGCGACTTGCCCATCGCCGGGGCGGTCTTCATGGTCGCGATCTCACCGTACCCACTGTCTTTGGTGCTTGGCGGCGGCGCGCATACGACGAACCAGTTCGTGGTTTGGCAGTTCTTTCGGCAGCCGAATCACGATGCCTTGTTCTACCTGACCGTGTTGCCGAGCCTCGGTTATGTGACCGTCGCCCTGGCCGCCTTCGGTTTGGCCTCTCTCAGATGGCGCTGGCAGAAGTTCGACGCGCTGGCGATCTCTCTCGTGCTTTGCAACGTCGTTTTCTTCCAGATCTGGCCCACCAAGGGTTTTGAGTACATGCTCCCCCTCCTGCCGCCGGTCGTCTATCTGGCCGGTCGCGGCGCGCTCGCCCTGGGCGAGCTCGGACCGTCGATCGCACGTCCCCTTCGGCTCCAGAATGTCAGGTGGCGGTGGGCAGCGGCGGCGGCGCTTTCGCTGGCGCTGATCTCGATGGCCCCACCGGCGGTGGGCGTTGCGGCCAGCCCCCGACAGGCCGCTGTCGCCGCGATCGCCACGGACTCGGACTTCTCCGAGCCGGGCACCACGGTGCGAACCTTCCTCGCCGGCACCGGCGGCCTTCGGGCGAGCCGTCCCTCGGGTGAGTGGGTGCGCGCCCACACACTCCCGAGCGCTCGCTTTCTGACGATCGGTCCTTCCTTTGCGAACGTGATCCAGTTCTATGGACAGCGCAAGGCGCTGGCTCTCAGCGTCAGCCCCAACCCGCTTCACCGCAACCCCCAATATGAGCCGGTTCTCAATGCTGACGCTGCGATCCGCAGCGGTTCGATTCAGTACCTCATCTACGACTCCTATTCCGCTTCCCGCAGCCCCTTCTTCGCCAAACAAATGATGTCCTACGTCAACAAGTTCAGGGGTGTCGCCGTCTTCTCCTTCCGCGAGGACGGCCCGAAACAGCCTGCGGATGTCGTGATCTACGAGGTGCATCCATGACGCGGCCGCTGAAGCTCACTCTCGGCATCCTGGGCGCGGCGCTCCTGTCGGGAGCATGGATTCCAGCTCTTGCGGCCCCCACCGCTCCGAACTCTGCCGCCGCAAAGATCAAGCACGTTTTCGTGATCGTCGAAGAGGGCCACAGCTTCGACAACTATTTCGGGACGTTCCCCGGCGCGGATGGGATCGCTCCAGGAAAGGTCCAGGTCCCGGTCAACCCCAAGGCTTCGGCCGGTCAGGCCCTCGGTCTCCACGTCATCGGAACTGAAGGCCCTAGCCCTGTCTCCGCCGACTCCGGAACCGCTCGTGCCGCTTTCAACGGCGGCAGCATGAACGGTTTCGCCGCAGCCCAAAGCGCCAATGGGAACGGCGCGGCCGCGGGCCTCGGCTACTACAGCCCCCAGCAGGTGGACTCCTACTGGCAGCTGGCGAAGAACTACACCTTGATGGATCAGTTCTTCTCGTCAGCGATGGGAGGGAGCATCGACAACCACCTGTACCTCGTCGCGGGGCAGGCGGTGCCGGCTGATCAGCTCAAGAGCCCGGGCGGCTACAAGATTCCGACGATCTTTGATCGCCTGGATGGGGCCGGGTTGAGCTGGCGCGCCTACATCCGCCACTACGACTCGACCCTCAACTACCACCGGGTCGGCAACTACGCGAGCTTCATACCCCAAGTCGTCAGGGTGCCGATGCTGAACATGCCCTCGATCGTCGACAACCCGAGCCGCTTCACAAACCTCACCGACCAGTCAAACCTCTTCCGGGATCTGCGCTCGGAATCGACAACACCTGCGGTTTCGTACGTCTATCCGAGCGGTGACTCGGAACGTTCGCCCGACCCGATCAGCCTGGGCGAGCAGCGCGTAACGTCGATCGTCACCGCGATCCAGCGCAGCCCTGCCTGGTCGAGCTCCGCGATCCTCGTCACCTGGTCGGACTGGGGCGGCTACTATGACCACGTCCGGCCGCCACAGGTCGACTCGCACGGCTACGGATTCCGCGTTCCGATGCTGGTGATCTCACCGTTCGCCCGCCCCGGTGTCGTCGATCACACGACCTCGGATTTTTCCTCGATCCTCAAGTTCATCGAGACGACATACAGCCTGGCCCCTCTGACCGGCCGCGACGCGAAGGCGGCCAATATGACGGAGGCGTTCGATTTCAACCGTAAAGCCGTGCCGCCGGTCGTGATCGACACGCAGCTGTCGACTGTGATGCGGGGGATCCCCGTCCTCATCGTGGTGGTCTTCTACGGAGGCTCCGTGGGACTGGCGGCCGGCCTCGTTTTCCTCGCTGCCGTCATTCGTCGTCGCAGGTCGCGTCCGGGACAGTCCGGCGGCCAGGGGCCACGCCCGAATGGACGCGGACCTCGCCCGCCGTCCGGCGGTGGCAGGATCGAGGCAAGAGTCATCTCCGCTGCGCGGCGACTGGGCGGGTCGCTGCCCGTGCTGTCCTTGATGGCGCGGCTTGCGGCGGCGCGCGGGTGGACGGCCAAACGCTTGAAGCCGACCTGGGCGTTCGCGATTCTTGTGGCGACTGCCATGGTGCTCTTGCCGGTGGCCGGATTCGCCAAGTCGGCGCCGGTCAACATCACGCTCGCAACCGGTCCGGCCGTATACGCCGGGAACGCGAGTGACATCTCAGCGACCGTGACGACCGCGGGCAAACCGATTCCGGGGGCCACGGTCGGGTTCAGCGCAACAAGTAATGGGGGCACGATCGTCGCCAGCCACGGAAGCCATGCGGACGCAAACGGCGTTGCGATATTCCATTTTCCCGCCGTCAAGATCCCGGGCGCGTATCACGTCCACGCCACGGTTCTGAACACACCAGCGAAAGCCGACGCGGTCGTGAGCGTCATTCCGCTACGCAAGACGACGGTAGGTTTGAGCGTGGCCACCTCGATCACGGTGGGGCGTGAACTCGCGTTGTCGTTGACCTTGCAGGGACCTGACGGCCCTTTGGCCGACGCGACGATCCGAATCTTCATCGATGGCGCGCATGTCCACGACATAAAGACCGGGGCAGGCGGGTCGGCGGCTTACAGCGTTTCGTCCTTGCGGCTTGGCAAACACGAGCTAGGGGCCGTGTACGCCGGCGATGTGAAGGCGGGATTTGCCTCTTCGGAGGCTCATCAGACGGTTACCGTCGTGCCACTCGCCCGCACGGTGATAACGCTTAGCTTGCCGAATCCGACTCCGACCGGCGTCCTGACTCATGTGACTGCGACTCTGCAGGCGAATGGAGTCCGTCTCGTGCGCGCGCATGTCACAGCGGTCGTCGACGGGGTCACGAAGTTGGCCGGGGTAACCAACGATGTCGGCCAGGTCACGTTTGACATGAGCCGCAACCTGGTGATCGGTTCGCACGGCATCCAGGTGTCGTTCGCCGCGGACGTCGCGCTTGGCGCCGACACCGCCACCGCGCAGGGCTCGTTCCAGGTCATCAAGCCATGGTCGACGTGGATTGCCCTCAGCCTGCCCAACGATCAGCGTGTCGGCTCGGCGCTTACGGTCGTGGCGAGGGTATACACCGGCTCGCGACCCGTGCCGGGCGCGCTGGTCCATATCCAGGTCGCCGGGCATCGCATCGCGATGGTCACCGACCGAAATGGAAGGGTTGTGTACCGCCTATCGCGCCGGACCGGGGTCGGCAGCTATTCGGTGACCGCCACTTATAAAGGAGCACGCGACCAGGGGTACCTCGGCTCGACTGCGGGGGGGAAGTTCAGCTTGCTGCCCCCGCTCGCCACCAGCCTCACGCTACACACGCCGGCGGCCATCACGGCAGGGGACGAGCTTCAACCTGCCGCGCAGCCTGGCCGCTGGAGCGCATTCGATCCTGGCGGTCTATCACGGCGACAAGTCGCGCGGGATCGTCGGCTCGTCGGCTCGAGGCACCCTCGTCATACGGCCCCTGGTCGTCTCGTTCCAGACAGTGCCTGCTCTCGACGGCGTGACGTTCGCAATCGATGGCCATGCTGCCGTCACCGGGGCCGACGGCAAGGCAACCGTCCAGGTCATGACGATTGGAAATCACGCCATGACGGTGACTCCGCCGGCCGATACGGCGACCACCCGCATCAGCTTCCATCACTGGTTCGACGGCGACCTGCACTCTGCGCGAAAGTTGAGAATCTTCGAGAACGCCAACCTTTACGCGACGTTCTCGGGCTCGTATCTGACCACGATCGCACTTCACGATGCGGTAGGCGGACCCATCGACACGGGACGAATCGGCCCCATGACGATCTCGGGGCCGGAGGGGCGGGACATGGTTCTGTCCCAAACGCAAAGAGCGGCCTGGCTCGATGTTCCGGCTCCGTCGCGTGCTCTGCTCCTTGGCCTGGCCCAGACGCCGAGGTACGCGGTCCAGGCAGCAACGTATGACGGAGTGAGCGTCGCCAATCGCGGAGACAGCCCGTTCACGCCCGGTCCCGGCCCACCGTCACGACGCTTGGCGACGGAGTGGCCCCAACCCTCATCGTCCAGGTCACGCGAAACCAGGTGGTCCAGCTGTCAGCCTTCACCCCGGTAGAGATTGGCATCATTGTCTTGCTGGCCCTCGCGGCCGTGGCGGGACTGATTGGCGCGGCGATCGTGGTGCAGAGGGGGCCGCGAGACCCCGTGACGCCGACGAGCGAAGGCGGACCGGGCTCGTTTACCAGCACAGGGCCGGCCTGACGACGCTCCGGCCGTGAAGTCGCGAGGATACTGGCTGGCGGCGGCCCTCATGACGGTGATGGCGGCCGGCTGTGGAACCGGCCCCGCGGCTGTCTCGGGAAAGCCAAGCCACTCAGCTGCCGGCCCGCCGGTCGCGGCGCCAGGAACGTCGCACGGTCCCGCAACCGTCTACGTCCATTACTACTTGTGGTGGACGACACAGCACTGGAACGACAAGCTAGGAGCGGCCTACCCCTATAGCTCGGCACCGCTCCCGGGCTCAATGGACGGCCAGGGCTGCAACCCGTCTGTCTCGTACTCCGGCGCGCAGATCGTCGATGTTCCGGCGGAAGGGCTCTACGACCAGACACAGGCCGTCACGTTCGAACGCCACGTCGACCTTGCGAGCAAGGCCGGGCTGAAAGGCTTTCTCGCCGACTGGCAGGGCACCGGCTCGACGACTCAGGGTCCTACTTCGAGCGGATACAACTCGAGATTCGATCTGATGGTCACGACCGTGGACTCCTACAACGCCGCGCATGGCGCCAACTTTGGACTCGGTCTCGCCTACGCCTCGTTTGGCGACTACTCGCGACCGGCGTCCAAGGTGATCGCCGACCTGCGTTACTTTGTGAGCAGATACGGGTCTGCACCGGCGTTTCGCAACGGCTACAGCCCGAAGCCGATCGTGATGTGGCTCAACTCGCGCAAGTACTCCCCCCAGACGATCCAGGCCGTCTCTCAGGCGGTCCAACCGTATGTGTATCTGCTCGGCGACGAGACAGCGGCCTCGTGGCCGAACGACGGCCGTTATCTCGACGGCACAAGCTACTACTGGTCTACCCAGGACCCCTGGAACAATTCACGCGCCGGATCGGCGCTCAGTGAGCTTGCCGGCCTGGTCCACGCCGACGGCAAGCGATGGTTCGCGCCTTTCATCGCTGGTTACAACAAGCAGCTGATGGGGGGAACCTGCGTGGAAAGAAGGGGAACGCAAACCCTGACCGAGCTATGGCTGCTCAACAGCGCAACCCGACCAGACGGTTGGTTCGGCATCAGCTGGAACGAGTTTGTCGAAAACACGTACCTGGAACCGAGCAAGCGCTACGGCGCCATGTATCTCGATGCCCTGGCCGCCCTGATCAAGAAAGGCTCGTAGTGGTTGTTGCGCGGGCATGGTCCCCGGACGCGTACGCCCAGACGTGGGTCAAATGTCCCCTTGCGGTGAGCCAAACCCGCACCAAAAACTATGGGGATTAGCAACACCGACGGGACAACCATGAAAACGAAGGACCAGCCGGCCCCGGGCCCGGAAGCGCAGTGGTCGGCAGACGGGCAGTGGTGGTGGGACGGCGACGTCTGGATTCAGATGTGGCAGCCCCCACAAGGCCTCTCCTGGGATGGTCAGTCCTGGGTTCGGGCTTCGGAAGTGCCTGTTGTGGCGCTGCACCCTGCGGCGCCGGAACCCGAGCTGCAGGTACACCTCCCGGCACGAGATGGCGGCCCGCCGCGCAGTCGTCCCCCTGGAACTGCTCGGCGACAACCGGAAGGCCGTGGGCAAAACAGAGCACCCAATGGCCCACCCCCACCGTTGCCTTCAGCTGTCAGATTGGCCGCTCCGAGGTTCGTTCCGCAAGAGCCACGCCCGGCGCCCCTCGCGCGTGAGGCGGAACCGCACGCACCGGCGACATCGCCCCCACGTCAATTGTTGGCGCCGCCGCCTGTTCAGACCCAAGCTGCATCGAATCGCCAGCGGATGCCCAACCGCATGACATGGCTTGTCTCGGCCGCGATGGTCCTGGTCGTGGCGGGCATTGCCAGCGTGGCGTTGGCGATCGCGTTGGGGAGGCCGTCTGCGAATCCAGGCGGGTCGCAGTCATCCGGAATCGGGACAGTCCGGCTGACACCGAGCCAGATCGCCAGAGCGCTGGTGGGCCGCCAGTTCACCAGGGACGTGGTGCCGCCCGAGCTCGCCGATGCGGCCCCTCTTCACGATGTCTACGTCGCCGGATCCGTTCCCGGACTGATTGGCGAAACCAGCACCACCACATCGGATCTCGGAGGCAACGTCACCTTCTACGTCTTCGCCGATCCGGTTTGGGCCGAAGCTTTCTTTGAGAGCCCGCCAACCGCCTTCGGTTGCGGTGTATGCACTTCGATGGGGGACCCGACACCCGTTCAACGCGTTGGCGACAAAGCGACGAGCTACGTGCTGTATCGCAAAAAGGTCGGTGGGCAAAGTTGGGTCGCAACGACCAGCTACGTCTTGAGCGGGTCGGTGGTGGTCAACGGGCTGTACTTCCCCGTCAACGTCGCCAATGACTCGCCGTCCGCGACCGACCTGGGGGTCGCGACGGCCTACACGAAAGCGGCGCTGCAGCTGTTGAAGAAGATTTCCATCTGATCCGGGAAGTAGTTGAGGCGCCCGGGGGTTAGTCCGGGCGCCCCAGCGAGTCGAAGTTTCTAGCCGTGCAAGGTGTCGAGGTAGACGCCCTGACCAGAGGCTGATTGCCACTCCGACGCATCCTCCACCGAGCTGCCTTCCAGCCACTCGTTGAAGGTCGTGATCAGCTGCCAGGGTTCGTGCGAGGCGATCATTGCGGCGACGTTTTGCTGCCAGCGGGCGGCATCCCGCGCCAGGCGTGGGCTGGCTTCGTCGTACTTGTAGAAGCCCGGCGAGATGGAATAGCTGTGCCCCGACTGGTGGTCGGCGGCGACCGCCGCTCCGTACTGGTGCCAGTTGTCGGGCTGGCTCGGGCAGCTCGTGTAGCCACCGAAGACCTGGAGGTTCAAGTAGTAAGCGCCGTTGTTGGCCGTATTCCAGGTCGCCGTGTCGGTGCAGCTCGCCACAGCTCGGCTGTAGACGAACAGCACGGGCTTGCCGTTGACGTGTAGGAAGTTGGGATTGGTCGCGTAATGGCTCTGGATGTAGGCGAGATCAGACGCGATCTGCGGGGATCCGCCGCCGATCGCCGGTTCGTAGTAGAGGGTCCAACAGAATGAGGTTCCGTTGGCGGCCGCGAGGAGATCCGCGATTCGGGCGTCAGTCTTGGAGCCCTGTCCCCACCAGCTGGCGATCCCGGCCTGGATCTGGCCGTACTGCATCGCAGCGATCTGCGAACGCTCGAGGTCGAGTCCACCGCTCGAGGGGTCGAGGCTGTAGAAGCCGGCCCCCGGGTTGTAGCGGGTGGCGGGGTAAATTCCGCTTTCGGTCCAGTTCTCCGGATACCAGGGGTAGTAGAAAGCAGCCCGGATAGGCGGCACCAGGTTGCAGGAGCCGCTGGGTGAGGGGCTCGGCGACGGTGACGGGGACGGCGACGGGCTCGCCGAAGGCGCCGGACTGGATGAGGGCGACGGGCTGGGCGAAGATGACGGACTGGGCGAAGCCGACGGCGAGGGATCGGGGCTGGGCGACGGCGAGGGGCCCGGCGAAGGCTGAACACTGGCCGCGCGGAACAAGGTCACCCCGCTTGCCCAGTACATTGCTTTGCCAAAGCTAGCGCCGAAGCGCTGGGCCGTCATCGAGTTGAGAAGCTGGTAACCGGTGATCAGGCTGACGGGAGTCGCGCCGGCATTGGCGCTGGTCTGCTGGGCCAGGTTGGTGTAACCGGTCGCGGTTGGCGTCAGGGTTTGGGTTGAGCCGTGGCCCGCGGCCCAGCCGATCGCCAGATCGTTGGCGATGGTGGGTGCGAGCAGGCCGGAGTCGGCCAGGGTGCCCTTGTCGGAGGCCCCAGCCAGGACGTCGACCACCGGGTTGCTGGTGGCCACCCCGCTGAACTCCTCGATTTCGATTGCCACGGTCGCCGGGAGGCGCAAGGTGACCGTCACGATAGTCGCCGACTTGGCGTTGGCCGAGTACCACAGTTCGCCATCGGAATAATGGCCGTTCTGGAAAAAGCCTTGGCCTCGAACCCAAGTGTTGCCAGCGGTATCGGTGACCTGGGTGATCTGATTGCTCTTCCCGGTGTATACGCCGGCTTCGAGAACAAGCAGGTTGCCAGCTGTGGTCGGGGCGGCAAAGCTGGCGCTAAGCGTGGTCGAGCTGACCGCCTCGTTGGCGCCCACCGCCTGAATGAGAGCCGGCCCGCCACCGCCGGGCGGATCTGGCGAAGGGCTGGGGCTCGGCGATGCTGAAGGGCTCGGTGAAGGAGAGGGGCTGGGCGAAGGCGAAGGCGAAGGGCTGAGTGAAGGCGATGGGCTGGGTGAAGGCGATGGGCTGGGTGAAGGCGAAGGGCTAGGTGAAGGCGAAGGGCTGGGTGAAGGCGAAGGGCTGGGTGAAGGCGAAGGGCTGGGTGAGGGCGATGGAGAAGGCGGTGGCGGTGATACAACCCCGAACACGTCTGTGATCGGGTTCAGGCCAACCGCCCCGGCGATCCCGGGTAGCCCATAGAAGCTCTCCACGGTGCGCAGCAAGTTGTAGTGCGTGATGTGCTCCGAGTACTGACCGGCAATCACGCCCGCGCCGGCGAACACGGTGTAGATCTGGTTGGAGCCGCCACCGTCCTCATCGAAGGTCAGGATCGCCAGCGAGTTGTGGGTCTTGGCCCACTGCACGTAGGGATCCCAGTGTGTCGCCAGCCAGGCGTCGCCCTGCGCGATCGTGCCGTCGTGCATGTCGTCGGTCAGGTTGGGGACAACAACAGAGACTGTCGGCAGAGTGGAAAAGTCAGCCGGCCAGCTGGTGTAGGTCTTGTTGTGGGTGGCGTCTGAGGTGACTGTCCAGTCGGCCAGCGGGTTGTGCTTGCGGGCGTAGCCGCCGCTGCTGCAAGTCAGGGACCCGTTGCTCGGCAGGTCCTCGCTGTAGATCGCCGTGCTCAAGCCGGCGCTGATGAGCTGCTGGCCCAATGATGGCGTGGTGAAGGTATGCGGACAGCTGTCGTCGGTCACGCCCTGGTTGGAGCCACTCCAGAGCTCGTGATAGTTGGGCTCGCTCGGATGGCCGATCGCAAATGACTGGGTCATCAGCGCGTTCTGTTGAGCCAGCGCATTCTCGTATGGCGCCGCCGAGCTGCCGATGATCTGGGAGTACCCATGGTTCTCCATGATCCCGATCACCACATGATCGAAGGAAGTGGCGGCGCTGACTCGACTCACGGCCGCAGACTGCGAGATGACTACCGCGGTAGCGCCGAGGACCAGTTGAACCAGGGCGAGTAGGGCGACGAATCGACGTTTGGCCTTTTTGATCTTGGCAAACATTCTTGTTCGCCTCCTTACGCGCCCGGCAGATTTCAGGCGAAGCTGCGCGCATCGATTTGCGCGAACAGCGTCGCGACACACCCCCGACGCCCGAATGGGCCGGACTTGTTGGTGGTATGACGGATGGCGCACGACGTTTCTTGCACGCACGATTCGCAATGAGGTGCAAGAACGCGATTGCGAAACGTCAAATGTCTAAGCGGGTAGCCTGGAACTTAACGAACGTGGTTTGCAATTTCTGAAGCGGGACCGATGACCTGCTGGTCGCAGGACTCTGGTCGGATCTCGATCCGAGAACATTCCAACGAGCATGGATGCAATGGGTTGAAGACGAGAATCCAACCAGTTCTCGTCACGGGTTACTATGTCGCCCGATTAAGAACCATTGAGCAATCGCATTCTGATCGTGGACGACGAACCGGCAAACGTTGAGCTCCTCCAAGCATTCCTCGAAGGCATCGCTGATGAAGCGCGAGCGGTAACTGACTCTCGTCAGGTGGAGGAGGTGTTCCGCGAGTTTCAACCCGATATCGTGCTGCTGGACCTGCACATGCCAAACGTCGACGGGCTCGAGGTACTCCGTCGTCTGCGCAGTGCGCGAGACAGCCTCGGCTACCTGCCGGTCGTGGTGCTCACGGCTGACACGACAACAGTGGCGCGAAACAGTGCGCTGATCCTGGGTGCGGATGACTTTCTGACCAAGCCTCTCGATCGTCAGGAGGTCGTCTTGCGGGTGCGCAACCTCCTCCGCACACGCCACCTTTTTGAAGAGGTGACCAGGGTCACCGGGTCCAGGCCAAGGTCGGATTGAACATGGCCAGGCTGCTCGTGCTTGGCGATTGCAGGTTCGGGCGCTACTGGAGCAGGCTGTTGTACAGGTCGAGGGTCCGCGCCGCAATGCTCGGCCACCCGAAACGATCCATCACGCGCTGCCGTCCGGCTTTCCCCATTTTTGAAGCCCTTGCTGGATCGCTTAACAGCTCCTGGATCCGGGCCGCCAAAGCGGTCGTGAAGGCTCGCGGCTCATCGGCGTCGTAATCGACGAGGTAACCACTCTCGCCCTCGACGACGATCTCTGGAATCCCTCCCACATGCGACGCGACCACCGCCGTCTCGCAGGCCATCGCTTCAAGGATCACAAGACCGAAAGGCTCGTAGATCGATGGGCACACGAACACCGTCGCGCCCGAATGAAGGCGGATCAGGTCCTCGCGGGGCAGGAAGCGGTTGATCCAGACCAGGTTCCCTCGCTCGGTGCGAACCCTTTCCGCCAGGACATCCACCTCGGCTCCGATCTCTGCGGTGTCGGGTGAGCTTGCCACTATGACCACCTGATATTGCGGATCGATGTCGAGGGCCGCGGCGAGGAGGAGCGGCAATCCTTTCTGTCTCGTGATCCGGCCGTTGAAGAACGCGTAAGGACGGCTCGGGTCGATGCCAAAGCGCACAAGCGATTCCGGCGACGGATCGGGCTTGTAGATCTCTGGGTCGATGCCGTTGTGAATGACATGTATGCGGCCGGGGTCGGCGTTGGGATAGCAGTCGATTGTGTCCTGGCGTACCGCTCCCGAGACGGCGATCACTCCGTCCGCCCCTTCGATCGCGGTTCGCTCGCAGAACATCGATAGCGCATAGCCACCCCTGAGCTGCTCGGCCTTCCACGGGCGGAGCGGCTCCAGGCTGTGCACCGTAACCACGTGCGGGATCGACCACATGAGCTTGGCGAGGTGCCCGCCCAGGTTCGCGTACCACGTATGGCTGTGCACGAGGTCGGCTCCTTTGACTCCAGCGGCCATCGCCAGGTCGATCGACATTGTCTCCAGCGCCGCGGACTCGGGCTTGGGCTCTGCCACCGCCGCCCAGGGTTGATGGCTCACTACGCCGGGTTCATCTCGGGGTACGCCCCAACAGTGGACCGAGACATCCGCCAGCCGGCGCAGCTCCCGAACGAGGTATTCGACATGTGTGCCCGCACCTCCGTACACCTCGGGCGGATACTCACGGGTCAGCACGGCGACTCGAGGCGCAGCCATGACCGGTAGTTTGGCGCACAGAAGGAGGCATTAACCTGTGCCCGTGATGGCTGATCTGAGCGAGCGCGCTAACGAAGCGCTTCGAACTCGGCGTCGGCCAGCTCGATTTTCAACGCCGCCAGGTTCTCCTTCACGTGGTCGAGCGACAGCGTGCCGGGGATGGGCAGCATCGCCGGGGAGCGTCGAAGCAGCCACGCGAGGGTGATCTGCGCCGCCGTCGCCCCATGCCGCGCAGCGATCGCGGCAAGGGCGCTGCCGCCGGATCCGCGCAGCGGGAAAAACGGCACGAACACGATGCCCTCTCGGGAGCAGTAGTCGATCACCGCCTCGTACTTGCGCTCCGACAGGTTGTAATGATTCTGGACGGCGGCGATCGGTACGATCCGCCGGGCGCGCTCGATCTGCGCGATGTCGACCTCGGAGACTCCAATGTGGCGGATCTTGCCCCGGTCGCGGTATTCCTTGATCACGGCCAGGCTCTCTTCGAGCGGGGTCTGTCACCGAGCTTCATCAAGTTCCTCATTCATGATGGCGGCGGCGCATCTCACCGGCTCGGGCGCCTTGAGCCTCGCGCGCGTCTCTTTTATATGTGTATGCAGGCGCGACGCCGGGGACGGCGCCGGTGTCACGAAGTCTCCAACTCCTCCCCATCCATGGGTAGGTCGCAACTCATTCATACGGAGTACCCGCCGAAGGCGAGGAATGGGGCCCCGCCGGAAGGCTTGGCGCTTTAGGTGTGTGGTGCTTCCAGCGCGCTCTTCTGGTCGAGGTAATAAAGGAGTCCCATCGCCGGTGCGATGAACAGCACCACGCACAGGGCGACGGCGAGGAGGAGGACCTGCGTGGAGGGAGGCGCCGCCGCATCCGCGATCGTCAGTTGGCCCGGGAGGAGATAGGGCGACTGGGCGAACCCCCACGCCAGGACAAGGGAGCCT
>WNGJ01004965.1_pt1 | contig 29198 bp, 29 predicted proteins | sample 5400611 | NCBI WGS metagenome assembly WNGJ01 (sample SAMN13153375, study PRJNA577476) | soil metagenome | isolation source: 40 cm soil or saprolite under Garry oak tree replicate 1 | place: USA:California | collected 2016-06-15
ACATCGAACCATGTGTTGCGCGTGAATCGCGACAAGCTCCTTACGGGACGCCCTGGCTGAAGGAGATGTACGAGAGTATGGCCTTGCGGATGGCCTGCGAGGCTTGGAAGGTGTCAAACGTCATCAGTCCGTGGTCACGGATACGGAGGGGCGAATCTGGTTTTCCTTGAATCGCGGCATTTCGATGGTGAACCCAGCGCGGTTGACAAGAAACTCTCCACCTGCAATCGCTCATGTTCAAGCCATTTTGGCGGATGGTAACCCGATCGGCCTGGGGGCCTCCGTCCACATCCCCGGTGGTCATCGAAGGATTACACTCGACTTCGCCGGCTTGAGTCTATCGGTCCCGGAGCGGGTCCGTTTCCGATATCTGTTGGAGGGGTTCGATCACGTGTGGAGCGAACCAGTCGCCGCGCGGGAAGCGGTTTACACGAACCTTGCTCCAGGCCCGTATCGCTTTCGGGTTGTCGCCAGCAACCCCGATGGAGTCTGGAGCAGCGATGAGGCTGTGATCGGATTCGATGTCGATCCGTTGTTTTGGCAGACATGGTGGTTCCGGCTTTCCATCGTGTTGATCATTGCACTTGCAGTGGTGATGTTCTTTCAGCTCCGCGTGCTGAGGCTGACGAAACAGATGAACATGCGCTTTGAAGAACGACTCGCGGAACGGACACGCATTGCGCAGGAACTACACGACACTTTATTGCAGGGATTCTTAAGCGCCTCCATGCAGTTGCATGTGGTAAATGATCGTCTTGCCGCTGATTCACCCGAGAAACCTCTTGTGAACCGGGTTCTGGAACTGATGGGTCATGTCATCGAAGAGGGCCGTAACGCAGTCCGGGGCCTCCGCACATCGAGGCTGCGTTCTCCGGGTCTCGAACAGGCATTTTCACTGATTCGACAGGAATTCCCGGCGCAAGCTCAAACTGGTTTTCGACTTATCGTTGAAGGTACGCCAAGGCCATTGCGCTCCATCATCCGCGATGAAGTCTATCTTATCGGTCACGAAGCGCTGTCAAATGCCTTCCGTCACGCCCACGCAAGCGATATCGAGGTAGAGCTTGAATATGCGGCGAGCCACTTGCGCGTTCTCATACGCGACAACGGTATCGGTATTGACACTCAGGTTCTGTCCTCCGGGCGCGACGGACATTGGGGCTTGTCTGGCATGAAGGAACGATCGGAAAGAATTGGCGGGAAGCTGAGAGTATTAAGTCGCGCTGTCGCTGGAACAGAGGTCGAGCTATCTGTACCAGGCCCAATCGCCTTCGAGTCACGGTCGAACGACCATCCTCGCGCATGGGTGTCCAGGCTCTATCGTAGAAAGCGAAGGAATGAAGAATCGCAATCTGGAGGCGAGCAGCCTCGATGACGAAAGGAACTCAGATCCGTGTTCTCAGTGTGGATGATCATCCTTTGCTGCGCGAAGGTCTCGCCGCAATCATCAACAATCAGCCGGATATGGTGCTGGTAGCTCAGGCGTCCAGCGCGCAGGAAGCCATCCAGCAATTCAGGAAGCACAACCCAGACGTAACACTCATGGACCTTAGACTTCCGGACAAGAGTGGTATCGACGCGATGATTGCCGTCCGAACAGAATTCCCCGACGCCCGGGTTGTCATACTAACGACGTTCGAAGGTGACATGGAAATCCAACGCGCGCTGGAAGCCGGAGCTCGCGGATACGTCCTGAAGAGCACGCCTCCAAAGGAATTGGTCGAGTTGATCCGCCAGGTTCATGCTGGGAAAAAACGGATTCCTTCACAGGTCGCAGCGCAGCTAGCCGAGCACATCAGCGACGAGGCTCTGACGGACCGCGAGATAGAAGTGCTCGGTCAGATTGCTGGGGGAAACCGGAATCGGGACATCGCTGAAAAGCTCTTCATCACAGAAGAGACTGTAAAGGTCCACATCAAGCACATCATGGAGAAACTCGGGGCAAGTGATCGCACCCAAGCCGTCGCGATTGGTCTGCGCCGCGGGATCATCCACCTGTAGCATTTGGAATCCAATCAGGACATATACCGCAGATGTGGTACAGAAAGATGCCGCGATGTGGGGTTTCAACCTGCCTACAGGCTCTTATATCTTGAGTCGTTGTGCGTTTGTGAGGGCGCGCCAGGGAGATACGCACTGCAAAGACTATATTCCACGTTTCCCGGCGGCGGGCCTGGCATAGGCCTGTTGCTGTTGCGTGTGGCGGTTGGCCTCACTGCGACCACCGATGGCGTTCTCTACCTCCTTGGATCGTCCAACGCCTTTTCGAGTACGTGGTTCCTTGGCACTACCTTGGTTGCGAGCGGTGTGGCCCTAGCCTCCGGATTCCTCACGCCGATCGCCGGGCTCTTGGTGGGGCTGTGCTGCTTGGGAATCGCACTTTCATGGTTTCCAGCGCCTTCGCGTATGGACGACGCCAAACTCGTGGCTTTTGGAATGGTCATCACGGCCGCCGCGATGGCCTTACTCGGGCCGGGAGCCTTTTCCCTCGATGGACGCTTGTTCGGACGTCGCGAAATTGTAATTCCTCCCTCGCGCCCGCCAGGCTCGTGATTCCCGCGGTTCGAGTGGTGTTTCCTCGCTAAATCCGACATCCGCTTGTTAAGACGACTCTTGTACAAGCCGAAAGTGGTATTTCGAATGAACCGTAGAGTGGTACTTAAAAACCATTCCATCTCGTGATGTATTCGCAGCCTGGGGCCCTCACAGTGCAGCACGACAACCAGCAGCACGGGGGGGGACAACATGGTGTTGGGGGACCCAGCAACTTCGAACGGGCAGCGGAAGGCTCGCTCTGTCGCTCTCGGTCTTCAAGAGCCTGCTGAGAGAACGCTAGTCGAGGCCGCCAAGGGCGGGCACTCGACGGCCTTTGACACACTCTGCGAGCGATACGCTCAGCAGCTTCTTCGCGCTGCGCATCGCATAACGAGAAGCCGTGAAGACGCGGAAGACGCAGTTCAAGACGCACTGCTTAGTGCGTTTATTCACCTGAGAGACTTTGACGGCAGGTCAAGCTTCGCAACTTGGCTCACACGCATCGGAATCAATTCAGCGCTGATGCGACTCCGGAAGAGACGCAGCTGGCGTGAAATTTACGTTGATGATTCCATCGACCCGCACGGGAACCAGACATTCTGGGATGTGCCCGACCCCTCTCCAGACCCCGAAAACGTCTGCCATCAGCGCGAGCGTAAGGAAGCTCTCGAGCGGGCAATAGGCCAACTGCGGCCCGGCATTCGCGAGGTGATTGAGTTGGGCCAGCTGCAAGAACACCGCATCAGGCAAGCCGCAGGGATTATGGGTCTCTCAGTCGCCGCAGCAAAGGCCCGCTTGTTTCATGGCAGACGAGCCCTCCGTAATTCCAAAGCCTTAAGAACCGTGTGTAGGGCGGAATCCAAGAGGCGAGCGGCACGGCTTGGCATGGCGGCGTAGATGAATTTAGAGTTCCGTTCACTCGAACCGATTTCATGCAAAGGAGAAGTAGCAATGAGCAGTAAGGGAAATGATTCCGGCATAGCGGCAATTGGCGATTTCGAACCCACAGCCGATCTCAGTCGAAATGGTGTCGAGGAAATCTCCAGCGATCTGCGCCGACTGCTTGCCGACGTGTTTGCGCTCTATCTCAAAACGAAGAATTTCCACTGGCACATGAGCGGCCGCCATTTTCGCGACTATCATCGGCTCCTCGACGAACAGGCCGAACAAGTTTTCGCCATGACCGATGACATTGCGGAGCGAGCCCGCAAGATTGGCGGAAACACCCTGCATTCCATCAGCGATATCTCCAAACATCAACGCCTGAAAGACAACAACCGAGAGTCCATCCTTCCCGAGGAGATGCTGGCTGAACTCCGCGCGGACAATCGGGAATTGAGGCGTTTCTTGCGCCGGACACATGAAGTCTGTGCAAAGCACAACGATGTCGCCACGACCAGCCTGATCGAAAACTGGATCGACGAGACCGAGCGGCGGACGTGGTTTTTGTCGGAAATAGTACGCGATCTTTAATCGGGCCATTCTCGCTCAGAGACAAACAGCTGCGAAAGAGGAGAAAACATGCCAACGATCACAACGAAAGATGGGACGCAGATCTACTACAAGGACTGGGGCAAAGGTCAGCCCATCGCGTTTAGCCACGGCTGGCCGCTGAGCGCCGACGACTGGGACGCGCAGATGCTGTTCTTCCTCAAGCAAGGCTATCGCGTCATAGCCCACGACCGGCGCGGACATGGCCGTTCCTCCCAGCCCGGTGATGGGCATGACATGGATCATTACGCGGACGATTTGGCGGCGCTGACCGCACATCTTGACCTGAAGGAAGCGGTGCATGTCGGCCACTCGACCGGCGGCGGCGAAGTCGTGCACTATCTAGCGCGCCACGGCGAAAGCCGAGTGACAAAAGCGGTGATCATCAGCGCGGTGCCGCCCTTAATGGTGAAGACGGCGGCCAATCCGGGAGGACTGTCGAAAGAAGTGTTTGACGGGTTTCAGGCGCAGCTCGCCGCCAACCGGGCCCAGTTCTATTACGATGTGCCGGCTGGACCGTTCTATGGTTACAACCGGCCTGGTGCAAAACCCTCTCAGGGAGTGATCTGGAATTGGTGGCGCCAGGGCATGATGGGAGGCGCCAAGGCGCACTATGACGGCATCGTCGCCTTCTCCCAGACGGACTTCACCGAAGACCTGAAGAGGATCACGGTGCCGGTCCTCGTGATGCATGGCGATGACGACCAGATCGTGCCTTATGCAGATTCCGCGCCGCTTTCGGCAAGGTTGCTGAGGAATAGCACATTGAAAACCTACAAGGGCTTCCCGCAAGGCATGCCCACGACGAACGCGGACCACATCAACGCCGACCTACTCGCCTTCATCAAAGGCACGGCTTCAGCGTCGGCTTGACACGGAATAATGAAGAGCGGCGAAGCCGCCGGAATGACTCAGATGGCAAGCTCTACAGTGCGGGATGATTAAGGCAAAACAAATCACAACTAAGGAGGCCTCTCATCAGTACAGGTCTGGCAGCATTCACCCTATTTCACGCTGTGTTGAGTCTTGTAGGAATCCTTTCGGGCCTCGTCGTCGTGGGCGGGTTCCTCACCGCGAAACAACGTAACGGCTGGACGGCACTTTTCTTAGCTGTTTCTTAGCTTCTATGGTATTGACGAGCGTGACGGGATTCCTCTTTCCGTTCCACAAATTCTTACCTTCGCACGCCACCGGCATCGTCTCCTTGCTCGTTTTGGCGGTGACGATTCCGGCGCTATACTTCTTTCATCTCGCGGGTCCCTGCCGCCGTACTTATGTTATCGGCGCCGTTGTGGCTCTTTATCTCAACGCTTTTGTTTTGACCGCCCAGCTTTTCGCGAAGATCCCCGCGCTCAAATCTCTGGCGCCCACGCAATCAGAACCAGCGTTCCTTGGGATGCAGGTCGTGATCATGTTGATTTTCATTCCCCTTGGCGTTCTCCCGGTCAAGCGCTTCCGAGCGGAAGCCATCCAGGTAGCCTGAGCGCTCATCATTTTGAAGGATTGATCTACCCTCCTTGACACCCGGAGCATCAAGATATTCAATTCTGCGAGAATAGAGAATCTCGATCCCAAGGGAAGGACGCACTGCGGGAGGGACTATGAACACACTTTCAAAATATAAGTTCTGGATAGGCGGAGCATTTTGCTTGTTCGTCATCGGCCTGATCATTGGGACAATACGCCCAAAGCACGTATCGGGAGCGCCGGGCGCTGCGCCGGACGTTGAGGTCGTCCAGGTTGAGCAAAAGGATGTTCCCATTTATGGCGAGTGGATCGGCACGCTCGACGGATTCACGAATGCCGACGTCCGGGCGGAGGTGACGGGTTACCTGCAGAGGCAGGGCTACCAGGAGGGCTCATTCGTCAAGAAGGGGCAACTGCTCTTTGAGATCGACCCCCGTCCGTTTCAAGCGGCGCTCGATCAAGCTGAAGGGCAGTTGGCGCAGGCGAAGGCCGCGCTTGCCAACGCTCAAGCCGTGCAAGGCAGGACCGAACTCGACGTCAACCGCTACGCGCCTTTGGCGAAAGAACAGGCCGCAAGCCAGCAGGATCTAGACAACGCCGTCCAGAACAACATGGCGGCGAAGGCAACGGTAGCCACGGCCGAAGCGCAGATCAAGACGGCGCAGGCGGCAGTGGAAACGGCCAGAATCAACCTCGAATTCACCCGGCTCGTTGCGCCCATTGACGGCATAGCGGGGCAGGCCCAGCTTCAAGTGGGCGCCCTGGTCAATCCGAACAGCGGGCCCGTGACTGCGGTGTCCACGGTCGACCCCATCAAAGTCTATTTCACGGTCAGCGAGCGGGAGTATCTCGACTGGAATAGGCGGTTCCCAACCGACGCCACGCGCGAGGCTGCGAACAGGCGCGTGCGCCTCGAACTGATTTTGGCCGACGGCTCTACCTATGGGCACGAAGGGACAATCTATTTTGCCGACCGCCAAGTCAATCAGGGCACCGGCGCAATTCGAATCGCCGGACTATTCTCCAATCCCGGGAATATTTTGCGTCCCGGCGGTTACGGCAAAGTTCGCGCGGCCGTCCGAATCCAGCAGGACGCACTGCTTGTCCCTCAGCGCGCTGTCTCCGAGCTGCAAGGCGGCTATCAAGTAGCGGCGATCGACAGCGAGAACAAGGTGAGCGTCCGCTCGGTAAAGGTTGGCGAGCGCGTCGGCACCCATTGGATTATCACCGAGGGGCTGAAGCGAGGCGACCGCGTGGTTGCCGAAGGCGTGCAGAAGGTTCGTCCGGGCATGCAGGTGAACCCCATGCCGTTTGCCGGGGAAAGCCAGGGAAGGTAATCCGATGTCAAAGTTTTTTATCAACCGCCCCATCGTCGCGATGGTGATTTCTATCGTTATGGTGATAGTAGGCGCCATCACGATCTTCAGTCTGCCGGTCGCGCAGTTCCCCAACATCGCTCCGCCGGAAATTCAAGTCCTGGCCACGTACGTTGGCGCCGACGCCCAAACGCTGGAGCAAGCGGTCGCCACTCCAATCGAACAACAGATGAGCGGCGTGGACAACATGAACTATATGTATTCGCTGAACGCCACGGGCAACTCGAACACGACCCTGATCGTGAACTTCGACGTAAAGACCGATCCGAATACAGATTTGATTCTTACGCAGGCGCGCGAGACGCAGGCTGCCTCGCAACTCCCCGCCGATGTCAACAACTACGGAATTACTGTCCGAAAGTCGGTAACCGCTCCTCTCATGTTGCTTGCCTTGTACTCGCCGCATGGGACGTACGACGCGAACTTTCTGGCGAACTACGCATACATCAACATCACGGATCCGATCACGCGCGCGCCCGGCATCGGCAACGTTCAAGTATTTGGCGCAGGCCAGTACGCGATGCGGCTGTGGGTAAAACCCGACCAATTGGCAAAGCTCGGCATCACCGTTCCCGAAATTGTGAGCGCTATTCAGGCGCAAAACACAGTAAATCCAGCGGGGAAGGCAGGCGGCGAACCGGCACCGAAAGGCCAGGAGTTCACCTATTCAGTTCTTGCGCAGGGCCGCCTTGCTTCGCCGGAGGAATTCGGACAGATCGTAGTGCGTGAAACCCCGGATGGCGGAACCGTTCGCGTCCGGGATGTGGCTCGGATCGAATTGGGTTCGCAGGACTACAGCGTTATAGGCCGCCTCAACGGAAGGCCGAGCGCGATTATCGCCACGTATCAGTTGCCCGGTTCCAACGCCGTCGAAGCGGCCGCGAGCGTTACGAAACTAATGGCCGAGATGAAGCAGCGGTTTCCTGAAGACATGGACTATGTCGTGGCCCTGGACCAGACTCGTGCGGTCACACAAGGCATTAAGGAAATCGTTGTGACACTTCTAATCGCGCTCGCGCTTGTGATCCTTGTGGTTTACCTCTTCCTGCAGGGCTGGCGCGCCACGCTGATTCCACTCCTTGCGGTGCCCGTCTCGCTTATCGGTACATTCGTTCTTTTCCCAGTGTTCGGTTTCTCCATCAATACTCTTTCTCTCTTTGGTCTAGTGCTGGCGATCGGCCTGGTTGTGGACGACGCCATCGTCGTCGTGGAAGGCGTGGAACGGCACATCGAGGATGGCTTGACTCCCAAGAACGCGGCTTTGAAAGCAATGGAAGAGCTCTCCGGACCAGTCGTTGGGATCGCGCTGGTTCTCTCGGCGGTCTTTGTGCCAACCGCCTTTATCCCCGGCATTACCGGTCGGCTCTACCAGCAATTCGCTGTCACTGTCGCGATTTCGGTTCTGCTCTCTGCGTTCAACGCGCTCACGCTCAGTCCGGCACTTGCCGCGCTGCTGCTCCGGCCAAGGACACAGAGCCAGGGATTACTGAGGCGGTTTTTCGATGGGTTCAACCGCTTGTTCGAACGTGCTACCGAAGGCTATGTGCGTTGGAGCGCAGTACTCATCCGAAAGACCGTCGTGGTGGTTGTGCTGCTGGTGGGATTTGGCTTGGCGGGGGGCTTTTTTGCCAACCGGGTGCCATCGAGCTTCCTTCCTGATGAAGATCAGGGCTATGCGTTCGTCAATCTGCAGCTACCGAACGGAGCTTCTCTGGAACGCACAAGAGCAGCCTCGGCGGCCGTAGAAAAAATCATTACAAATACGCCGGGCGTTCAATATACGACCAGCGTTATCGGCTTCAGTTTGCTGAGCTTTGTGCGTACCAGTTACAATGCGTTCTTTTTTGTCACCTTCAAACCTTGGGATGAGCGGAAGACACGAGGTGAACAATTTCAAGCTATCAAAGCGCGTTTAAACATGGAACTGAGCCGGCTTCCCGCCGGAATCGCCTTCAGCTTTTCACCGCCGGCTATTCCAGGTGTCGGCAGCTCCGGTGGTTTCACTTTCGTTCTTGAGGACCGCGCTGGAAATGATGTGCAGTTTCTGGCCAAAAACCTGGGGACATTTCTGGAAGCGGCCCGCAAGCGCGCCGAAATCGCGGGCCTGTTCACAACGTTCTTACCCAGCGTGCCACAGGAGTTTGTCGAAGTGGACCGTGACAAAGTGCTGAAGCAGGGCGTGCCTCTCAACGATGTCTACCGGACGATCCAGGCATTCATGGGCGGATACTTCATCAACTATTTCAACCGGTTCGGCCGGCAATGGCAGGTTTATATCGAAGCGGAAAGCGAAGACCGCGCCAAGGCCGAAAACGTCGGACAGTTCTACGTTCGCAACAGCAAAGGTGAGGACGTCCCGCTGTCCACGCTAACCAGCGTTAAGCCGCGGCTCGGGCCGGAGTTTACGATGCGTTTCAACGAGTATCGTGCGGCGCAAATCAACGGCAGCGCAGCGCCCGGCTACAGCGCGGACCAAGCCACGGCGGCCCTCGAAGATGTGTTTAGAAAGACGATGCCGCGAGAGATGGGCTTCGACTATTCGGGAATGTCCTATCAAGAGCAAAAAGCCCGGGAAGGCGTGCCCGCTTCGGCGATCTTCGGACTTTCCCTGTTATTCGTCTTCCTGATTTTGGCGGCCTTGTATGAAAGTTGGTCGCTGCCGTTCAGCGTACTGCTGAGCACGCCGGTCGCGATCTTTGGGGCCTTCGGAATTCTGTGGCTGCGTCGCACGCTGCTAGGAATTTTCCTGCCGCCTTACATGGTCCAGATTGAGAACGATATCTACTCGCAGATCGGACTGGTCATGCTCATCGGGTTGGCTGCAAAGAACGCGATTTTGATCGTCGAGTTCGCCAAGGAGCAATACGAGAATGGAAAACCCCTGGTCGATGCCGCCCTCGAAGGGGCCAGGCTTCGCCTGCGGCCCATCCTCATGACGTCTTTCGCGTTCATTCTCGGCTGCGTGCCCCTGTGGACGGCTACCGGCGCCGGATCGGTTGCCCGCCAAATCATGGGCACGGCTGTAATCGGCGGAATGTTGGCCGCCAGCATGATCGGAATTTTCTTTGTGCCTGCGATTTTCTACATGGTTGAAAAATGGTCAGGCGCCGGCAAGGAGCATGCCTCGGGTCCGTTGCCGGCGGCTCCCACTCCAGCGGAGGCGGATTGATATGGAGCACAGCGAGAACCGTGCAAAGGAAGAGCAGCGGAGCAAGCCTATCAAGAAGGTCGCAGCATTCATGGCGGCGATGATGTCCTTGAGCCTCGCCGCTGGATGCAGGGTGGGCCCGAACTACCATCGGCCCGTCGTTCAACCTCCGACGGCTTTCCGTGATCTGAGCGAAAACCCCCAGGCGCAAGCGCATGCAGCGTCCTATGCCGATCTTCCCTGGTGGCAGGTTTTCCAGGACCCCCAATTGCAGGAGCTCATCCGCACAGCGCTCAAGCAGAACTACGATTTGCAGCTCGCCACGGAGCGCATCAACGCCGCGCGTGCCCAGGTGGCCATCTCGCGCTCTCGTCTTTTCCCACAAGTGCAAGGGAACGGTGATTTCAGCGGCGGAAAAGAACATAACTTCCAAACCAAATCGAACTTTCTGCTCCTTACTGCCGACGCGGCGTTCCAGTTGGACTTTTTCGGAGGGCTGCGGCGCGCGACCGAGGCGTCGCGAGCCGAGCTCCTGGCGACCGAGAATGCGCGGCAGACGGTCATATTAACGCTCGTGAGCGACGTGGCGAGCGCTTATTTCGCTCTCTTGCAACTTGATCTTCAACTTCAAATCACACACGAGACCGTCAAAACGCAGCAAGACTCTGTGAAGCTCACCAATCTTCGCGTTGAGCATGGTGTCGCTACGAGGCTTGATGTTTTGCAGGCGCAGCAAGTTCTCGATTCGGCGAACGCCCAAATTCCTGACTTGGAACGGCAGATCGCCCAAGAAGAAAACGCCATCAGCATCCTCCTTGGCAACTACCCGCAGGCCGTGCCTCTGGGACGCCCGCTGGTGGAGCAGCCGCTTCCTCCCGAAGTGCCGCCGGGCCTGCCTTCCTCATTGATTGAGCGCCGGCCTGATATTCGCGAGGCTGAACAAGTCCTGGTTTCCGCGAACGCCGAAATCGGAGTCGCCAAGGCGCAGTTCTTTCCGCAAATCTCGCTGACGGGCTCCGGCGGCGGATCTTTCGGACGAAGCAGCGCTTTCTCTAGCCTGATGAGCTCGCAAGTCGGAATCTGGTCCTACGGCGCCCAAGTGAGCCAACCCATCTTCACGGGGGGCGCTCTTCGCGGGAATCTGGAGGTGGCCAAGTCGCAACACCAGCAGGCTTTGATTTCGTACCGGCAAACCATTCAACGCGCGTTCGGCGACGTGTCCGATGCGTTGATCGGCTACGAAAAATTCCATCAGGTGCGGGTCCGCCAGGAAGATACCGTCAAGGACTTGCAGGAATCCGTGCGCCTTTCCAACTTGCGCTACACGGGAGGGACGACAACTTATCTCGAAGTGCTGGACGGGCAGCGATCGCTGTTTTCCGCCGAACTCACACTCGCGGAAGCGCGCGGCACCGAGTACCAGAGTCTTGTGCAGCTTTACAGGGTCCTCGGCGGTGGCTGGCAACAATAGCAGTCGAAGAAAGCAATGAATCGCCTCGAGAGGCATTTGGTTTTTCTTCAACGGCAGATCACACCCAGGCTTGGGATCGCGACGGCGCGGTGGGTGCATAAATCAACCGGAGAGCCTGTGAGATATGACGACTCTTCCAAACACTTTCGATTTACCGGGACTCGGGCCACGTGCCAACTAGGGGCGCAAGTCGAGGTGCCTTCAGTCGGTTTTTGGTGGAAGTCCGATCCGCTCAATATGTCGAAGGCCCGACGTCGCGATCATCGGAGAGGAAGTCAACGGTCACTACTACGACAGTTGAGGCGGGATAGACGTACCCAGGAGGGAAGAGTCATTCGCAGGATTCATGAAGGATAGCCTTGGTTTTGCCAGGTTTGTTTGTCTGCTGTGCTTGCTTCTGGTTTGTTTTTCGTTTTCAGGGATGGCCCGAGCGGAGGCCGCAGACAAGCAGTTCGTCTCGCGCGTGGTGGAGGTTGCGGGCGTCAAGCTTATTACACGAGGGGCGGCCATGGCACACCGCTCATCCTGCTGCATGGCTATGCGGAGACGTCTCGCATGTGGACGCCAATATTACCTGTGCTGGGCGAACAATCTACGGTGATTGCGCTGGATCTGCCGGGGATCGGAGAGTCTTCCATTCCTGCCGATGGTCTGGACATGAAAACCGCCGCCGTCCGCATTCATGCTCTTGCCAAATCGCTCGGAGTCGAGAAGGCGAGGGTTGTCGGGCACGATAGGCCCAGAAACGCCAGGAATGGCAGCATCACCTTCCACCACGACCAGTATCCCGCCACCGTAAGTTTCATTTGATGGGCTACTCTCGCTCATCCTTCCCGATACCAGCCAAAACGGCTCCCACAGCTGCAGCGGCTATAGCTCCGGTCATTTCTTGGCTTATACGGCCTTCGAGCGAGAGAATCACAATGATTGGGACAAGGACTGTCAACCCAAGGTACTGAATGAATCGGAGACCAATACCTTTGCCTAATTTGAGCCGATTCCACACTCCGCCAATTGCGCCAGCCATCGCGATGACAAGCAGTACGCCTTCCACTATGTTCTTCATCGAGGCTTCGGTCACAGTTCGGTGAGGCTGCTGGCCCTGTGCATTCGATGCTGAAAAGAATGTCAGGAGCACAACGCAACTGACTGAACAAATGAGTCGTCTCATCATTCTTAACCTCCTGTGAGGCAAAGTCGGCTCTATTCTTGATTACCTATCTCTTGACTCTTCCTTCACCACTCGTTGCGAGTCTTTGTCTTCAGGTCAGCGATGACGATATCGGACTCTTTAATTTCTTTGATGATCCTGTCATCAATGTCATCGTTGTGTTCGAGCCGTCCCATGAAGATCGTCCTAATTGCGCTACCTTGCGGATCTCATTTTTGCCTCCTCTCATGAACACGCCGCGCGCACGGGAGTAGCTCAGAATCTCAGCTCGCATATAGGCGTCAGTATCTGCTGCCGCGGAACGTCCTTTTGGTCCGGCGGCGAATGATGCGTCCGCTCCCAGCTTTACCTTGCTGTGCAGCAGGCTGCCTGCGCCACGATCGTTTATCACGAGAAAGACGAAGTCTGTTGCCTCGCCGCCAAACTGCAAGCCAAAGCTCCCGCCTTCGAGCGCATACATAGCAGGCGCCCCCATGGACCGGTGAATTTTTGCCCGTGCGGCAAACCGTGGTGCCGCGACCGTAGCTGCCCCCAACAAGAAACGCAGCTTTCAACACCGACGGCATCACCACAACGCAACGACATTGAGAATTTCCTGCGTCACCTTGCCCGAATTCTGAAGACGGCCCTTTTCAGCATCTACTGCGCTCGGATTTTTTGAGGAAGAGAAAGGTGCCAAAGCGAGCAGGCTCGCCACGGCAACGATCCAACACTTTGTATGCCTCATTCCTTGTCCTCCTTTTAGGCGCGTTTCGCCTGCTTGAACGCAATCGTCATTTTTCCTTTTTTCTTCGAGGAAGCTAATCCCGGCTGGTTTGGAAATTCTGCTCGTATTCAAAGCCGCGATCCACAGTGAGCAACACATCGAATTTGGCGGCTTCGGCGGCAGTCAGGAGATCGCCGTTCTCGAGTTCTCCTAACCCAGCGTATCGAGCGGATTGGCACTCATGACCGGGCAAGTGATTTCGCAGACGCTGGGAAACACATTCGTCAAAGAAGGATCTTCATCCACGCTGGCCGACAAGTGCGGCCTTGGCGTCCTCAAGCGCGGTAATGGCGTCTTGGCGGCTGACCGAGGGAAAATCCTAGAGGAATCCGTCCAGAGTGTCTCCTGCTTTGAGGTAGTCCAGGAGAGCCTGAAAGGGGACCGCGTGCCCCGGAATACGGGTGTGCCATGAAGGATATTCGGGTTCTTGACGATGACATCACCGACCGAAGCCATGGTTAGTCTCCATCTGGAGCGAGTACAGCACGGGAGTGCCATGGCTCGGACCGCGGTGTCGGTAATTGGAGGAGCGCGGCCGGTTGAGGTGGCACACAAACTTCAGTTTTGAGTGACGAGTAGCTGGTGGTTAGTGGCTCGGAGGCTAAATCGTCATATAGCCCGAAACGACCGATTTGTATCACCGCACCCAAAAGATAATGTGCGTACCTCGGGCTTCTAGGCAGAGTGCGACCAATCTATAATCCGCGGCGGAAGAAGGTTGCAAGGAAGAGGTTAGGGGGTACATCGCTGTCTTCAAGCATCCGTACTTCGCCGTCACCAACAAGGATGGCGCTTCCGATCTGAAGAATGTTCCGCCCGGCAAATACACGAACGAAGCTTGGCATGAAACTGACTCAGAAGGTCACTATCGCGCCTAATCAAACAAAACTCTGGAGTTTATTTTCAAGCGATGAGGTTGACTTGGAGACTATGCAGGTCCCGGCCTAGCCTGGAAAAAAAATTCACAAATGGCGGGGAGAACTGCCCGCGCAATCAGAGTTGCTCGCAGTGCGTCGATGGACGCTCGCGATTCAAATTGGCTTTGCGGAGCGCCGGTGAAGCTGCGTTGGCGCCCCGCCGCCGTTTGATTCGCGAAAATCTTCTTGGTTCCTGTTCGTCTTCGTCACAAAGGACCAGACTTAGAATCTTCTGTTTATTCCTCGTCGCCGTCCAGCCCGTCGACAGGGGTGATCGTGCCGAACAGACCATCCTGTTCCCCGTTAATGCCGGCGCTGAAGAACAGCGTGTTGGCTGGTCCAGCGGTCCCGTCGTTGCCGAAGGTGAGCGACCACAGGCCGTCGATGATCATGATGGAGTCGTCTGGGTTCTTTACGAAGCCCATGAATTTGTAGGTGAAACCATTGAAAGCGGCAATCTTGCCACTCCCAAAGTTGCCAACGAGAATGGCGTTGCTGAACTCGCCGAAATCACGTGTGGTCCAGACAACTCCCCACGGTGAATTGAACCACGAGCCATGCTGAAGATTGCCGATGTGTCTCCCAGCCGGCGTGAAGATCTCAACGAGACCGAGCCCATCACCGGCGACGTCATCGTGCCGGGCCGCGTCTTGCTTGGCGTATGTTACAAAGAGCGTGCCGCCGATGTTCTGAATGTTGAAGGGAGCGAAGCCGTCAGGGACTCCCTCGGCTTCGAAAGCATCATCACCGAGAAAGACACGCTTGAAATTTGTGTCGTAGACTTCGACGCGCGCGTTGCGAAAATTCGTGACGTAAAGAAATTTGTTGCCGTTGATTTCGCCCGAGGTCGCGCCTTTGTAGACGGCGCCATTCGGGGACCCGTTACCCGAGTTGTCGACGACGAGGACGGCATTCTGCCCGCTATTCCAGCCGGAGATCGTTCCATCTTCCGTAACAAAGATGAAGTGGGCGGATTTGCCCGGGGCAACGAGAAAATCCGTCGGGCTGCCATTAAAAACGACACCTGTTGGAGTCGACTGGGTTCCCGCCGGCGAGCCATTAGGAGGCGGAACGGTGACGTTGCCAGTACCATTAATCGGAATTGCTGCGCCCGCGCCGTTGTAGAGAGTGGACGTGCCGGAATTATTGTTGGAAACCCACCAAGGGCTGCCGCCCGGGGAGCGAGTCAGTCCCCAGGGGTTTTTCAGACTGGGATCCGGAGGATTTGGCGTAGAAATCGAGGCCAAATCCGAAACGAGGTTCGTTTGTTTGTAATGTTGCGCAAATGCGAGAACGGGAAGCAATAGCACCGCGAGCCCAAGAATCAGAGATGACCTCAGGAACTTAATGGCACGCTTCATGTATACCCCTCCTGCCAAATAACGTTTGGTGTCAAATTCGGGCTCCAGCGCGTGCGGGAATCCACGGGCTGATGCTCGGGTTTCGAGCTTTGTCCGGTTTGAGATAGCCAGAATTGTACGAGAAGGTTGTCACCGTGGCATCTGAAATTTGTCAACAGATTGTAAGGCCCACCGACCGCTAGGTCAGTGAGTAATAGAACTGCCAAGATACGACGCGAAGCCGCAACTACAGCGATCCGAAGGCCGGAACGTCGTAGAATGGAACCGCACACTGCATTGAAGCCATGGCAGAGTCCCGAAACAAATCGGGGATCACAAAGTACGTAGCAATCGCGGCGGGCCACACGTAATGTACATGCATTACCTGTGCCACGGTGCCGCCGCTCAGATCGCTGGCTCCTTGCGCGCCGCTCTTGCTACTTCAAAGACTCCTCTTGAAAAGCCCGCGCCGCCGGCACCTGAGCCAACTACTCCACCCCAATGGGTCAAAATTGCGAATGACACGATCGGGCGGCAAGGCACACTCAGAGGTGGAGTTCTTTCTTTTGGCTTGGCGCGTTCCCAAGAAATAACAGAAAACGGCATGACACTCGCATCGCCCCAGGGCGTTGCGGAGTCTATCAATTTCCAAGAAACGGGCGCGGGCAAAGTTGCTACGACAGGCGATTTTGTGCTCACGGCCGAGGAAGTGAATCCCGTTATCTCAGCGCTGGAGGAGCATCACATTTCCATTACGGCTCTGCATAGTCATATGCTTACGGAGCAGCCTCGACTCTTTTTCATGCACTTCTGGGCTGCCGGCAATACCGCCTCGGTCGCGGCTGGAATCAAGGCAGCGCTGAGCGACATCGCTCTCAAGTAGGAAGCGGAAATGATTAAAAAACGCTTAGCCCAAAGCAGTGCGCTGCTCCTGCTTCTAACATTCGTTCTGATGTTTGCGCCTAAGGGCGCTCCTCAATCGAGCGGCCCTACGCTTAAGAAAATAGCAGAGTTCGATCTGCCAGGCCCGGGAGGAAAACGATTCGACTACCTGACTGTGGATCCTGACGATCACTACTTGCTATCTGCTCATCTTGCCGCGAAACAAACTTATGTGATTGATGTTAAGACTAACAAGGTCGTCGCAACGGTCACGGATACTCCTGGTGCGGAGGGTGTGGAGTATGTGCCGGGACTCAGGAAATTCTACTCTTCCAACGCATACGACAACACGATTGGCGTCGTGGACCTGAAACAGATGAAGGTGGTCAAGAAACTGAAAACGGAAGCCAAACCGGATGGCAGCGCGTACGCAGCGCCGTTCCACAAGCTATACGTCTCGGACGAGCGCGGGAAAACTGAGGCCGTTGTGGACGTAGTCAAAGACGAAATCGTTAAGACCTTGCATTTTGACAGCGAGACCGGGATGCCGCAGTACGATCCCGTAGCGCGTAAGGTGTACGTGAATTTGCAGGATCAGAACATTTTTGCAGTCATCGATCCGGTAACCGATGAAGTTGTGGGGCGCTTTCCGGTTGGGCGCTGCAAGGGAAATCACGGGATGGCTCTCGATCCCCAGCATCATCGAGCTTTCCTATCCTGTGAGGGAAACGAACTGATGACTGTCTTCGATTTAGACAAGTGTCATCAAACGGGCCTTGACTTGATCCGGCGTAAGGTTCGGATTTTGCTGGATGAGCAGGGCAGCAGCGCCGCTTACCACGGGTGTGGCCATACTTGTGCCGCTCAGCCGCATATAAGACGGCGAGATCTTGTTATTTTTGGTATTGCCGCCCGAGGTCGTGTTGGTAGTAGTCGAGGTGGAGTACTCGCTCAGATAAACATCGGTGGGAGTACTCAGTAGGGGTGCATTCGGCGCCAGGGCGGAGATGATTTGATTGCCGGGCGCAACGATGTCGGGTTTCACCACATAGTCGTACGCCGTCGGTCCTTTCGAACTGTAACTTGCAATAGTGTCGTCGATGCGGGTCGGAGTGTCTGCCGTCTTCATGGCGCCCACGGTGATGACCTACGGATCATTCCCTGGAGCGGCGATGGTGCCGTAGCCTTCTGTTCCCGCGGTGTTGTTGCGCCCCTGGTTCCCAGCCGCGGCCAACACTACTATGCCTGCATTCCAAGCTGCCTCAACTGCCTGGCAGAGTGGATCCAGCTGATAGCTTTCGTAGACTTGGCGCCCGAGCGAAAGGCTGATTACACGGATGTTGTAAGTAGATTTCAAGTTGATGGCAGTTTGGATCGCCGCAATCACACTGCTGTCGGTACCAGCACCGTTTTGGTCCAAAACGCGCAGGTTGATGATGTTTGCATTCGGGGCAATCCCTTTGAATGTGTGAGTGAAGTTGGAACCGGTGGAAAACCAGCCCGCACCGGCAATGATCCCAGCCACATGTGTTCCGTGGCCATATTGGTCGGAGCTATCCGTTGTGCCAGGAACAAAGTTCTGGCTATAGACAACGCGCGAGCCATAAGTTTGATTCGACGGAATCCACCAATAGAGATCACCAACGGCGGTGACGCCGCTATCAATGACCGCTACTCCGATGCCCGTGCCATCCAAACCCCACCGCTGCCACGCGACGGGTGCATTGACCTGTTTCTGCGCCGTAGTCGAGAGTCGAAGTACCGCTGAGCGGACGATTGGGGGAGATGTAAGCAACATCGGGATCACCCGCCAGAGAGGAGAGGGACGCAACCGGTACGGAATAATGAGCTCCCATGATGGCGTCCAGTTTCGTCTTCAGCACTCCGCCCTTGTTCTGTACCTTCTGATGATGCACATCAGTGGGCACCTGGTTGAATTGAATGATGACGTCAACGGTTGGGCCATTGGAGCCGTCTTTGAAAGCTTCAAGGTCGTTGGACAACTTGTGTTTTTTTCCGTCAGCAAGGGAGACGCCGACCGCAAGCAGGCAAATTGCAATCGCCAGCAACATCCGAGCGCCCCACGTAGCGGCGTTGAACACTTGAGGATGGATGAGGTCCTCTTCTCGCTCGAACCGTCTCATGGATGAACTCCCAGATTGTGCGAACTTGATCGAAACGTAGATTTCGGAATTACCGTTTGCATCGTAACCTAATAGTTAAGCAGCCATACGCCCCAAGGTTGGGGCCGTCAGTTTTGCTTTATCGTCCAACCCATTCATAGGTTTAGTTGCCTTCCTGCTGTCCGCTCGGTGTTTGGGAAGTGCATGTGCGATGCCAACCCTGTCGAACGGCAATTCCTTGTGATTGAGACAGTTAGGGCTGTCCGATCCGCGGAGTGGAGAAGACAATTTGTCACTCGGTGAGGGACTCGGAGACCAGGTGTCTCGGACCCCCGGTGCGGGTCTGTGTGTAGATTGCATTTTAGTTTTCACCCGAAATCGCTACGTTGGTACTCTCCCACCGATTGTTGGGTGCTGGTTCCCCAAACTGCTGCAGAACCCCAAACGGCACCGGAACCCAAAATCAAATAAACGTTGCAGTTACTTTGGTCGTAGGGATCCGTAGGAGAAGGCTAGGGCGACGTCGGAAGGGAGGGCGGGAGAGAATCGGCGTGGAGAACCCCTTGAGGTCAGCAAATCAAGAAGCCGCTTTCTACGCGTTGGCCAACGATCCGAGTCCACACGACCCTGGCCATGCCTTCCCCCGTGCCATGGCAGAAAGCAACCTCTTGACCGGAACAGAGCTCCTGGGCGGTGTGGGACGCGCGAAACCCCGAGGCGCTCAGGTCAAGGAGAAAAGCATGAATAGGGGCAGAACGCAAATCTGACTTGAGGATATTGAGGGTCATTACGCCGTGGGCTGCCCGCCGTGGATTCCGTCGACGTTCGTCCGGATGTGCCGGAGAGCATTCAGCCAGCAGCGACTGCTTCAAGTGCATTCGCGGCCTCATACTTTTTCAGCTTACGGGTCAATGTTCTCCGAGAAATTCCGAGCACCTTTGCGGCTCGTTCGTGGTGACCGGAAGTCTGGTCTAACGCGCGGAAGATCATCTGACGTTCCATCTCTTCGAGGCTTGCCGCGACGGGGGCCGATTGCGGCGAAGTCTTCTGCTTTCCCAGCGGTAAGTCCTCGACCTGAATTTCATTCCCAGATCTCATGATTGAAGCGCGAATCACGACATTGCGGAGTTCCCGTACGTTGCCTGGCCACGGCAAGTTACGAAGCTCCTCTAGTGCCGCCGGCGCGATACCGACATTATTCTGGTTCTGCTCGCGCAGGAAGAACTCGGCTAGCACAGGAATGTCTTCCGGCCGCTCGCGCAGAGGTGGTACTGCAATGTGAACCTGGCTCAACCGATGGAAGAGGTCGCTTCGAAACTTGCCGCCTGCAATGCCCTTCTCCAGGTCCCGATTTGTGGCGGCCACGATGCGAACGTTCGGGGAGATCTTTTTTAACCCACCGAGGCGGTAATATGGAGCGCCATCCAACACTCGCAGCAGCTTCACTTGCAAACGGGAGTCAAGGTCGCCAATCTCATCTAGGAAAAGCGTGCCCGGGTGGGCTAGTTCGAGGAGACCCTGCTTGGTCTGGGTGGCACCGCTGAAGGCGCCCTTCTCAAAACCGAATAACTCACTTTCAACGAGATGTTCTGGAAGTGCCCCGCAATTGAGGTCCACCCAGGGCGAATTACATCGAAGGGATTGTTCGTGCAAGGCCCGAGCGACAAGTTCTTTGCCGACCCCGCTTTCGCCCGTGACGAGGACGGAGGCATCCGTTTGGGCCACACGCTTGACCATCTCCATCACCCGTCGCATGGCTGCGCTAGGGATGACGGCGGGCAACCCGAGAATCGATCCAGGGCTACAACTCATATTTGTTGCTCCCAATAATCCGGCGACAGGACCTGCGATTATCAAACCTTTTCAAATGATGATTCGCCGACGGACAAATTGCCCATAGTACTTCCGAACTGAAAATATGGCCCGAAAGTACTCTTCGATGCGTGAGTTAAGCCTCTTGTTATGAATGACCTACGGAGCTAAGTGTCAGAGAGAGAGTGCCAACGGAAAGGGCCGAGATACTTGGGAACTGCGCCCGCGCGTTGAGCGACAAGTTGTCACCGATCCGGTCAAGCGACACAACTCGCCAATGGGGGACACAGCTCGAAGTTATGATTTCACAGCAGGTTAGGGGGGACTCGCGTGCGACGTGTTCGTGGCAGTCAGGTTGCAAGTTCCAAGGATCGGTACACGATTAATGCTTCCGACCTCCATGAAAGCCCGGGTCTATATAGCGATCACTCTTCTCGCGGGGCTTTTGTCCTTGTCTCTGGGGCTCTTTCATGGTCAATGGACCGAGCCCTCACGCTACGTCTGCTATCTGGCGCTTGCTCTTCTCGCCTCCGGGATGAAAGTGAGTCTCCCTGGGGTGCATGGAACCATGTCAGTCATCTTTGTGTTCATTCTGGTCGGCGTCCGTGAGCTAACTCTTGCTCAAACCCTTTTGATGGGCGTTTTGGGAACGGCAGTTCAGTGTTACTGGAAACCTAAGACCTGGCCCAAGCCGGTCCAGGTTGCTTTCAACGTTGCGAGCATGGCGAGTGCTACGGCGGGCACATATTACCTATTCCATTCGAGAGTGAGCCAGTTCGTTGCGGACAACCAGCTGCTAATTCTGGTCGCCTCGGGAGCAACATTCTTCGTTCTGAACACCGTTCCGGTGGCGTGCGTGATCTCGCTTACCGAGCAAAAGCCCCTGCGGAAGGTTTGGTCCGAGTGTTACTTTTGGTCGTTTCCCTACTATTTGCTGGGAGCTGCGATTGCCGGAATCGTAGAACTAATTGACAAAAAAGCTAGCTGGCAGCCTTCTCTGCTGATTCTTCCGGTTGTGTATCTGATCTTCCGTTCTTACCGCCTTTATTTGGCCCGGTTGGAGGCCGAACGCAATCACGCCGAGGGCATGGCTGCTCTCCATCTGCGGACGATTGAAGCACTGGCGCTCGCAATCGAGGCCAAGGATCACGGCACGCATGAGCACCTGCGGCGCGTGCAGGTCTATGCCATGTCCATTGGAAAGGAAATGGGCCTGTCGCCGTCCGAGCTCGAAGCGCTTCGTGCGGCTGCGGTTCTTCACGACATCGGCAAGCTGGCCGTCCCTGAGCACATCATCTCCAAGCCCGGGCGGCTTACTCCCGAAGAATTCGAGCGCATGAAAGTCCATCCCCTCGTCGGTGCGGAAATTCTCGAGCGCGTCCAATTCCCATATCCGGTAGTTCCGATTGTGCGTGCCCACCATGAGCGGTGGGATGGAAATGGTTATCCTTGCGGCCTGCGCGGGGACGAAATTCCGACAGGAGCGCGAATCCTCGCAGTAGTTGACTGCCTGGATGGACTTGCCTCAGATCGCCAGTATCGTCCTGCGCTCTCACTGGAAAAAGCCATGGAGCAGGTCATTGGGGAAGCTGGAAAGAGCTTTGACCCGAAAGTAGTGGAGGTGCTCCAGAGCCGCTACCGGGAATTCGAGCTTCTGGCAAACATCAAAGGGAGCGAACAGGCCCGCCTGACCAAAAACATTAAAGTCGAAAGCGCAGCACCTCCAGGCGCGGGATTTGAAAAAAGTGATATTGTGCCGATCAATCCAGGTAGCAGTTCGATCGATTTCCTCGCTTCTATTGCGGCAGCACGCCATGAAGTGCAAACACTGTTCGAGATCACACGGGAACTTGGTAACTCCCTTAGCTTAGACGAAACACTTTCGATGCTTGCAGCTCGCTTGAAGCACTTGGTTCCCTACGACTCGATCGCAATCTACTCTGTCCGAAACATTCAGCTCGTTCCCGAACATGTCAGCGGCGACAATTTCCGCCTACTTTCTTCGCTGCGGATTCCTATTGGGGAGGGCGTATCTGGATGGGTGGCGGCAAACCGAAAGCCGATCGTGAACGGGAATCTGGCAACTGAGTCAGAACGCTTGAATGATCCTACGAACGGCCATTCCTTGCGGTCTGTCTTGGCAGTTCCCCTAGAAGGCGTGGATGGCGTCGTTGGCGTTCTGGCGCTCTATCGGACCGAAGCAGATGCCTTTACTCGAGATCACCTCCGCATCCTGCTCGCGATCAGTTCGAAAATCGCACTCTCGTTTGAAAATGCTTTAAAGTACAGACAGGTCGAGCGCACGGCGACCACGGACTATTTAACCAGTCTACCAAACGCGCGGTCTCTGTTTATTCATCTCGATAGCGAACTTGCGCGCTGCCGCCGTCATCAGATGTCTGTCGCGGTACTGGTTTGTGACCTGGATGGCTTCAAACAAATCAATGATCGGTTCGGCCACTTGCAAGGGAATCGACTGCTGGCCTCTTTTGCCGAAAAACTCAAGCAAGCCTGCCGCGAATACGACTACGTGGCCAGGATGGGTGGGGATGAATTCGTTCTAATTCTCTCTGGTTTAAAGCCCGAAGCGCTTGAGGACAAAATACGCCACTTGCAACGGTTAGCCGCCGAGGCGGGCCGGGAGATTTCCGGTACCGACGTGCTCTCCGTGAGTGTGGGGCACGCCTTTTACCCGGAAGAAGGTTCCGATGCCGAGCAGCTTCTCTCGACGGCCGACCGGCGGATGTTCGGGCAAAAGCGACGGCACCATAACCAGTTGTATACAAGCCAAGCCGTGGCCACCGAGGTAAGTCCAGCCAGTACGATACACTAACTCCACGGCGTTTGGATTGCTGCACAATGTGGACCTGGACCGGAGTTCTCTTCCGACGTATCGGCACGCTCTTGCTCACGGCTCTTCTCGGGGGAATCCTTGGGGCAACCTTGGTCCGGTTCGCGCCGGGATTTGGAGTAGATGAGCGCGAGCTTGACACCCGCCTGCACGAAGACAGTATTCAGGCGCTGCGGCGCTCGCATTCTGAAGAACGCAATGTGTTGCAGTTTTACGCAAGCTACCTCGCTGGCGCCGCTCGAGGACATCTGGGCGTTTCGCATTCTTTTGGTCGCCCCGTAACTCAACTTTTCGCCGAGCGCTTGCCAGTCACTCTACGGACCGTTGCGCTGGGCCTCGCGGGAGGGTGGATGCTCGGCCTTCTGCTCGCCTTGCCTGTTGTTAGGCTTCGCGGATGGAGTTTTGACTTCTTCGCGTCCTCGACCAGTGGCGTATTCTTGTGTCTCCCTACGGCGGTCGTAGCCATTCTCTTTCTCTATTTCCGCGGACCGGTGGCCCTGGCCATTTGTGTGGTCGTCTTTCCGCGTGTTTTTCGTTACGCTCGAAACATTCTCGTGCAGACGTACGCGCTGCCTCATGTCCTGACGGCAAGCGCTAAGGGTCTCTCCACGCTTCGGATTCTTCTTTGGCACATTTTCCCCGTTGCTGCCCCCCAAATCCTCGCTCTTAGCGGTGTTACCGTAAGCATCGCGCTGGGGGCGGCAATTCCCATAGAAGTGATCTGCGACTCTCCAGGGATCGGCCAGCTAGCTTGGCAGGCTGCTCTAAGCCGCGATTTGCCAGTGCTCGTGAATATGACTTTGTTTGTGACCCTGGTGACACTCACCGCCAATTCTGCTGCGGACCTTGCGACCAAGGCCTTCGAGACGCGCCCGGTATGAAGCTTCTTCGCCGAACCGCGGCTGCGTTTTTGATCGCTGTCTTCATTGCAGCACTTTTCGCCGGGGTTCTTGTCCCTGTTCCCTATGCCAAGCAATTTCGGGACTCGCCTAACGCGATGCCCTCTCGAATACACCTCCTAGGGACAGACGAGTTAGGCCGCGACCTTTTCTCCAGACTGCTTTACGGCAGCCGCATATCGCTTCTTTTGGCCCCCGCAGCATCGTTATTGGCGACGATCATTGCTGCCCTGGTCGGAGGGGTAGCGGGGTACGCGGGCGGATGGCTCGAACGTATCGCGCTGGGTGGTACAGACCTGGCTATGTCCCTGCCTTGGCTCTTTCTCCTCCTGGCAGCGCGCGCCGTACTACCTCTCAACCTCTCTCCCGCTGCGTCGCTGCTCATTACGTTCGCCCTTCTTGGGTTCTTCGGCTGGGCTGCATCCGCGCGTGTGATTTGTGCCGGCGCGCGCGGCTTGCGCGACTCCGACTTCGTCCTGCAGGCCAAGGCTTGCGGTTGCTCCTCCCGGCGCGTTCTGTTGCAGCAAGTGTTGCCCAATCTCCGCCCCGCACTGTTTGCGCAGTTTTTGATCTCCATTCCGGTTTTCATCCTTACGGAAGCAAATTTGGGAATTCTGGGGCTCGGCGTATCGGAACCTTTGCCTTCCTGGGGTGGCTTGCTTCGAGGGCTGGAGAATTGGAGCGCGGTCCAGGCCAATCCCGCGCGGCTGGCTCCGCTGCTTTTGCTTCTTGTCGTCGTGAGCTGTTTTCAGCTTGTCCTACGTCAGGAGGACTTTGCGCCATGAGGAACCATAGACTTGCATTACTAGCTGCAAGTTTCCTTTTGGCTGCTCTCCCAGCTACGGCGCAATCTGGCGCCGAGCTGCGCTTCGTCTTGCGCTCGGAGCCAAAGACCTTCGATCCCATGCTTGTCGATGACGAAGCGTCTGAAACCATTCGCTATCTGACTGGCGGCGTCCTAATTCGGGTCAACCGGAAGACCCAGGCGCTCGAACCGGAATTGGGTGTGTCTTGGAAGGTTTCCGAGGGCGGAAAGAAGATAAGCTTCCGAGTGCGCGAGGGATTGTCGTTCTCGGACGGAACTCCGTTTACCGCCGAGGATGTTGCTTTCACCATGCAGAAATTAATGGATCCGGAGCTGCACTCCCCGACCGGCGACTCCTTCCGCTCCTCTCAAGGCCAGGTCCGTGTGACCGCCCCAGACCCGCGCAATGTCGTCATTGAATTTCCATCTGCTGTTGCCGGACTCGAGCGGCTTTTTGACCAGGTGGCCATTGTTTCCTCCCATTCTCCAAAGAAGGAGGCAGCGGTTCTGGGACCGTTTGCCATTGCCGAATACAAGCCCGGGTCTTACGTGTTGCTAAGGCGGAATTCCTATTATTGGAAGAAGGACGCCCAGGGTCGGAAGCTTCCCTACCTCGATTCGATCCGATTAGACGTCCAACAGAATCGAGATCTTGAGCTGCTCCGTTTCAAGCGTGGCGAAATTCAGCTCATCAACAGCCTCGACGCTTCCTACTTTGAGAGCCTTGCCAAGGAAGCGCCCGCGGCCGTGCGCGACATTGGTCCATCTCTCGACTCTGAGCAGATTTGGTTCAATCAAGTCCCCTCTTCGCCCATTCCCAATTACAAAAAGAAATGGTTCCGCTCCACTAGCTTTCGGCTGGCCATTTCTGAGGCGATTAATCGCGGCGACCTTTGTCGCGTTGTATTTAGCGGTCATGCGCGCCCGGCGGTTGGGCCTGTTTCGCCCGCAAATCTCTTCTGGTTTAACAAGTCCCTCGAGCCTAATCCGTACGATCCGCAAAGCGCACTGCGCCGTTTGCAGCAGGATGGATTTCGCTTCGATGGGCACGTCTTGAATGACCCTGATGGACACTCGGTTGAATTCTCCGTCGTCACCAATGCGGGGAACAAATACCGCGAGCAAATGGCCGCAATGATTCAGCAGGACCTGGAGCAGATTGGAGTCCGGCTTAATATTGTGACGTTGGATTTTCCTTCCCTGATCGAACGCATCTCCCGCACCTTCGATTATGAGCTTTGCTTGCTTGGTCTTGTTAATGTGGATTTGGATCCCAGTGCGCAGATGAGCGTCTGGCTCAGCTCATCCAGCAATCATCAATGGAACCCGGAACAAAAAACGCCTGCCACTTCTTGGGAAGCGGAAATTGACCGCCTCATGCAAGCCCAGGCTTCTACGAATGACCAAAAGCAGCGCAAAAGCTATTTTGATCAGGTTCAGAAAATTGTCTGGGACCAGCAGCCCTTTATTTATCTGGTGAACAAAAACGCGCTTGTCGCCATCTCCCCGGCGCTTGCCAATACTTCCCCGGTCGTGCTGCGTCCGCAAACGTTCTGGAATATCGAGAGTCTTTACCTTTCCAATCAGGGGCGTGGAGGCGATCAGTGACTCGAACGACTTCGCTGCTTTCGCTGTGCCTTTCGGCCGATTATCCGGACAGACCGAACGTCCTGCGCACCCTTGCCCTGGAGATGTACTCGGGTGAAATCCTTGGGCTGATCGGACAGAGCGGCTCTGGCAAAAGCACTCTGGCGCTCGCGATTCTCCGCTTGTTGCATCTCCACAAGGGCAATCAACGCGGCGAAATCTGGTTTCAAGGGCGTAATCTGATGGGGGTCTCGGAGCGGGAGATGCGCTCCGTGCGCGGGCGAGAACTTGGGTTAGTTCTTCAAAGTCCGCTTTCCGCCTTGAACCCCGCTCTTCGAATTGGCACGCAACTAGAGGAGGCTTGGCGCGCGCATGTTAAAGGATCGGACGACGCGGCTCGCAAGGCGATCCTCGAAACATTGTTGAGTGTCAGCCTTCCTGCAGAAAGGTCCTTCCTCCGGCGCTATTCCTCGCAACTTAGTGTCGGGCAAGCTCAGCGAGTCATCATTGCCATGGCCATCCTCCACCGCCCTTCGCTGTTGATTGCTGATGAGCCCACCAGCGCCTTGGATACCATCACCCAGTCGGAAATTCTCCGCTTGTTTGCCCAGCTCAGCCGTGAGCTTAGGATGGGAATCCTTTACATCTCTCATGATTTGCTGTCGGTTGCGGCGCTTTGTCATCGCATCGCAATTTTGCATGCAGGCCAAATTCTCGAATGTGCTCCGCCAGCACAAATTTTCGGCGCCCCGCAGCATGTTTACACACAGAAGCTCGTCGCCGCGCTCCCCCGAGGCGCGCTCCTTGATTCCGATGGCGATAAGGTTTCGAGCGTTGTTGCGAGCCATGAGGTGGAGGAAAGCGTCAAGCCATCGGTAGAGTCTTCCATCCCTGACCAAATTCCCAGCATCGTCCGTTAAAGACCCGAGTCACAAACGGCACACAACTGGAACCGGTTGCTAGGAGATGTAAGGAAGGCTGAATACAGCTACAAGTGTGCCCAAACAATTTGTCTCACTACATGGGTTCATGCCATTTCCTGGGAACACCTGAGGTAAAAGGGGCAGATTAGCGCTGATGGTCCGGTTCGTGTGTGAATTCTCAGCGGCGTGAGTGACAACCGGATTCCAAATCCTTTCTTAAGCTTGCCGAGCCGATTTCGACGCGGGTTTGTTGTGATGCCACATGGCAGAGACCGTGACAGAGTAGCAGCTGAAGGCAATTTGTTTCTAATTCCGCGGCGCCGATCACCACTTTAAGATGTTTTTCAAAAGCCCTCTGAGTTCCTCTTGAACGCAGATTCTTTCAAAACAAGGCGGGAAGAGATTACATAACTATTACAGAAGCTCGGAGTTTCGCGTGCTAGGTTCGTAGGGAGGATCGGCAGAAGTGTTGCCGAGGAGTACGAAACGATGAGCATCCTTAAAGAAGGCATTTGCCCTAGCGGTTCTGCTTTGGTGGATTGCCGGAAGTCTTGGGATAGGCATGGGCTATCACCGGCTGCTCACGCATCGAGGCTACAAGACGCCGAAATGGATGGAATACTTCCTGACTGTGTGCGGAACCCTGGCCCTCGAGGGAGGGCCGATCGCCTGGGTGGCGACGCATCGTGTCCATCACCAAAATACCGACAGGGAAGGTGATCCGCACTCGCCGTGCGAAGGGGGGTTGTGGGCGCACATGGGTTGGATTCTGACGGGCCAGGCAATGCATAACAATACCAAAGAACTCTTACCTTTCGTGCCGGATCTTCGGAAAGACAGATTTCATGTGTGGATCACCAAGTGGCACTGGATTCCGGTCACATTCCTCGGTGTGCTTATCTTCGCGATCGGTGGCTGGTCGTGCCTGCTATGGGGACTGTTCTTGCGAACGACCGTCGGTCTCCACGCCACTTGGCTCGTGAACTCCGCAACGCATATGTGGGGATCGCAGCGGTTCATCACAGGTGATATGTCCAAAAACAGCTTTTGGGTGGCGATGCTGACGTTCGGGGAAGGGTGGCACAACAATCATCACGCAGCCGCACAGGCGGCGCGTCACGGCCTTGCCTGGTATGAGTTTGATGTGAACTGGTACGGGATCTGGGCGCTGCGAGTTCTCGGTCTCGCGTGGGACGTCAAGCTTCCCGCAGTGAATAGCACGGAAACCCGAACCATGATTCCTGCTGAAGTTACGAAACCTCAGATTTTGCTGCCAGCGCTCCCAAAAAATTAAGCATCGGCGAGCAACAAGAAATGCCAGCAGACGACAGTTTTTTTTGATGGAGCGGGTACAACTCTGACATAAACTAGAAGGCATGCGCATCACACGCCGCACGAAAGCGATCGCATTCTTTATTGCGCTGGGTGCCTGTCTTGTCGCTCTGGCAATCGCGCTCAATGTCGGCTGGATGATCTTCAACTGGCGGCAGGCTGCTCCACTTGTCCTCGGCATCATCCTCTTTCCGCTATTGATCGCCGGTCTTGTGATGAATACGATTTTCCTCGTCCGCGAAATTCGCCGAAATGAACAGCAAGACAGCTTCCTGAATGCCATCACGCACGAGCTGAAGACA
>WNGJ01000820.1_pt1 | contig 29171 bp, 19 predicted proteins | sample 5400611 | NCBI WGS metagenome assembly WNGJ01 (sample SAMN13153375, study PRJNA577476) | soil metagenome | isolation source: 40 cm soil or saprolite under Garry oak tree replicate 1 | place: USA:California | collected 2016-06-15
TCGTGGCCGATGGCGGAGCGGTCGCAGCCGAACAGGGCGGCGATCGCGCGGGCGGGCAGGGCGAACCGCCGGGACAGGATGGCGGCCAGGATGTGGCCGGTGAAGGTGATCTTCTGCCGGGAGTCGTTGCCGGCGGTGGGGGGGCCGCTGGCGGTCCCGGCCGCCGCGTGCGGTGTGCAGCCGGGCTTTGGCCAGGGCGGCGGCCAGGGCGGCAGCGGCGCCGGGCGGCAGGCCGGTGAGCGCGGACTGGTCCAGGGCGGCCAGGTCCGCGGCCGGGCGGGGCGGGGGTGGCGCGGGGGCGGGCGCCGGGCCGGGGTGCGGGGCCGGGCGGGGGACCGCCAGGAGGGTGTAGTTCCAGTCGCCGTGGAAGCCGTGCCGGGCGATGACCCGGTCTTCGAGCTGTTTGACCTGCGCGTCGGTCACCTCGGCGCCGACCGGGTAGCGGCCGGCGTCCAGGATGGCGGTGACGGTCAGCCCGGCGGCGGTGGTGGTCGCGGCGATCGTGTTCACCACGATGTCGTGGCTGGTCAGCGGCCGGGCGCGCCAGGTGCGGGTGATGTGGCAGAACAGCCGGTGCTCGATCTTGTTCCACTTGCTTGTCCCGGGCGGGAAGTGGCAGACCGTGATCTCCAGCCCGGCCTGGGCCGCGAGCCTGGCCAGCTCCGCCTTCCACGCCCGGGCACGGTACCCGTTGGAGCCGCCCGCGTCGCAGGTGACCAGCAGCCGCGCCGCGTGCGGGTAGCGGTCCCTGCCGATGGCATCCCACCAGCGGCGGACCGATTCCGCGGCGAACGCCGCGGTGTCGTGATCGGTGCCGACATTGACGAACCCGGCGTTCGCGCCGATGTCATAGACCCCGTACGGGATCGCCTTGCCGCCGCCGGGGTCCGGGAAGTCATGATCGCGGACCCGCCGCGGATCCCCCTTCGGCCGCCACTCGGCGCCGTCCCGGGCATAGAGCCCGATCTTCTCCTTCTTCTTGGTGTCGATGCTGATCACCGGGTCGCCGGCGGCCAGGTACCGCTTCGCCGCCCGGCTGATGTACCGGAACTGGGCGTCCCGGTCCGGGTGCTGCCTGCCCTCCACCGTCCGGGAGTTGCCCTGGGTGGAAAACCCCTCGGCGTGCAGGATCCGCAGCACCGCGTTCTTCCCGCACGGGTGCCCGGCGGCGGTCAGCTCCGCCGCGACGCCCCGCACCGACAGCGTCGTCCAGGTGATCAGCGACATCGGATCCCCCCGGGTCGATGCCTCCAGCAGCTCCCGCAGCGCCGCGGTTAACTGCGGGTCATGCTCCTCCAGCTTCTTGCGCCCGCCGCCCGGACGGCGGACCCGCCCGGGCCCGGCATCCTGTCCCGAGGCCAGCTCACCCGCGCCGTTCGCGACCGTCTGCCACGACGCCCCGGTCGCCGTCGCGACCGCGCCGATCCCGCCGTCCCCGGCAGCCCGTGCCACCGCGCCCAGCACCAGCCGCCGCGACCGCTCATCCAGCTGCGGCAGCAGCAGCTCTAGCTGCGGCCCCATAAGACCCACAAGCTCCGCATTCGCGCTCATTACGGCATCCTGCCACCCGACACACCGGAAACTCACGTTAAAAAAGGACGTGTCCCTAGCGGGGGTTGGGTGCCCCAGCCCCCATCACGCGGCTGGCACGGCAGCCGCAACCATCACAGAGATATGCGCCAGAGCCAAATTCGTCCTGAACGACGACCCGGCCGTCATGGACCTGGCCCGCCAGGTCGTCCGGCAGCGGCTGGGACTGGACAACGCCGGCGAAAGCTGACGCTTCCGCCCGTTACCCGGACGGCCAGCCCACCGCAATCGTCCCGAAATAGGTACCAGAGCCGAATTATCCGGGCGATGGGTCGATGTTGTGGTTGAGCCGGAAGACGTTGCCCGGGTCGTAGCGCTGTTTGACGGTGACGAGCCTTCGGTAGTTCGCGCCCCAGACCTCGTGCACCTTCCGGCCGTCCTCGGCGGTCAGGTTGTTGACGTAGCTCCGGCCGGCCATGCACGGGCGGAGCGCGTCGAACGTCTGCCTGGCCCAGGCGATGTTCGCCTCGGTCTCCCCCGGGTCCGTCCACTGCGAGACGATGAGCAGGCTGTAGCCGGGGGCCCGGTGCGCGAACGCGGTGGCAGCGACCTCGACGCGGGCAACGGCACCCAGGTAGGGCACGATGCCCAGGCCGCTCATGGGTGACGGGCACCGGCGCATCGCATCGACCATGATCTCCAGCGCGGCGTCGGACAGGTCGCTGAGGAACGCCGATTTCCAGTAGTTGAACGCCCCCTTGGGGTAGCCGCCGTCGCTGAGCGTGTTGATCACCGGATAGGGCATGGGCTGGATGAGATCGGTGGCCGGCGGCCCGAACTGCCGCAGCGGCTTCAGGTCGGCCTCCGCGCTCGCGGCATCGCCGCAGTGGCAGGCGACCATCGCCAGCATGGTCTCGTCCGGCGCGTCCGGGTTGGCGAACAGGCTCATGTACACGGTCAGTTCGTCCGGGGCCTCCTGGGTGAGGTCGCGGTAGAAGCCGAACGCCTCGCGGGCCCGGCTGACCGGATGGGCGACCAGGCCGCCGTAGATCGTGGCGACCGGGTGGGCCCGGTACTCGAAGGAGGTGGCCACGCCGAAGTTGCCGCCGCCGCCGCGCAGGGCCCAGAACAGGTCCGGGTGGTGTTCGGCGCTGGCCATGATGACCTGGCCGTCGGCGGTGACGACCTCGACCGCCAGCAGGTTGTCGATGGTGAGGCCGTACTTGCCCATCAGCCAGCCTTCTCCGCCGCCCAGGGTCAGGCCCGCGATACCGGTGCTGGAGACCACCCCGCCGGTGGTGGCCAGCCCATGGCCGGCCGCGGCCCGGTTGAGCTCTTTCCAGGTGACCCCGCCCTGCGCCCATATCGTCCGCCGCGCCGGGTCGATCCGGATCCCTTTCATCGGCGCCAGGTCGATCATCAGGCCGCCGTCGGTGACGGCCAGGCCGGCCACGTTGTGGCCGCCGCCGCGCACCGATATCTCGGCCGCCTGCTCGCGGCCGATGGTGACCGCGTCCACGATGTCCGGGACGGTGCGGCACCGGGCGATAAGCGCGGGACGCTTGTCGATCAGGCCGTTGTGGACCCGGCGGGCCTGCTCATAGCCCGGGTCGGCCGGGGCGATCAGCTCGCCGGTGAACGATGCCCGCATCTCGCCGGGAATCTCGATCGTGCTGACCATGTCGTTTCCCCCTCCGGTTATATGGCCCCGCGATGACAGCTGGCCGTGTCAGCGGCGTGTCATGACCGTGTCGCGTGTGTGATGCTGAAGCCATGGCTGCCGGGGGGTACGGGCTGCTGGGCCCGGTCGAGGTGCGGGTGGACGGCCGCGCCCTGCCGCTCCCCGGTGCCCGGCAGCGCCTGCTGCTGGCCATGCTCCTGGTGAACGCCAACCGGATGGTCCCGGCCGTTCGGCTCATCGACGAGCTGTGGGGAGCGGATCTGCCTGCCGATCCCCGCGCGGCGCTGCGCACCCACATCGCCCGGCTGCGGCGTGCACTCGGCCCGGCCGGCGGGGACCTGGCCACCCTCGAAGGGGGCTACCGCCTGACCGTCCCGCGCGGCCGGCTCGACGTCTGCCGGTTCGAGGACGCGCTGGCCGAGGCGGCCCGGGCGGGTGCCGAACCGGCCTTGCGCCTGCTGGACGAGGCCCTTGCGCTGTGCCGCGGCCCGGCCCTGGACGAGTTCGCGGACCGGCCCTTCGCGCTGGCCACCGCGGCCCGGCTGGAGGAACTGCGCGTGACAGCCGCCGAACGCCAGGCCGGGCTGCAACTGTCGCTCGGCCAAACCGAGGAGGCCGTCGCCGCTCTGCAGGCGCTCCTGGCCGAGCATCCGGAACGGGAGCAAGCCAGAGGCCTGCTCATGCAGGCCCTCTACCGGGCTGGCCGGCACACCGAAGCCCTGGCCACCATCCGGTCGTGGCGCCGGCACCTGGCCACCGAACTCGGGCTGGACCCCTCCCCCGCCCTGCAGGCGATCGAGCAGGACATCTTGCGCCACACCGCCGGAACGCCGGATACCCGTCGTGCGCCCGCGACCCGGGCGCTGCCGCTGCCGGTGACCAGCTTCGTCGGGCGGGACGAGGATCTGGTGGCCGTCACCGGGCGGCTGGACCGGGCGCGGCTGGTCACCCTGCACGGGCCCGGGGGGGTGGGCAAGACGAGGCTAGCCCTTGAAGTAGCCGAACGGACGGGCGGCAGCTACCGGGACGGAATCTGCTTCTGCGACCTGGCCGCGGTAACCGAGCCGCACGCCGTGGTCCGGGCCGTGGCCACCGCGGCCGGGCTCAGCGAGCGCGCATTCCGGCGCCTCGACGATCAGCTCGTCGAGCAGCTGGCCGGGCGGCACCTGCTGCTCGTCCTGGACAACTGCGAGCACGTCGCGCAGGCGGCCGCCGTCCTCGCCGAACGGCTGCTGAAACAGACCCGCGACGTCACTCTGCTGGCGACCAGCCGGGAACGGCTCGAGGTTGACGGTGAGCACGTGTGGCAGGTCAGGCCCCTCCCGGTGAGCGGTCCCGGCGCGCCGGCCGTCCGGCTGTTCCTGGACCGGGCCCGCGCGGCCGACCCGGCCGTCGCCCGGCAGGACCCGGACGTCGCCGCGGTCGCCGGGCTCTGCGCCAGCCTGGACGGCCTGCCGCTCGCCATCGAACTGGCCGCCGCCCGGCTGCCCGGGACCACGGTCAGCGAGCTGGCCGGGAACCTGCGGGACAGGTTCGGGCTGCTGACCGTCGGACGCCGGGCCGGTGGCCGCCATCGTTCGCTGCGCGCGGTGGTGGACTGGTCCTACGAGCAGCTCACCCCCGGGCAGCAGGACCTGTTCGGCCAGCTGGCGGTGTTCCACGGCAGCTTCGACGCCACTGCCGCCGAAGCGGTCGCCGACAGCCTTGGCGATCCGGCCGGGGTCACCCGCCTCCTGCTGGACCTCGCCGACCGCTCCCTGGTCACCGCCGAGCTGGATGGCGACAGCACCAGGTACCGGCTGCTGGAGACCTTGCGCAGCTACGCCCTGGAACGGCTCACCGAGCGCGGGCAGCTGGGCGCGGCCCGGACGCGGCACGCACGGTGGGCCGCGGACCTGGTCGCGCAGGCCGAGGCCGGGCTGCGCGGCGCCGCCGAAGCCGGCTGGGCAGGCACGCTGGAGCGGTATTTCGGCGATCTGCGCGCTGCCCACGCCTGGATGTGCGGCCAGGACACCGAACTCGGCCTGCGGATGTCCGCTCAGCTGCACTGGTATGCGCTATGGCGCTGCCACTCCGAGGTCTACCGCTGGGCCGACGCCAGCACCGCAGCCGCGGCCGGGTCGCGCTCACCGTTCTACGCCGAGGCGCTCGCCTACGCCTCGTTCGGCGCCGTATACCGGGGCGATCTGGACGCGGCCGGGACCGCCGCCCGCGGGGCCCTAGCCGCCGCGCGGGGACTGGCTCCGGTCGGTGCCCGGCGGCCGCTGGAGGCCCTCGCCGAGGTTGCCACCTTCCGCGGTGAGCTGGCCGATGCGGTGGAGCTCTACATCAGGGCGTACGACCTGTCGATAGGCAATGGTGACTTCCTGGACGCCGCATGGGACGCTGTCGGAGCTTCCGCGGCATACGCATACGGTGACCGCCCGGACGATGCGAGCCGACTCGCGGACCAGGCCAGCGACGCAGCTGAGCAGAGCCGTTCGCCGTCGGCGCTGGCCCTCGTCGCCTGGGTCCGCGGCGAGATCACCGCCGGGAGCAGCCCCGCCCAGGCCCGGCGCCACCTGCAGCGAGCGGTGGCCCTGGCCACGTCCGCCGGCAGCCGCTTCGTCGGCGGGCTTTCGCGCGTCTCCCTGGCCACCGTGGACGCGCGGCACGGCGACATCGCGGTCGCGCTGGCCCAGTATGAGCGCGCCATCCGCGAATGGCAGCAAGCAGGCGCCTGGACCCCGCTGTGGGTCACCCTGCGGACGCTCGTCGAGCTCCTGGCGCGGGCGGGCGCATGGGACGACGCGGCCACTCTCTACGGAGCAGTAACAGCAGCCAGTAGCGGCGCGCCGCCCTTCGGCGCCGACGCCGACCGTCTCCGCCAGTCGGCGGGCCTGCTGCGCCAGCACCTCACCGGCACCGAACTCCGCTTCCATGCCGGAGCGGGCGAGCAGATGGACGGCGGCCAGGTCATCCAGTTCGCGCTGCAAGCCATAGGTCGGGCAGCGCGAAACCGCGAATCCGGAGAACAGGCACAGAGCCAGGCTGCCAGCCCGATGCCTGAATTACCAGCGCGGCTAACCGGTCGCAGCGGCCGCGGCGCGAGTATCCCGGTACCGGGCGATCAGCGCTCGCGGGGCCGGGGCGTCCGGCGGCACCCCGGGGACCGCGCCGCGCAGGAAACTGCGGATCGAGTCGGCGAACAGCTGCTCGGCGGTGCGCGTATTCGCCGCCAGGGCTTCGGCGAGCATCGGCTCGGCGTCGGCGTCCACGTTCGCGAACACCTCCCCAGCCCGGGCCGGGCTCCTACCCGCCTCGGCCAGGGAGGCGCCCAGCGTGAGCGTGTCCAGTCCGTCGATGACACCGATCAGCTGGTCCGGCGGGACGCCGACCGCGGCGAGGATCTGGACGCCGAGCTCGTAGTTCCAGATCAGCACGTCCCGCGGCATGAACTCCAGCAGGACCGGCGCCGCATTGCGGTGGCTCAGCACCGCCCGGCGGAACGACAGGCTGATCCCCACGAACCAGTCGACCCAGGTGCGGCAGGCTGCGGAAGCTGGACGAAGGCTGGCGCGTCACCCAGGTGCGCAACATCCCGGCCACGCCGCCGGTGATGCCCTCGGCCGGACCGTGGGACGACGGGCTCGACACGCCGCACTGGGAGGGCCTGCGGGAGGGTGAGGTCCGGGTGCAGCGCTGCGCGCGGTGCGGGCACTGGATCTGGGCGCCGCAGCCGGTCTGCCCGCGCTGCCACGGCTTCGGTCTCGTCTGGCCCGCCGTGGCGGCGGCCGGCACCATCTACTCCTGGACCCGCACGTGGCAGCCGTTCGTCCCCGAGCTCTCCGGGCACGTCCCGTTCGTCGTCGTGCTCGCGGAGCTGCCCTCGGCGGGCGGGCGGCGGCTGCTCGGCGTGCTGCGCGACGGCGACGGCGCCGACGTGCGGGTAGGCCAGGCGGTACGGGGCGAGATCGATCCGGCCCCCGGCCCGGGCGGGTGGCCGGTGCTGCGCTGGCGGCTGGCATGAGCCGGTCCCGGCGCAGTGCGGCCCGGTCGCTGCGCGGCGCGGCCGCGGTCGCGGGTTCGGTGCTACCCGGTACTACAAGCGCGGAACGAGCCCGCACTCCGCGCTGCGGCTGACGCTGGAGGCCATCCTGGCCGCCTGCGCCGACGCTGGCCTCGACGCCCACGACGTCGACGGCTTCGTCTCCTATGCCAACGACCTCAGCGAGGGCCTCGCGATTGGCGCGGCCCTCGGCGTCCGCGAGATCCGCTGGTCGACCATGGTGTGGGGCGGCGGGGGCGGCGGGGTCGCCGCGGCGGTCAACGCAGCGGCCGCGGCGGTGGCCAGCGGCCAGGCCGAGCACGTGGTCGTGTACCGCGGGCTTACCGAGGCCGACGACGGGCGGCAGAGTTACGGGAAGGGACACTTCCCGCCGCTGCTGTCGGCCCACGGGGTGCTCACGCCGGCTCAGGTCTGCGCGCTGCGGACCCAGCGGATGCTCGAGGTCGACGGGGTACCCGGGTCCGCGCTGGAGGCGCTGGTCCAGGCCTCCTACCAGCACGCGCAGCAGAACCCGGACGCCGTGGCCTACGGCCGCCCCCTCGACCACGACACCTACGCCGGGGCGCGGTGGGTCTCCGAGCCGCTGCGCCTGTACGACTGCTCCCGGGAGAACGACGGCGCCGCGGCCGTCCTGGTTACTTCGGCCGAACGGGCCAGGGATCTGCGTCCGGTACCGGCCTACGTGCTGTCCGGGGTGCAGGGCGCCGGGCCGGACTGGAGCGAGTCCGCCGAGAACAACGCGGCGTACACCAGCGCGGGCTTTCACCCGGCCCTGGTCGCCCGGCTCTGGACCGAGGCGGGGCTCAAGCCCGGGGAGGCCGACGTGGTCCAGGTGTACGAGAACTTCAGTGGTCCGGCCGTGGCGTCGCTGATCGATCTCGGGCTGTGTCCCCCGGGAGCGGACGCGGGATCGTTCATGACCCTGCCCAACCTCATCGCCCCGGCAGGCGCGCTGCCGGTCAACACCGCGGGCGGGAACCTCGCCGAGGGCTTCGTCCACGGGATCGGGCTGGTCCTCGAGGCGGTCCGGCAGATCCGCGGCACCTCGCCCAATCAGGTACCCGGCGCGGACATCTCGCTGCTGCTGGGCGGCCCGGTGGCACCGCTGGTCAGTGCCACCGTCTTCGGCTCCGCGGCGACCCTTTGACGTGCGGCTGGCCGGGGACGGCTGGTATTTGGGAGAATTCTCGTCGTGCCAGCCAGCCGTGACGGCCTCGGCCCGTTCTACCAGGACGTTATCGCGGTCGATCCGCTCGAGCCGTGGGGGATCGCGTCCGCCGCGATCCCGCTGGCCGGGCGGCTTTCGTTCGTAGACCACGGCGTACCGGATGCGGCCCTAACGATTGGAACACCCGGATGGAGCGCATGGAGAGAATAGCCTTTATCGGCCTGGGGATAATGGGCAGTCCGATGGCCAGGCGGCTGCTCGCGGCGGGCTACCCGCTGACGGTCTGGAACCGCACGGCGTCACGCGCCGAGCCGCTCCAGGCGGAGGGCGCCAGCGTAGCGGCGAGTCCGGCCGAGGCGGTTCGTGACGCCGACGTGGTCATCACTATGCTCGCCGATCCGACCGCGGTGCGGGAGGTCATAGGCGGTATCGCCCGGCATCTGCGACCGGGTACCACCCTGATCGAGGCCTCCACCATCGGCCCGCAGGCACTCAAGGAGGTAGCCGCCCTCCTGCCCGGCAGCGTCGCCGCAGGCGGCCACGATCCACCAGCCGGGCTGGCTGGCGGGCACGAACCCGGTGTTCATCGCGCCGTGCAGGTTGCCGTTCAGCACTGAGCCCATGACCGCCACGCCGAGCGACGTGCCCACCTGCCGGCTGGTGGACGCGACGCCGGCCGCGACGCCCGCCTGCTGGCGGGGCATGCCGGACACCGCGGCGTTGGTGATCGGCGCGTTCACCAGGCCGAACCCGGCACCGAGGATCACATAGCTGATCACCAGGAAGCCGGGGCCGGTCGTGTCGGTCAGCCTGGTCAGCAGCACACCGCCGACGATCAGGGCCAGGCCGGCGATCACCAGCGGGATCCGGGCCCTCCGGGCGGCGACGATCCGCCCCGCCAGCGGCGCGCATACCGCCATCGTCACCGCCATCGGCAGCACATAGAGCCCGGCGGCCAGCGGGCTGAATCCCCGGACGTCCTGCAGGTACAAGGTATTGAGGAACAAGAAGCCGCCCATCGCCGCGAACGCGGTCACCGCGGTGGCCGTCGCCCCGGAAAATGGCGCGCTGCGGAAGAATCTCGGATCGATCAGCGGATCGTCGCGCCGCGGCTCCCAGGCCAGGAACATGATCAGCGCCGCCAGGGCCAGACCGAAGAAGAACAGGATCTTCGCCGATGCCCAGCCCGAACCGGGGCCCTCGATGATCGCGTAGGTCAGCGAGGCCAGCAAGACGATGACCAGGACCTGGCCCACCGGGTCGGGCCGACGGTATCGGCTGGCCCGGGACTCCGGCACGAACAGCGCCGTCAGGACGATCGCAGCGATCCCGACCGGGATATTGACCCAGAAGATGCCGCGCCAGCCGACCGAATCGACCAGCGCGCCGCCAACCACCGGGCCCAGCGCCACGCTCAGGCCGAACACCCCGCCCCAGACGCCGATCGCCCGGGCGCGTTCGGCCGGATCGGTGAACGTGTTGGCGATGATGGACATCGCCACGGGGTTGAGCATCGAGCCGCCCACCGCCTGGATCATCCGGAAGGCGACTAGCCAGCCCAGGCCCGGAGCCAGGCTGCATAGCAGCGAGCCGATCGTGAACACGGCCAGGCCCGCCTGAAACGTCTTGCGGCGCCCGATCCGGTCCGCGGTCGACCCGGAGAACATCAACAGGCTCGCCAGCACCAGCGCGTACGCGTCGATCGTCCACTGCAGCCCGGATACGGACGCATGAAGCTCACGTCCGATCGACGGCAGCGCGACGTTCACGATCGTGCTGTCCAGGCCGACAATGAACAGGCTCATGCAGCAGATGCCCAGCACCAGCAGGCGGCGCTGGCGGCTCAGTTCGGGCACGGCGGTTCACCTCGCTGGTACGGGACCACGCCCCGGATACTTGCGCTAATACAACTATTCACAGTTTGCAACTAAGTGACCGGCAGGCCTCTTCCCCGGCGGCGGCCACGGCAACGAGACCTTCGTCACGGCCTGGTGCGCTGCCGCCAGGAAGGCCAGGGCTGGTATGACATCATCTGGGCAGCAAACGAATGCGGAGAGGCGATGGCCGGGCAGAACGAGCAGGAACGGCACGACAGATGGAAGGCACTGGGGATCCGCACGGATATCCCGCATCCCGCCCGGGTCTATGACTATCTTCTGGGCGGAAAGGACAACTTCGGCGTCGACCGGGAGGCGGCCGAGATGTCCCTCAAGATCTCGCCGGAGATCCTGGACAGCGCACGCGCCAACCGCAAGTTCCTGGTGCGCTCAGTACGCTTCCTGCGCGACAACGGAATCCGCCAGTTCCTCGACGTCGGGACCGGGCTGCCAACCAGTCCCAACACCTACGAGGTCGCCCAGTCCGGGCATCCGGACGCTCGGGTCGTCTATATCGACAACGATCCCGTGGTATTCCTGCACGCTGAGTCGCTGATGGCCGACAACGAGACCACCACAGTGGTCCGGGCCGATCTGCGCGACGCGGATGAGGTTCTCGCCACGGCCGGCAAGCTCCTGGATTTCGCCAAGCCAGTGGGACTGCTGTTCGTCGCGTGCCTGCACAACATCCCAGATCACGACGACCCGGCCGGCATCGTCGCCCGCTACCTGACGGCGCTCGCGCCAGGAAGTTACCTGGTCATCTCCCACGTTACCGACGAGTTCGCCCCCGAGAGAATGCACGCGATCACGGCGGAGTACGCCAAGCGAGGCACGGTCTTCGTCGGCCGGAGCAAGGAGGCCATCCAGCGCCTGTTCAATCGCACGGAGCTGGTCGATCCCGGAGTCGTGCGCATCTCCTACTGGCGCCCCGAGGACGGCCACCAGGACTACAACGCCGACCGGGTCTGGGGCTACAGCGGCGTCGCGCGGGTATGACCTGAGGCCCGAAGGTTCCGCGTGCTGGTCCGGTCGATCACGAGCCACCAGCGCGGGTTGCCGATTGCCCAGGCGCCCACGAGCGCCGTTCCGGCAATGGCTCTTCCTAGCGGCTTGCGCAGCCGGGGGCGAATGTGACTCATCATGAGCCTGCCTCTTCCTCTTCCGGGTCGAACATCTTGTCGACCGTCAGGTCAAAGAACCACGCGATCCGGAACGCCAGCGGCAGCGACGGCAGGTAGCGGCCGTTCTCGATCGAGATGACCGTCTGGCGGGACACGCCAAGAGCCGCCGCTAGCTCAGCCTGCGACATCTGCCGCTGGGTGCGCTGTTCCCGGACCTGGTTCCGCATGATGTAAAGGTACCTTTACCACCCTCCTGATGTCAAGGAACCTTTACTAGGGTGCCTGGCTTTTGCCTGGGCTCGGCGCCCGAGTCGGCTCGGGATCGGTTGTGCCGAGCAGCGGCTCGTCGGCGGAGCGGAGGTCGGCTGCGGGCAGGCCACCTGGGTACAGCTGCCTGACCTTTTTGGTTACGGAGATGGCGACCTCAACGTGCTGGCGGCGGCTGGTGGCGTAGAAGTTCTGGGCGTCCGCGCTGAGCTTGGGCTGGGCGTGCAACGGTTTGTCGCTGACCGCGAGCAAGGTGGCGGTGGGGATCCTGTAGCGGAATCCGTTCGCGGCGACGGTCGCGGACTCCATGTCCACGGCGAGGGCGCGCGATTGACGGAGGCGATCTTCGGCCTGGGCCAGGTGCAGTTCCCAGTTCCGGTTCGCGGTGGTGTAAACGATCCCCATCCGGCTGCGCAGGCGCCGGGCTGTCAACTCGCCGAGCAGCAGCGTGTTCAGCGTGTGGTTCGATACGACCGGAACGCTAAGCGGCAGCATGTCGTCAAGGACATGGTCATCGCGCACGTAGGCGGTCGCCAGCACCAGGTCTCCGGTTTCCTGGTGGTTGCGCAGGCCGGCACAGTGCCCGATCATCAGCACTAGGTCCGGACGCAGCACAGCGAGGTGATCGGTGAACGTCTTGGCGTTAGACGGCCCGACTCCGATGTTCACCATGGTTACGCCCGAACGCCCGGGAAGCATATGGTGCCACGCGGGCATCTGGCGGCCATCAGAATCCGGGCCGGTGCAACCCGGCATGACGGCGCGAAACTCCTCCACGTGCCAGGAGTAGTTCGTCAGCAGCACGTACCGCTGGAACCACTCGGCGGGTGTCCCGGTGTAGTGCTGGAGCCGGTCGATCGACAGCGCCATGCGCTCCGGCCCGAACAGGAACAGTTTCTTGCGCCGCAGGTCCCAGCGGGTTTCGTCAACCGCTGGCGCAAGACCTGGATCACGCAGATCTAGCGCTTCGCGCCCGGGACCGACCGAGATCCGGGCGCCGCTTGCTGCTAGCCGACTCAGTTCTCGCTCCAGGTACCAGCGGATGGCTTTGGGCGAAGCGAATTCACCCTCCAGCACCGGATTGTGGACTGACCAGGGCCGCTCCACGGTCAGCTGCGGGTAACGGCCAGCCTGGTCGGCTGCCTCCATGGCGTCACACAGCCGCTGGATCTCCGCCCCGTGCTGGCGGTCAGGCGTGGCCGAGAAGTCCGCTGACAAGCTCACCACGTCATCATGCCAGGGCGGCAGAGCAGGGCTCCGTGCGATCAATGAGCAAGCCGGCGAAAGTGCTGTCGTCAACTCTGGCCACGGGCGAGGGCTGCCATGTGCTCCATGCTTATGGCGTGAACTAGTGGGTCGGCATGACGATGCACCAACTGCCATTCCGGCCCTTCGTGCCGAAAGACCAAGGTCACACGCAGCGACCAGTCCTGGTCCGGCATTCCGCCGACCTCGCAGTGCTCGGTCGTGCCGTCAAATGCCTCGATCAAGGCAACACGAAGCCATGAAGCCCGAATGGAGACTGTGTGCGCGAGATATGGAGGTCGGTGCCGGACCAGCGACTAGCTGAGATGCTCCTGTGGTTCGGCGGACGGAAAGAAATCCCTGAGCGCCTCTCCGATCTCGGCGCGTACCGGCGCCCCGGAGATGACCACGCCGACCATGGTCACTGACGTGTGGGTGTGCCCGCGGGCCCGGGCGAGGCGGACCGGTACCCCGGCGGCCTCTAGGGCGCGCGCGTAGGCGACGCCCTCGTCGCGCAGCGGGTCGAAGTCCGCGGCGATGATGCAGGCTGGGGGCAGACCTTCCAGGTCGCCGCGTAGCGGGGCGGCGCGGGGGTCGCCGCGGTCGGCCGGATCGGCATAGTGATCCCAGAACCACTGCATCAGCGCCGTTGTGAGGATGTATCCGTCGCCGTTTTCCTGGTAGGACAGCCGGGTCGTGTCCGAGTCCACGACAGGGCATATCAGCACCTGCCCTGAGATGTGCGGACCTCCGGTGTCGCGGGCCAGCTGGCATGCGACGGCGGCTATGTTGGCCCCCGCGCTCCAGCCCGCGACGGCGAGCTGACCGGGGATGCCGCCCAGTTCGATGGCGTTGGCGTCCACCCATTGCACGGCCGCGAGGGCGTCCAGCGCGGCGGCGGGAAAGCGAGCCTCGGGGGCGTGGCGGTAATTCACGGACACGATCACCGCGCCCGAGCGCGCACAAAGATCCCGGCATAGCGGGTCGTCCGAATCCAGGTTGCCGAGCACCCAGCCGCCGCCGTGGAAGTACACAACCAGCGGGCGCGGGCCCTCGGGTGGCCCTGCCGGCCGGTACAGCCGGTACGGCAGCTCCCCCGCCGGACCGGGGATCACTCCGTCGATGACCTCGCCCACCTCGGGACCCGGCGGGCGGGTGGCCGCGGTGGCCGCCAGCAGGGCCCGCGCGTCGGCGGCCGACAGAGTGTCCATGGGCGGCATGCCCATCGCGGCCACCAACTCCAAGACCATGGCGACATCGGGCTGCATGCGCCGGACCACCCCGTCCCGGCACCGGACCCCGCCAGGACCGGTCATCCGGAATCCGAGGTAGCCCTGTGAGACCACCTCGTCGCACGCCTGCCGGTACGCACTCACCCCGCCGATGTAGGGCAGGAACACGCGCGGCTTGCCGGGAACGTTGGCGCCCATGTACCAGGAGTTGGCGGTGGGATACAAGGTAATGGCGGCGCAGTCCTGAACGTGCTGGTCCCAGCCCGCTTCGGCCAGTGCAGTCGGCTCGATCGTCTCCAAGCCTTCTTCGCGCATGTCCTCGAGGCACCCGGCCACCCAGTCGACGTGCTGCTCGATCGACACGGTCATGTTCGACAGGACGGAAGGGCTTCCAGGCCCGGTGAGCATGAAGAAGTTCGGGAACCCGGCGGTCATGAGACCCAGGTACGTAGACGGCCCGGCCGCCCACTTCTCCTTGAGGGACAAACCATCCCGGCCAGCGACGTCCGCAGCCACCAGGGCGCCGGTCATGGCGTCAAAGCCGGTGGCGTACACGATGGCGTCGAAGCCGAACGACTCGTCCGCCGTCTCGATGCCATCCTCGGTGATGCTGACGATCGGCTGCTTACGCAGATCGACGAGCCGGACGTGCGGCAGATTGTAGGTCTCGAAATAGCCGGTATCGAGGCACGGCCGCTTGGTACCGAAGTAATGGTCCTTCGGGCAGAGCGCCTCGGCAGTTTCGGGATCTTCCACGGCCGAACGGATCTTCTCGCGGATCATCTCGGCCACGATGTCGTTCGAAGCCGGGTTCACGCCCTGGTCGGCGAAGACGTTGAGAATGCCGAACAGCTCGCCCTGCTCCCAGGCCGCCTCGAAGCGCTCCCGGCGGACCGACCCGCTGGCGGTGACGCCGAGGACGTCGGTCGGCTCATTCGGAACTCCTCCGCGGGACCACCGAGCAGCATGCCGGTACGCGACGCGGTCCTCGTCCAACTGCTCCAGCCGGCCAGCCGGGGCGGGACCGTTGTGCGCGGGGACGGAGAAGTTCGCGGTGCGCTGGAAGACCGCGAGCTGGCGGGCCTGGCGGGCGACGAGCGGGATGGACTGGATGCCCGACGAACCGGTTCCGATCACCGCGACCCGCTGGCCCGTGAAGTCAGCGCCCTCGTGAGGCCAGCGGCTGGTGAAGTAGACCTGCCCGGTGAAACGGCCGGCGCCTTGGATGTCGGGCGACTTGGGCGTCGAAAGGCAGCCAGTGGCCATGATGTAGTACCGGCACCGCACCTCCCTCCCGCCGTCGGTCGTGATCCTCCATCGTTTCTCCGGCTCATCCCAGCGAGCAGAGGTCACGGTGACGGAGAACTCGATGTCAGAGCGCAGCCCGTGTCGGTCGGCCACGAACCGGAGGTACTCAAGGATCTCCGGCTGCGTGGCGTACTTCTCCGACCAAGTCCACTCCTTCTCCAGTTCCGGGTCGAAGCTGTAGGTGTAGTCCGTGGTGGGGATGTCACAGCGAGCCCCGGGATAGCGGTTCCAGTACCACGTCCCGCCGACATCGCCTGCGGAGTCGAAGACCTTCACCGACAGCCCGAGCTGGCGTAGCCGGTAGAGCATGTACAGGCCGGAGAAACCGGCGCCCACCACCACCGCGTCACATTGCTCGGGGACCGAAGCCGGCTTGTTCACGAGACGCTCCCTAGTAGTACCGGAACTGGGGAAAGGCGGGTTCGGTGGTGCCGGAGGGCTACGCTCGTCCGCGCAGCGTGACAGATCTCCGTCCGCCACGCGCGAGCCTGGCGCCTAGCTGCCTCGCGTGCGGTCATCAACCACTCCCGCGCAGATCACATGCCAACTGGGAGCCTGCTGGGCTCTGCCGCTAACGCTAACTCAGTTACATAAGTGTGCAAATGGTGGGCCGGGGTCTACCTGAACACGGTCAGGTGGCATCACGGGGCCCGGTACTACGCCCGGATGGCGGTCAGGTTCTGGTACGCGGGTAAATGGCGCTGGGACGTCGGCTGGTTCAGGAGCGGGTACTGGGTCTTTCCCCTGGTGTTCCCCTACCTTTGACGAACCGGTCACGTTCCAGTCACCCCTGCCTCGGCAGGCTCAGGCATCCCTGACAGGTCACGGATAGCGCTGGCCGAGTCCTGGAGGAGCCGCGCAGTCCGCGAGGCGCGCATCGCCCACCACCGGCTGGCCGGGTCGCCGGGGACCCGGCTGGCGTGCCGCGCTTGCCAGCGGACCGCCTCCTGGCTGAGCCAGGTCAGCGTGGCCGCCGGGTCCTGGTCGAACATGGCGCGCAGGGCGAAGCGGCGCTCGCCGATGCGGTGGCCGACCCGGGACTGGCCGGCGCCCAGGGTCAGGCGGCTGCGGGTCAAGATGATGCCGCTGCGCGCGGGAGTGGTGAGCGCGGCAGTCAGATCGGTGACCCGGCCGTCCGGGCCAGCCTCGGCCGGCGCGGCGCGGAGCGCCAGCGGCAGCCGAGCCGGAGCAGGGCGGGCGGCGAACTGGGCGGCGATCACGTGCCGGGTGAGCAGCGCCCAGCCGGTCAGCGACGGTATCGCCAGGTCGGCGACGGCATCCAGATAGGCGGGCAGCCAGGGCCACAGATGTTCCCAGAAAAGCGCGTCCGCTGACCGGTCGAGCGCCGCAGCCGTGGTTGGCCGGCGGGCCTGGCTGGCCGCCTCGCTCAGGCCGGTGTACAGGCCGAGCAGGGCGGTCAGGTGGTCAGGCTCGGCCGGCGGGGTAAGCCCGATGGCCCGCCAGAATCCGGCGGCCCGGTCGGCGCCCTCGCCGCCGAGCCCGCCGTCGGGGCCGAGGTAGATCGAGGCGTAGGGCGGGCAGTTCAGCACGAATACGTCGGTGTGCTCTGCTGGGCTGGGCGGAGTGAGCCCAAGGGCCGTCGCGGCGGTTCGTGCGTCAGCCGGGTTGTCGGCGACGGCGCCCAGCGCCCGCAGGAGCTCGCGCCGCTGTGCCGTCACGTGGCGGCCCTCGCGGCCGCGCCGCCGGGAGCGGGTGAGCTGCCGCCGGGCAGCGCGAAGGCGGCCGCTGCGGGTTTGAGCGGGCGCATCAGCCACCGGGGCCGCCGGGTCCCGTCGGGCGAGACGTGTCCGGCGGGCCGGGTCCGTGCCATCCATTCCTCGTACACGGCCCGCGCCCTGGCGGTGTCGACGGCGATGTCGCCGTGGGAGTCGCCCGGCGCGGCCGGGCGGACCCGGACGGCCTGGTGCCAGCAGTGCATGCCGGAGATGGGATCCGGATGCACGGGGAAGGTCAGGTTCTGGTGGACACCGGTGTCGGACCACCAGATCCGGGCGGTGTCCGGGTCGGCCGAATGGTAGGGCTTGACCCGGTCGGCCACGTGCATCGCCCAGCCGTCCGCCCCGCGCGCCAGGTCCACCGTGGCCATCATCCCGCCTGCGCTGACCTGGGCGTGCCCAGTCAGCTTCCAGCGGCCCATGTGATGGGAGCAGGCGACCACGCCGGGCCGTATGCCCTCGGTAATCCAGGCCTTGGCCACGAAGTACCCGATCTCGGTCTCGACCCGGACCAGGTCACCGGTCCGGGCGATGCCCAGCCGGGCCGCGTCCGACGGGTGCACCCAGACCGGGTTGGTATGCGACAGCTCGTCCAGCCATTTGCTGTTGGCCGAACGCGTGTGGATCTGGGTGGGCAGTCGGAAGGTGGACAGCAGGACCAGCTGGTCGGATGCCAGCTCGGCCGGGTGCACGTGGCTGCGGATGTAGCCGGGCAGCGCATGCTCGGGCCAGCCCCACGCGGCCAGGGTCGAGGACCAGAATTCCAGCCGACCCGACGGTGTCGGGAATCCCCGCCGGACCACGCCGTCGACCAGCACGCCGGCCTGCCTGCGGCCCTGGCTGTCTGGGCTGGGTGCGCCCATCGGGACGATATTGGACCCGGCGGCTGCGGCCGCAGCCGTGTATACCTGCCCGGCCGGGCCGATGGCCACGTCCAGTAGCTCGTCGGCCGGAATCTCGCGCTCGTGCAGGCCGCCCTGCCCGCGGCTGATCTCGAACGCGCCGTAGCGGCGCATCCAGGCCAGCGGCGTCAGGCCCTCAGCGGCGGCCCGCTCGGGCAAGCCCGGGACCGAGTGCTCGAACATCCAACCGTAGTACTCATCGACGGTGAGCTTGGATCCCGGCCGGGCCCGGGATTCGTAGTACTGCCGGATGCCCATCGATCCGTCCGGGTCGATCCGCCAGGACAGCTCGGTCCACCACTCGTTCTCTTCCCAGACCTCACCGGGGTTGACCTGCCGGGTGTCGGCGATGTCCTCGCCGAGGCGTTCCCGGGCCGCGCGGAGTACCGGCTGGCGGAACCCGATCCACTGCCCGTCGTACTGCTCGTAGGAGTGCGTGTCGTGCCGCTCCGAGCCGTGTCCCATGGGCAGTACGTAGTCGGCGAAGTAGGCCGATTCGTTCCAGGTCGGGGTGAGCGCGACGTAGCAGCCGACCTTCTCGGTGTCGGTGAGGACCTCCATCCAGGACAGGCCGTCGGGGTTGGTCCACACCGGGTTGTAGACCCGGGTGAAGTAGGTGTCGAGTCTGCCGCGGCCGTCCTTGAGGAAATGCGGCAGCAGGAAGCTCAGCTCGTTCTGCGCGAGGGGGAATTCCTCCGGCCAGGACAGGTCCTGCCATACGCCCGGGTGCGGCGGTGTGTGGATCGGCCGCGGCACGTATTTGTTCCAGGCGTTGGGGAACGTGCCGCCCTCGGTCGCGACCGCGCCGAGCAGCGCGGAGATCAGGAACAGGGTCCGCGATACCTGCCAGCCGCCCAGGTTGCCCGCCGCGGCCGAGCGCCAGGAGTGACACGCGAACCGTGTCCCGGCCCCGGCCACGACCTCGGCGACCTCGGCGAGCATGGCGGCGTCGAGTCCGGACTCGGCCGCGGCGAACTCGAAGGTGAACCCGTCGTACAGCCCGGCGAGGACGTCCTGGAACGCCTCGAACGTAGGCGGCAGGTCGGGACGGCACTCGGCGAGATACTCCTGCCAGTTCCACCACCGGCGGACGAACTCGGCGTCGTACTGGCCGGTTGTGATCAGGTAGCGGGCGATGGCCAGGTTGATCGCCGCCTCGCTGCCCGGCTGCGGGGACAGCCAGTAGTCGGCGTGGGTGGCGGTGTTGGACAGCCGGGTGTCGAGCACGATCACCTTGGCGCCGTTCGCGCGGGCCTCGGTGATCCGCTGGGCGTGCGGGTTGAAGTAGTGCCCGGCCTCCAGGTGGGCGCTGATCAGGTAGATAACCGCGGCGTGGGCGTAGTCGGCGCTGGGCCGGTCGATGCCCATCCAGAACTGGAATCCGGCCCGGCCGCCGCTCGAGCACACGTTGGTGTGGGAATTGTGGCCGTCCACCCCCCAGCTGGCCAGGACCCGCTCGGTGTAGCCGTCCTCGCCGGGCCGGCCCAGGTGCACCATGATCTCGTTGTGCCTGTTCTCGGCCAGCGCCGTGCGGATCCGCGCGGCGATGGCGTCCAGGGCCTCGTCCCAGGTGACCCGCTCCCACTGGCCCGCGCCGCGCCGCCCGGCCCGGCGCATCGGGTACAGTACCCGGTCCGGGTCGGTGACCTGGTTGAGGGTGGCCGGGCCCTTGGCGCAGTTCCGTCCCCGCGAGCCCGGATGCTCGGGGTTGCCCTCGAACTTACGGACCTGACGGGTGTCGCGGTCCACGTAGGCGAGCAGCCCGCACGCGGACTCGCAGTTGAAGCAGGTGGTGGGCACCAGCATGTAGTGGTGCTCCTCGCGGGCCGGCCAGGCCCGCGAGGACAGCTCGACCCAGTCATCCCAGCGTTCCCTAGGCGGGAACGCGCTCAGGTGGATGCGGCTGGCACCCTGGTAGAACGTCTCCCCGCGCGCCTCGGTGGCCGCCCGCGCCGCGGAGACGCGGGCACCCAGGGCGTCCAGGTCCGGTGGGCTGTCACCGGGAAGATCGGCGGAACGGAACACCTCAGCTCCTTTAGGCGAGCGGGACGGACTGGCCGGCCTGCACATAAGCGTGCTCGTGGGCGAGCAGGCCGAGCAGGGCCAGCGGGACGGCAGCCAACCCGATCCACGGCGCGGCGACCGCGATCGCCGTGGCGGCCAGGCCAGGCCAGAAAGACCGGGCGTACCGGCCGCGGGTCATCTCGGCCGCGGCGAGGCGGGCGTGCTCGGTGGGGTGGGTGACGGTGATCTCCCCGGCGACCAGGAGCACGTGCGCGGCGGCCGCGGCGGCCAGCAGCACCTCGGTGCCGGTGACCGCAGCGGCTGGCCCGAGCCATACCGCGAACGGCAAGATCCCGGCGGCGCCGGCCAGCACCGCCTGCACGGCCAGGTGCGGGGCCAGTAGCGGGCTCTGCCACAGGTCCCTGGCCCGGGCCTGGGCGAACAGGTACGCGGTGTAGCACGCCGTCGCCAGCGCGAGCGGGATAACAAACGCCGCGGCGACCTGGCGCACGGCCACCGAGCCCGCCAGCGACCCGAGGAAGTAGAGCCCGGCCGCACCGCCGTACCCGCCGATAATGAACGATCCCCTGACCAGCCAGCTGCGCCAGTGATGCCTGGTGAAGATCAGGTAGAACCTCCACGGGTGGCGCAGGTCCCAGATCAGCAGGACCCCCGTGATGCCCAGGAACGCCAGCGCCAGGACCGGCGCTGCCCACCGGGCAAGCGGGCTCGTCCAGGACAGGCGCCCGGCCAGGATCAGGATCAGCGGGACCAGCAGCCCGCCGGCGGCCAGGCCCTTGGTCCAGGTGTACAGGCTGACCCGCCAGCCCCACGGCGCATGATGCGGGATGTCGTAGGACAGCAGGGCCTCGGCGCTGGAACTGGGCCGCCCGGGGTGACCGGACGTGACATGCCCGCCAGTGATGTGCGCTGCGTTCTCACCGCCCTGGGTCGCCCAGGCGAACAAGCCGCCGTCCGGGCGCCGTGCCGCGAGCGGGTCCAGGGTCGCCTGGTGCGCGCCCTTGTAGAACAGGCCAGGGCGGGTGCCCTTCTCCGGCCGCCGGACCGTGACCGGCCCGCGCTTGACGACCTGGGCGACCTTCGACGCCGGGTCGTTCAGGTCCCCGACCAGGATCGCCTCGGTCGGGCAGACGGTCACGCAGGCCGGCTCCAGGCCGACGTCGAGACGATGCGCGCACAGGTTGCACTTCTCGGCCGAGTTGTCCTCGGGGTTGACGAAGATCGCGTCGTACGGGCACGCGGCGATGCACGCCTTGCAGCCGATGCAGATCCCCTTGTCGAAGTCCACGATCCCGTCCGGCCGCCGGTACATCGCCTGCGTCGGGCACGCCGCCACGCAGGGCGCGTCCGCGCACTGGTTGCACCTGGTCACCTGGAACGCGCGACGGACCTGCGGGAACGTACCCACCTCCACCGACTTCACGTACGTCCTGGTCACCCCGAGCGGGACCTCGTTCTCGCTCTTGCACGCCGTCGTGCACGCGTGGCACCCGATGCACTTGTCCTGGTCGATCACCTTCACCCAGCGCTGCAGCAGGTCATCCACCGTCATTCCGTCATCGGGCGTGGTCATCCCTGGCTCAGTCCTCGGCCACGACCGGCAGCCCGAGCTGCGCCGCCCGGTCCCAGTCATCATCGATGTGCACCACACGGCGCCCGGCCCGGTCCAGCAGGGAGGCGCCGATGGCGGCGCGGAACCCGCTGGCGCAGTGCACCCACACCTCACCCGGGGGAACCTCTCCGGCCCGCTGCTCCAGTTCCCAGAACGGGATGTGGGTGGCGCCAGCCAGGTGTCCCGCGTGCCACTCGTCCGGTCGCCGCACGTCGAGCACCACCGGCTTGTCGCATCCCCATCTGGCGGTCAGTCCCTCGAAGTCTGAGACGCCGTAGCTCGAGACGTGACCATTGGCTAGCTCGCCCGGCGGGCCGACCGCGGCGGCCGGTAGCCGGTCGATGCCGATCCGGGCCAGCTGCCGCTGGGCGTCAGCCACCTGCTGCGCGCTGTCGCCGATCAGGGTCAGCGGCGTGCCCCACGGAATGGTCCACCCGAGGTAGGTGGCGAACGGGTCGCCCAGCTCGACGGAGACGGTCCCGGTGAGGTGACTGGCCGCGAACGCCCGCCGCTGGCGCAGGTCCACCACCCATTCGCCGGCCTCGATGCGACGCCGCAGTTCAGCGGCACCGGCGGCGCGCGGCGCGGTCAGGTCAGGGGCGGCGGGACCGTGCCGGTTGGCCGCGCCCATGTGCGCGTAGTACCGCGGGTACGCGTTCAGCCCGGCGATCAGCTCCTTCACGAACGCGCCCTCATCGCTGGTCAGCGCGACGTTGACCCGCCGTTCGGTACCGATGGTGGAGGAGGTGCCGGTAGTGGGGGTCGCCGAGCAGAAGCTCCCGAATCCGTGCGTCGGGTACACCGCGACCGGGTCCGGCAGTTCGCCGGCCAGCCGCCGCACCGAGCGGTACTGGGCGCGGGTCAGCGGCTCGGTCTGGTCCGCGCTGATCAGGTCGGTGCGGCCGACGGCGCCGAACAGCATCGAGCCGCCGGTGAACACCGCTACCTGGCTGCCAGCCCCGTCCCTGAGCACGTAGGACAGGTGGCCGGGCGTGTGCCCGGGCGTGGCCACTACCGTCAGCGTCAGGCTCCCGGAGGTGATCTGGTCGCCGTCGCTGACCGCCATCCGGCTGAAGTCTACCTCCTCGGCCGCGGCCACGACGTAGGCCGCGCCGGCCGCCTCGGCCAGCGCGAGGCCGCCGGTCACGTAGTCGTTGTGGATATGGGTCTCGAGCACGTGGGTAACCCGTACGCCTGCCGCCGCCGCGGCGTGCAGCACCCGGTCGATGTCGCGCTGCGGGTCCACCACTGCGGCCGACTCGCCGTCGTGGATCAGGTAGCTGCGATCGCCCAGCCCGGGCGTCTCGATGGTCACGACCTCATGCACCGGCTGGCTTCCCCTCTGGTCTGCGGTGATGGCTCATGCTCGGCCCTTGAGCATGAGGTTCCAGTACGAGGGTTTCTGCTGCCGCCGACGATGACGATCGTGTGGTGCGGGTTCTGGGAAGACACCGGGACCTCCGCCACATCGCAGGAAAACTCCGGATGTACGTACATTCAAGGCCGCCGGGATACCCGGCGTCAATGACAGGGCACCTTTCTTGGCCTCCGGTTGACGCTTCATACTGATGGCGTGATCGTCGACCGCGCCAGCGCGCTGCCGCTGTGGGCTCAGGTGCTCGGCGACCTGCGCCGCAGGCTCGCCCGCGGCGAGTTCCGGCAGCGCTTTCCCGGTGATGACGAGCTGACCGCCGAGTACGGCGTCAGCCGCCACACCGTGCGGGAGGCCGTCCGTCGGCTGCAGGCCGAGGGTGTCGTGGATCGCGGCCGGGGTCGCGGGACCTTCGTCCGGGACCCGGTGATCGAGCAGCCTCTCGGCGCCCTGTACAGCTTGTTCCGCTCCGTCGAGGAGCAGGGCTTCGTGCAGCGCAGCATCGTCCGGCGCCTCGAGGAGCGCCGCGACGAGGAAGCGGCGGCGGTCCTCGGCCGGTCCGCGGGCGAGCCGCTGATCTACCTCGAACGGCTGCGCCTGGCCGACGATGCCCCGATCGTGCTGGACTGCTCCTGGCTGCCCGCCGCCCTGGCCCGGCCACTTCTGGACGTGGACTTCACCCGCACCGCGCTCTATCGCGAGCTGCACGTCCGCTGCGGAATCCGGCCAGACGCGGGCTGGGAGCGGATCCGGCCCGTCCTGCCCGAACCGGAGCAGCGCGGGCTGCTTGGCCTGCCCGCCAAGACTCCCGCGCTGGCCATCGAGCGACTGGCCACCTGGCAGACTACGCCGGTGGAATGGCGGCACGGCCTGGTACGCGCCGACCGGTTCTCCTACGTCGCCCGCTGGTCCGCCAAGAACCTGGGCGCTGGTTTCGAGCCTGTCAACGGAAGCAGCTAACCGCCCGCGTACGTTTAGGTCGCTGGCCAGCAGGCGGCCGATCTCACCGTCCGCCGCCGGGTCGCTCGCCTCAGCCCGGCCCGCGGCGACGAACAGGCGTTCCAGCAACAGATAGCCATGCGGTCTACCAGTGGCCGCGGTGAACCAGTTCAGTGAGGGGTTTCCGCTCGCTGGCCCGCGCGGGCGGGATCGGGTCGCTGCCCGGATCGGGGTGGCCGATGGCGATAGCCCCGATGGGCATCCACTCGGCCGGCACCCCGAACTGCGCGCGGAAGCCGGGCAGGGTGCGCGAGTCGAAGCCGAAGAACGAGGCGCCGAGGCCTTCGTTGGTCACGGCGAGCAGGATGAGCAGCGCGGTGAACCCGGTGTCGACATACCAGTACGGGACCAGGTGGCGTGATTCGTCCCGGTCGGTCAGGCCTTTGTCCGGCTGGGCGTACCGGTCGAGATAGACGTCCTTGCCGGCCAGTGGCACGATCACGAGCTGGGCGGTGCTCAGCGCTGTCACCTCCGCTGGGTTTTCGTCCGCGGTACCGCGTTCGGCGTCGACGGCGTCGGCGAGGATCTTCCACAATGGCGCGCACTGCTCGGCGCCTTCCAGCACGAGGAAGGAATACCCCTGGCTGAAACCCGCGGACGGCGCCCGCTCGGCCGCCTTCAGCAGCCGGTCCGCTGTGCCTGGTGCGAGCGGTTCGCCGGTGAACGCGCGGACCATTTTGCGGCGCTTGATGACCTCTGTGAATTCCACGCAGAAAGCATAGATCGGCCCCTGAGGCAAGAGGGCGATTACTGAGGGGTGTGGTCGCCTGCGGCATACCGGTTTAGGTGGCGCCTGCGTTCATGTGCTGGCGTGTGGTGGTGGCGGCGGACGTGCCGTCTCGCGAGTGCGCGGGGGGAGCCAGCTGGCAGCTGGCTCCCCCCGCATCCGGGCTTAGGCGGGGAGCCGCGACAGGAACGTACCCCAGTTCGCGAGGAGCGTCCTGGGGGCGTTCGGGATGAACTCGTTGCCCATCCAGATGGCGCCGTCCGCGAAGACGGCGGCCGAGTAGTCGCCCCAGCGGGCCACGCCAGGCGTCGGGGATCCCTCGGCGGCGTAGCCGGTGAACCCGTCTTCCGGCAGGGCACCCGGGCCGCTGATGTGAATGGCACCGACCGCCCGGCCGAGGGCGAACCGCACGTAGGCGGCGCTCGGGAAGAAGTCGGGCCCGCTGAGGGTGAAGGCCATCGCGCCGACGCCGGCCCGGTTCACCGCGATCGAGGGGAACAGGACGTTCTCGCCGTTCACGGCCACGTAACCCTGGTGGAGGATGTGGGCGATGGTCCCGGCCGGGGTGCCGACCGCGCCGACCGCGAAGTAGGCGATGCCGACCCTGGGCGGCCCGGTCGCGGAGGTGACCGTCGTGTTGACCCCGCCGAACAGCACGCCGTTGAGGTCGACCACCTGGTTCATCCGCGAGTCGTTGGCGTTGATCTTCTCCAGCGGCTCGCCGAGTGACGTGCCGAGCGGAGTCGGCCCCGGCTTCTGAGTCGCGCCGGTGTTGATCGGCAGGCCGTAGGTCTCACTGGTCAGCACCTGGTGGCTCAGCTGCAGGCTGGGGTGGCTGCTGCCCAGCGAGCGAGTGCCGGCCAGCGACCATGCGGCGATCCGGTTGTCCAGCGGCGCATTGTTCTGGAACTGGTCTTCCGGGCCGCCGGTCATCAGCAGCTCGGTGCCGCTCCGCGGGTTGACGGACTCGGAGGGCTGGATCGATCCCCAGCGCGGGAGGTTCGCGTCCCCGGTCGGCACCGTGCCGACGTCGAGGTGATCGAACACCACGCTGCTGGCGCCGCTCTCCAGCGCCGCCCGCCCGAGCGCGTACATCTGGGCTCCGTTGAAGAAGAAGCTGGTGTTGTTCTGGAACTCGTTGGTGTTGATGAACACCCCGTCCCGGTTGGCGCCGAGCAGCGGCTGGTCCGGCAGGCACGGGCAGCCAGCGTGCGCCGGGGTGCCGTTCGCGCCGTTATCGGTGGTGTCCAGCGAGTACAGATTCCACTTTCCGGTCGGGTTGCTGGTCTGGCTCACCGCGATGAGCACGTGGGTGCCGTTGACGGTGGCAACGCCGTTGAAGACGCCCGGCGCATCAACTTCGAGGATGGTCTGGATGAAACGCTGGCCGACCGGATCCCAGTAGCACTTGGGATCGGACAGGAAGTCGCCGGTCACCCCGGTGACCCGGTTGATCGCCGGGGACCTGTTATAGAACTGGTTGAGCGCGGTGACCGCGGTCAGCCGCGTCCCGCTCTCGTTATAGACGGCGAAGGCGTCGTTGACCGGCTCGATCACGAAGCCGTGGCCCACGCACAGGCCCTGGTCCGGTGGCTCGAGGCTGAACTGCGTGTTCGCGTACTGGCCGATGCCGGCAGTGCGCTGGTCCGCGTGAGTGAGCCCGTTGAAGCCGGTCGCGGCGCCGGGGTTGCTGACCACGGGGGTGCCCGGCGGCGACGGCGGCTGCAGCGCCTGCGCGGCCCGGTTCATCCGCGGATCACGGGACAGCATGTGCGCCACCCCGGAATCCTTGGCGGGAGCGGCGTGGGGCGAGGCGGCCGCGCCCGGCGGCAGCGGCGCCGACGTGCCGTACAGGGACGCCGAACCGGTCGTCTGGGTGGGGTGGTCCACCCCGCCCGCCGCCTTTGCGGCGGCGGAAGCCCCGGCCGCCGGCCCGAACGCGACTACCAGCCCCGTGCAGACCGCGGGGACCAGCAGCAGCCGCCATTTCCGCCGGGCCGCCGGAGGCGAGCCGCGCCCGGATCTTGCCGAAGATTTCCGCGATGACCAGGATGTGCGCATGGGCGAGCCCTTTCCCGCTCACGCGTGCCGCCAGCTCCAGGCCGTCCCCTGGCCGCGGTCACGCCGATGTGACCGTCCCGCGTGCGAGACGCTTTCCGACAGAATCTAACAATCATGGCAAATGACCGTCAACGATCTGCAGAACTGTTATCTCCCCTGACCGCAGGATCATGATTCGGCAGGCCATGGTCGGCTTTTCGCCTGGTAATTGCCACTTGCCAGCGTGACGCCGCCGTACGGCGAGGGAACACAGGGCATCAGCCTTCACCGCAACACATCAGATTCACGGCCACTCTAGTAGCATCAATTCACCAGGTTCACAACAGATACATACGCATCACGAACGTTGCCGAACATACTGCCGGGCTCGCTGGTCTTCCAACCGAGCCGCGAGGTCGAAATCCGCCCGTACTTAACTACCAGGATCTGTCCTTTCCTGGTCTCATAGCGGGGGCCGGGTATTACCGGACAACATCACGCTGCGTCTCGGGCCGCGGGTTTCCGGCACATTTGCATCTGGAACCTGACCGGTCCGGGATGCGTCTCATCGTCATGACGGCGTCACGATGGCTCGCGACGACGCTCGCCGCGATGACCGTGCTGGTGGCGCTGGCGGCTGGCTGCGGCAGCGTCACCAGCGCACATCCGGCTACCGCGGCAAAGAAGCGGGCGCCGGCCACCGCGAGCTTCAGCGTCAAGGGCCTGAAGTTCCGGTATCCAGTCAGCTGGCAGCGGTCCCGTACCTGGAGTAGCGACCTGCCGGGTTCCTCGACATTGACCGTCTATCTGAGCAGTACCAGCCGACTGAGGGCCCCGTGCGTTGCCAGTATCGGCCCTGGCCGAATCGCCCAGACCTGCGAGTACCCGGTCCGTGTCCTGCCGTCGGCGGGAGTCCTCGTCAGGTGGAGCGCCAATGGTTTCTCCGCGTGGCGCATGCCGAAGGCAAACACGACCATCGCGGGCCGCAAGTCCGCGGAGATGAGGACCAGCGGCGGTTGGTGCGCGCCACTGCACGCAACCGAGACCATCACGGTCATCATCCCGCGAGCCACGCCCGGCAACTGGTACCAGATGGACGCCTGCCTGCGCGCCCCCGGCCTACAGCAACAACAAGCGCAGATATCGTCCATGCTCAGATCGGTGCGAATAGCCAAGGGCGACTAAACAGGACACGGACTCGAAATCCGTGGGCGCAGGTGGGACGGCGGTGGGCGGCCTAAAAGCCGGACCGCGATCGGCCACCAAAGCGGAAAGCAGGAGCCGGAGCGAGCCAGCCTGGCCCGTTCGGGATGAAACGGCGGAGCGGCCGGGCGGGGCCGAGCCGGCATCAGCCTCGACGATCCCCGGAGCCAGCCGCGAACGGGTGCATGGGTGTCCGTGCCGCGGCTGCGCCAGCATCCGCCGGAGATCAGCTCGGCCCTCCCGCAGCCAGGGGAAACTGTCGGCCAGCCGTTCGCCATTAACCTCTTCCTCAGCGGCGGTGCCGCACCCTACGCCTGGGTGGTGTCCGGGTGGCTGGCATACTTCTCGGCGGCGCGGGCGAGGTCCGGGCGGGCGTCGAGGACGGGGCGCATCCGGCGCCACCCCTCTTCTCGCTTGGCCGGGATGTACTCGGTGGGCCAGTATCCCTCGTGCGGGCGGTAGCCCCTGAGCACCCGGCGGGCCACGGTGGCCTTGTGTACCTCGTCGACGCCGTCGGCGATGCCCATGTTGGGCGCCGACGCGTACATGGCCTGGATGGGCGTGAGGTCGGTGGTGCCGAGCGAGCCCAGGATGTGCAGCGCGTTGTAGGAGACTTCGCGCAGCACCTTGGCCATGGTGAACTTCACCGCCGCGATATCGGTGCGGGCCTCGAGCGTCGAGGTCTGGTCGATCTTCCAGGCGGTCTCGAGCACGAACAGCCGGAGCATCTTGATCGCGGTGTAGGAATCGGCGATCTTCTCCTGCACCATCTGGTGCTCGGCGATGAGGCGGCCGTGCGACTCACGGGACAGCGCCCGCTCGCACATCATGTCGAAGGCGAGCTTGCACTGGGCGATGGTGCGCATAGCGTGGTGGATGCGGCCGCCGCCGAGGCGGCGCTGGGCGAGGACCTTGGCACCGTTCTCCGGGCCGAGCAGGTGGTCCCTGGGCACCCGGACGTCGCGGTAGATGATGTGGTTGTGGTTCCTCGGCTCTGGCATGATCTCGACGCCGGGGGTGGTGCGAGGCACCACGAACATGCCGTTGACGCACATCACGAATAGCAGGTCGGCGA
>WNGJ01001300.1_pt1 | contig 29170 bp, 26 predicted proteins | sample 5400611 | NCBI WGS metagenome assembly WNGJ01 (sample SAMN13153375, study PRJNA577476) | soil metagenome | isolation source: 40 cm soil or saprolite under Garry oak tree replicate 1 | place: USA:California | collected 2016-06-15
GATCGAGGGCGCGTACTTCGCCACCGAAGCTGACGCTGAGATCTTCAGCCACGAGCTGAAGTACCTCATGGTCAATCAGCATGCGTCGTTCAACTCACCGGTCTGGTTCAACATCGGCGTGGACGGCGTGCCCCAACAGGCGAGTGCATGCCAGCCGTACCGCGCTCGCGTCAGCACCCCGTTTGGAATGAAGCAGATCGGCGAGATCGTCGACAAGAACCTGGTCGGTCTGCCCGTCTATGACTCAAAGGGTCTTACGTTGGTGGCTGCCACGAAGCGCAACGGCCGCAAGCGTGTGTTCCGAGTCGAGCTCGCGAACGGCACTTTCGTCGAAGCAACGGGTGACCATCTCGTCTCTATCACTCCGTCCTACGGAAGCGGAGCACGAGCGAATTGGATGCGTGTTGACGAAGTCCAGCCCGGAATGCGGATGCGTCTGCAAACTGACCGCGTCGCATCAATGGCTGCTCAAGCCGTGCCCGTATTACAGGCGGCCGAGGTGATCGTCCGTCAAGCGGCAAGCGTCTACGCCGGCGACGGCTCAGATCCAACCGAGCTCGATGACTTTGTGACCCTACGCATGGCTGATGGCGACGTGGAGGTCTCAGAGGCAGCACTCGCGGGGTGGTTGCAGGGCGATGGCTTCGTCGGCCAATACGATCCAGCAACAAGCACTAATAGCTCACTGACGATCGAGTTCGAGGTCGCAAATCAAGAGGAGCGCTCGTGGGTCCTCAAGCACCTCGACATCGTCTTCCCAAACGTGCACCGCAACGAAGGCCGACACCCTGACCTTCCTGAGTATCGAAAGATCCGTCTATACGGCGAGGTGCTCCGTAGGTTCGTCACGAAGTACGGCCTCCTCAATCGTCGTGGCGCCATCCGAGTGCCCGACGCTATCTGGGACGGCCACCCGTCCGCCGTAAACGCATACCTGAAGAGTGTTTTCCAAACCGATGGGTACATCTGTGTGCGACGGGAGCGACGCACAATCACCGGCGCGTACGGACGGACCACAGTGGGTCAGCAGGGGCTCGCTGAGGTCGCGACGATCAGCAAGGCCTGGATGCAGGATATTCAACTCTTGCTGCTTTCGCGCGGAATCTATACGCGGCTGTTCCGCAAGCGCGAAAAGCGACCGGACCGAGAGGACACATGGGTCGTTTCGATCAGCTTCTTAAGCGAGAGGCAGAAATTCGCCGAACAGATTGGCTTCGTCGCGGCGACCAAGCAGGACAAGCTCATCGAGTCGCTGGCTTTCGCTGGCAAGAAGTGCGCGGAAGAACGAGCCGAGAGAATCAAGGCCATCGTTGATCTCGGAGAAGAGGATGTCTTCGACATCCAAACCCTGTCTGGTGAGTACCTCTCCAACAACATCGTCGTGCACAACTGCTTCATCCTGTCCGTCGACGACGACATGCATTCCATCCTTGATTGGTTCAAGAACGAGGGCGTGATCTTCAAAGGCGGCTCGGGTTCCGGTATCAACGTATCGCGAATCCGCTCCAGCAGAGAGCAGCTTTCGGGTGGCGGTTGGGCTTCTGGCCCGGTGTCGTTCATGCGCGGCGCCGATTCGGTCGCGGGATCGATCAAGTCAGGCGGCACGACACGCCGTGCCGCGAAGATGGTAGTGCTCGACAGTGATCACCCAGACGTTCGGGACTTCATCTGGTGCAAGGCGAAGGAAGAGAAGAAGGCCTGGGCGCTCGGCGAGATGGGCTACGACATGAGCTTGAACGGCGAGGCGTGGCAGTCGATTCAGTTCCAGAACGCTAACAACTCGGTGCGCGCGACCGACGACTTCATGAAGGCCGCGATAGCGGGCGAGACATGGAACCTCACTGCTCGCACCGACGGTCACGTGCTCGAGACGCTGAACGCTCGCGAGCTCTTGCGGGAGATCTCGGAAGCCACGTGGCAGTGCGGCGACCCCGGCATGCAGTTCGACACGACGATCAACGACTGGCACACGAATCCAGTGTCCGGACGGATCAACGGATCTAACCCGTGCAGTGAATACATGAGCATTGACGACTCGGCGTGCAACCTCGCCTCGCTCAACCTCATGCGTTTCGTGCACGCGGACGGAGAGTTCGATGTCGCGCGGTTCTCGCGCGCGGTGGATGTCGTGTTCAGCGCGCAGGAGATCCTGGTCGGCTTCTCGGACTATCCGACGCCGGCGATCACGGCGAACGCGAGGAGCCACCGCCAGCTCGGCATCGGCTACGCGAACCTCGGCGCGCTGCTCATGCAGCGCGGTCTCGCCTACGACTCGAACGAGGGTCGCGCCTACGCGGCGTCGATCACGGCGCTCATGACCGGCGAGGCCTACGCGCAGTCGGCGCGGCTGGCCGCTGCGGTCGGGCCGTACGAGGCGTACCCGAAGAACAAGAGCGCACACGACCGCGTGATGGAGAAGCACCGCGCGGCGGCGTACCGGATCATCGCCGACCTCGTACCACCGACGCTGCTCTCCGCCGCGCGCCAAGCGTGGGACGACGCGGTCTCTCTCGGCAAGACAGCCGGATACCGGAATGCGCAGGCCAGCGTCCTCGCCCCGACGGGGACGATCAGCTTCATGATGGATTGCGACACCACCGGCGTCGAGCCGGACATCGCGCTCGTGAAGTACAAGCGCCTCGTCGGCGGTGGGATGCTGAAGCTCGTCAACGGCACGGTCCCCGCCGCGCTGCGGCGTCTGGGATACACCGAGACCGCGGGCTCAGCGATCACCACGTACATCGAGCAGCAGGGCACGATCGAAGGCGCCCCGGGCCTGAAGGACGAGCACCTCGACGTGTTCGACTGCGCGTTCAAGCCCCAGAACGGCGTGCGCTCGATCAGCCACATGGGCCACATCAAGATGATGGGCGCGGTCCAGCCATTCATCAGCGGGGCGATCTCGAAGACGGTCAACCTGCCCGAGACAGCCACGGTCGACGACGTCGCCGAGGCGTACCTCGAGGCCTGGAAGCATGGCGTGAAGGCGATCGCGATCTACCGCGACGGCAGCAAGAAGGTGCAGCCGCTGTCGGTGAACGCCGACGCGAGCAACAGCAAGAAGGTCGCGGAGTCCGTCGTGACGGTCGAGCGGATCGTCGAGGTGAACCGCCCGCAGCGGCGTCGGCTTCCCGACACGCGGGACTCGCTGACGCACAAGTTCTCCATCGAAGGCCACGAGGGCTACATCACGGTCGGAAAGTTCGACGACGGCACGCCGGGCGAGCTGTTTGTCACGATGGCGAAAGAGGGCTCGACGCTCTCCGGGATGATGGACGCGTTCGCGACGAGCGTTTCCCTCCTGTTCCAGTACGGCGTTCCCCTGTCGCATCTGGTCGAGAAGTTCGGCTACATGCGGTTCGAGCCCGCGGGCTGGACCGGGAATCCCGAGATCGGGATGGCGAAGTCGATCGTCGACTACGTCTTCCGCTGGCTCGGCCACCGCTTCCTCAGTGCCGAGGAGAAGACCTACATGGGTCTGACGCGCACGAGCGAGATCATCGCCGACCCCCTGGCGCAGCAGGAGCGTCTCGAGCAGATCGTCTCGATCACTCCGCCGCCCATCACCGAGAACTTCACGATCGCGAGTCCGTCCCCCACACGGGGGATGCGGCTCAACTCGACACCCGATGCGCCGCCGTGTCCTCGCTGTGGGTGGCTCACCGTGCGCAGCGGCACCTGCCACAAGTGCGAGAACTGCGGAGAAACGACCGGGTGCTCATAACTCCCTAAGAAAGGCTCTGGCCGGCCCGCCCGCTGGCCAGTCCGCCTCGATGGCCCGGCACTCCCTGCTCCCCTGGGGTGCCGGGCCTTCTTTTTGCGTTTTTGTGACACAACTGTCGCGTGGACCACAAATTGCGTACGAGTTGTTGGTTACAAATCTGACGCGGATTGAAAGGAACGACGCGACCCTTTCGTTCGTCTCCTCAGAATGGATTTCACGGTGCCGGTGGGCACCAGATCGAGAGGCCGCTCCGCATGGCAGTAGCCGCAAGAGAAGGTGAGCGCGGCGCGCGACGCAGCCTCTCGCTGAGGTTCGTCGTGCTCCCGCTTTCGATCGTGGCTGCCGCCGCGGCGATCGCGTTCGCGGCACCCTACCTCTACGCCGAGCGAGCGCTCCCCGGCGTGACCGTCGCGGGCGTGGACGTTGGCTCGCTGCAAGCGGCGGCGATCCGCGATCGGATCGACGGCCAGCTCTCGCGGCCGTGGGCCGAGCGAGCCGTGGTCGCCGCGTACGACGGCCTGAGCTGGCGCACGACCAACGGAGAGCTCGCCGTGTCGCCGGATGTCGACACGGCCGTCGCGGCGGCGCTCGCGTACGGCAAGAGCGGCTCGTTCACCGAACGCGCGAGCTCCTGGATCGACGCGCTGCGCGGCGAGGCTCAGATCCCGCTGACGCTTCGCGCGCAGGGTGACGCGCTCGACCGCTGGGTGGCGAACGTCGCCGCTGCGGTCGACCGCCGAGCCGTCTCCGGCGAGATCGCGCTGAGCGCGAAGGGCCTGACGGCCACCGACCCGGTCCTCGGCCGCGAGCTCGACCGCGTCGCGGCGACCGACTCCGTGATCGCGGCGCGGACGCTCGACGACCGAGAGATCGACCTGCACGTTCGCGCGATCTACCCCGCCGTCGACGACTCGGGATACCGCGATGCCCTTGCCCGCGCAACGGCGGTCGTGACCCCGCTCGAAGTGACTGTTGAGGATCGGCGTATCGCCGAGGACGCGGCGGCTCTCGCGACGCTGCTGTCGATCGACCGCGTCGCGGCGCGACCTGGCGAGCTTGCCGCGCTGCCGGTCGACGCGATCGCTCCGGTCGCGCGCTACCGCTACGTCGTGTCGCTGAAGCAGGATCGTTTGAAGGACTGGGTGACCGCGGTCGCCGCGAAGCTCGATCGTCCGGCGGTGAGCGCGCGCTTCACCGTGAACGCCGACGGCGTCGCGTCGGTCGTGCCCGGCGCCACGGGCATCCGCGTCACGCAGGACAAGCTCATCGCGCAGCTCACGACGGACCTCCTGGGTGCCGCCGTTGGCACGCGCAACGTCGCTGCGCCCGCGGCGATCGAAACGCCGGCATTCTCGACGGAGCAGGCGAATTCGTGGCTGCCCAAGATCTCGCGCACCTCCGAGTTCACGACCTACTACCCGTCGAACCCGTCGCGGCACGCGAACATCTCGACCGGGTCATCGCAGTTCGATGGCATCGTGATCCTGCCCGGAGAGACGTTCTCGTTCTGGGAGCGTCTCGGGCCGGTCACCGTCGAGCGCGGTTACGCGTACGCGGGCGCCATCATCAACAACCGGTCCGACGAGAACGTCATTGGCGGCGGCCTCTGTCAGGTCTCGACGACGATGTTCAACGCGCTCTCGAAGCTGGGGTACGAGATCGTCGAGCGCCACGCGCACGGTTATCTCATCGACCGTTATCCGCTCGGGCTCGACGCCGCGGTGTTCGAACCCGGTGTGGACTTCAAATGGAAGAACGACACCGAGGCGCCGGTCTTCCTGTGGTCGTGGAATGACATCAACAGCGTGAGCTTCGATGTGTGGAGCGTGCCGACCGGTCGCACCGTCGTTTTCAGTGCCGCGGTGCAGAGCAATTTCGTTGATGTCCCCGCGGACCAGCCGGCGGATCCGGCGTTCATTCCCGGCTCAAAGGTCGCGGGGCGCGACGTGGTCCGCACACGAACGGTGTACGAGAGCGGAAAGGTCTTGCATCTGGACACGTACTTCAGCCACTACGCACCGGTGTGGGGCGGACCCGTACCGACGGCCGCGACGACGACGCCGTAGCGCGCGCGTTTCTTAGCCCGCACACGCGACCGCGCCGCGACTGAACCTCCCCCGCGCGGGTGACCACCCGAGATAACGGGCAGACAGGCAAGGCGTTAGACGACCGTGGTGGGAGCAAGCCGCCCGGAGAAGCTGGATCTCCTCATCGAAAGCGTCGCGCGTGGGGAGCGTGAATTGGCCTCGATCCGCGACGCGAAACTTCGCGACGCGGTGCGCGTTGCGCTTCGTGTGCACATGAGCGCGCAAAGCGGACTGGATGCGCTGGCGCGGGAACGGATGCGCGACCGCGTCCTCTCGTCGCTGCGACCACGCCGACCCACGTTCGCGGATCGCGCCGCGGTCGCCTTCGAGATGCTGGCGACGCCGGCACCATACGCGGTGCGGGTGATCGCCATCGGCGCGCTCTGCATCGCGACCCTCGCCGGCGCCACCGTCGCCGGCGCGGACACGCTTCCCGACGATCCGCTCTACTCGTTCAAGCTCGCCGGGGAAGACCTACGCCTCACCTTCGCGCTCAGTGCCAACGATCGTGCCTCTGTTCAGCTTTCGATCGCCGAGCATCGCCTCGCGGAGGCCGAGGCGCTCGCGACCAGCGGCCGAGATGAGGACGCGCTCGTGGCGTCGAGCACCTACTCGCAGCAGATCGCCGAGGCCGCCGCCGAGCTCGCGGAGCTCGGGGAGTTGCAACCCGAAGTGGTTGCGCTGGCGGCGCAGCTCGACGATCGGTTCAACGAACAACGCTCTCGCGTGCAGTTGCTCGCCACCAAGCTCTCGGCGGATCCCGCTACGGTTCGCGCCTCTCAGATCCTCCAGGTCGTCGCCGCGCCGACGCTCGCGCCGGGTCTCTTCGGGGTCCAGCGCATCGCGGAAACGGCGGCCGGGGTGGCCGAGGATCTGGCGACACAAACGTTCCCGGCGCCGCAGCGCGCCAGCGCGCAGACGCGCGCGGTCCGCGCGGCCGAGGTCGTGCGTCGAAACGCCGAGCAGGCGCGCGCGGCAGCGGATCGCGCGAAGGCGAAGAACGCGAAGAACAAGAACGCCGATAACAAGGCGACCGAGGAGCGCGGCGACCGCGACTGACCGCGCGCTCGACGCGGAGCGGGATCGGAGTGGGAGCCTCGTCTCACTCGAATGCGGGCGCGGAGGGGGAGAGTTCTCTCGCTCGAAAACGCGCCCGCTCCCTTTCGCGCAATGAACATAGCAGTTTGTCGCGGTCTCGACTCTCGCTCGAGAACTCTCCCCCTCCGCGTTCGTCTCCCTTTCGGAGACGGCCTCCCGCTCCTCCGATTCGTCGCTAGCGTCGTCGCCCTCGCGATCTCTCGTCAGTCTTGGATCGCGCGGCGGAGGAGGTCGAGAGCGGCGAGCAGTGCGCGGCGGCGTCCCTCGACCGGCGATGCGAAACGGATAGTGGCGCTGCGTGGTCGGTCGGGTGTCGAGATCCGCAGCTCGGCACTCTGTTCGCCGTAGGGCACGACGAGGCGCACCTCGGGCGGAGGCCGGAGGTCATCGATGAGCTGAGCGAGCTCGTCGGCTTGCGCCATCGGGCGCACGAACCCGCGGACATACCAGGAGGCCGATCCCGGCGATTCGGCGAGCGTGCGTGCCACGTCGCCGCCCGAGAGCGACTCCGCCGTCGCGAGGTGCCAGCCACGCTCACTGAGGCCATGTCCGATGACCGAGCCCAGCGTCTCGTCATCGGTTCCCCACACGTACTGACCGAGACGCTCGCGGACCAGGGCTTCCATGTCCGCGATGCGCGCATCCATCGTCGCGGCGTCGGTGTCCTTGTCGGTGATCCGCACGTGAACACCGTCGTTCTTCGCCTTGGTCACGACCGTCGGCGTGGTCGAGCGCACGAGCTCACCGAGAGCCTCTTCGGCCAGCGACTCGCCGATGCCGAGCATCTTGAGCGTGCGCGATCGGAGCACCGCGCCCGCGGCGAGCGTGGGCTCGACGTGGTGCTCCCACATATAGGTCATCTCGCGCGGCACGCCGGGCATGGCGACGATCCGTTTCTCGCCCTTGCGTACGTCCCAACCCGGTGCGGTGCCGTTCGGATTCGGCAGCGCGCGAGCTGAGGGGATGAGCCAGGCTTGCTTCCGATTTCGCTCCGGCATCCCAATGCCGCGGCCGGCGAACCATTCGCGCAGCTCGCGTTCGAGGATTGCGTCGACGACCGGCTCCTCGCCGAGGACGGCGGCGATCGTCTCGCGCGTCAGATCGTCCTCGGTCGGTCCGAGACCGCCGGTGGAAACGACGAGGTCCGACCGACCAAGCGCTCGCTCAAGGGTCTCCCGGCAGCGGGCCGGATTGTCGCCGACCGTTGAGATGTAGAGGCAGTCGATGCCGAGATCCGCAAGGCGGCTCGCGAGGTACTGGGCGTTCGTGTCGACGATCTGACCGAGGAGGAGCTCCGTACCGATGGAAAGGATCTCGGCGCGCATCGGCTTACCTCCTCGCTCATGGTGCTGGCACGCCACTTGCTCTCGATACCGCTGACAACTCAAGAAATCCCAACCCTTCCCTTCCTCACCACGAGACCCCGCCGAAAGGCGGGGTTTTGTGGCTCTAGGGGGTCGGGAGGCCTAGGGTACGATGCCTCGGTCCGAGACCATCGTGGAGGTGCGTCGTGGCGAACGGCTATTGCGTCAAGTGCAAGGCCTCGCGCGAGATCAAGGACGCGAAACAGATCACGATGAAGAACGGGCGGCCCGCTACTCAGGGCTCCTGCCCGGTCTGCGGCACGAAGATCTTCAAGATCGGCGCGGCCTAGTTCCTGCTGCCGGCCGAGTGGTCGGAGGTGCTCGCCCAATGAAGGTCAAGGATCTGATGACCCCGAACCCCACGGTCGTCCGGCCGGACGACACCGCGTCCCAGGCGGCGACGCTCATGAAGCAGCACGACTGCGGGGCGATCCCGGTCGTCTCGGAGGCGGGGATGCTGGTCGGCATCCTCACCGATCGCGACATCGTCGTGCGCGTCGTGGCCGCGGGCAAGGATCCCAAGGTGACGCCGGTGTCCGCGGCGATGAGCGCCGACCCGGTCACGCTGTCGCCCGATTCGAACGCGGATGAAGCCGAGAAGGTGATGGCCGACCGTCAGGTCCGGCGTTTGCCGGTCGTCGATGATGGCCACCTCGTCGGCATCCTCGTGACCGCGCAGCTGGCGCGGCGCGGCAATGCGAAGGACGTCGGCGAGACGATCAAGGGGATCAGCGAACCGATGAGCGGACGAGGTTCGCGCGCGCGCGGCTGATCGATCGCGCAGTTATCCACAACGAGCCGCTGGTCATTACTGCGGCGTGCGCGAAGCGCACACGCCAAGCAGATGAGCGCAGCGAGCAGCTGCGCGATTACCATTTGAACGGGCCAGTAGCTCAGCGGTAGAGCAGGGGACTCTTAATCCCTTGGTCGTGGGTTCGAATCCCTCCTGGCTCACCGATGTGATGTGTCGAGACATCGGAGACGATGTCTCGGAGCCAGCCCGACGGTGAGCCGCTCGGAGCGAGGCGATCGCTCATCCGGATGCTGAACTGAGCAGCGCCGTACGCAGTTCTACGGATGTCGGCCCGCCCTGGTGGACGCATGCTTCACCGGACACAGCCACCGGGTCAGGTGGGGCGGAGGGAACACCGCGTGATCGGGCGAGCGTTGGGCCTGCTTCTGACCGGCGCGATGCTGGCTTCGTGCGCGGCGTCCGCGCCGCAGCCGGCGGCCTCGGTCGGCCCGATCCGTTTTGCCGGACCGGCGAAGAACCTTGTCCTGCCGGTCACCGAACTTCCGACCGGGACGCGGATAACCACGGAAGGCCCATTGACCGCGGGCGACCTCGACGATGCGCTCACCACCGGCGACCCCGGCGCCTTGGTCGCGCTGCTCGATCAACACCTGTTCATCGCGGCCTACGTCCGCACCTTCACCGTGCAGAAGGGAGCGGGCAGCACCGCGGACCTGGAGTGCATCGTCTTGTTGTTCCCCGACAAGTCCGGCCCGCAGGCGGTCGTCTCCGACCGAGGGGACGCGATGCTCGCGTACGGGTATCGTCCGATCTCGGTGCGCCAGACCTTCGGCGACAGCTCGCGGGCGGTCGCGGCCAACGGTGTGATCAAGGATCCGAGCGGCGGTCAGATGAGCGTGACGAGCGTTCGCATCCTCTACGCGCTCGCGAACGTCGCGGTCCAGATCTCGATCGAGGACGAGCCGCAGAACGTCGATCCGCTGGACGCCGTCGAGCTCGCGAACCGCGAGCTCCAGTACTTACGCCTCAGCGCGCCGCTGGCGCCGAAGTAAGACCGTTCGCGCGGCCCGTCGTTCGATCTCGCCCGTACGGGTGAACTGGGTATTAGACCCGCCTCATTTGGCCCCGCAGAGGTAGTACGCGCGCCTCCCATTGCGCCATACAGGGTGGGCCGAGCGGGCCTTCCGGCGCCGGCGCACCTGCGTAACCTCTTCTCTGTGAGCGATCTCAGTCCCCTCAGACGCGCCCTCGCCCTGCGCTCGTGGCGCGCGGCACTGGCCGGCCTTGGGGCCGTCCTCGCCGTCTACGGACTCGAGCAGCTCGTGCCCGCGGGCTGGCCGCGGGGCGCGGTGGCGTCGGTCGCCTGGCTCGCGCTCGGCATGGGGGCGATCCTTGCGGCGCTGCGCGCGGCGCAGACGACCCCCGGTCGCGAGCGCCTCCCCTGGGTCTTCGTCACCATTGCCGCCGGCGCGTGGACGATCGGCATGCTGGTGCGCAGCGCGTTCGTCATCGCGGAGATCCCGACGCCGACGCCGGGCCTCGACGACGTCGCGCACCTGAGCGCCGCGGCTCTCCTCGCCTTCGGCTTCATCGCGATGCTCCGCGGTCAGCGTCTCGCGATCTACGCCTTGCTACTCGACTCCGGGGCGGTGGTGTTGCTTCTCCTCGCCGCGATCGCGCTGCTCCTCTCCGGCGCGATCGCGAGCGAGATGAAGCAGGAACCGCTCGTCGCGACGATCGTCCTTCTTTACGCCGTGCTGTGGTCCGGCGCGACCGGCGCTGCGCTGTCGGCACTCTGGGGCTCGCCGATGGAGCAGCCGCGTCGCGCGTTCGCGATCCTCGTCGTCGGCGTCGCGCTGAATGCGCTCGCGTTCACGCTCAGCCTGCCGGTCTTCCTCTGGGGTCAGTTCCAAGCGGGCACTCCGCTCGACCTTCTCTGGATGCTCGGCATGCTTGCGATCGGCGTGTCGGCCGGGACCTGGATCGAGGACCGCAGCGCGGGACCGAGACGGCTCTTCTCGCGCGATGTCGTCGAGCTCTCGCGGCTCGCACTTCCGGCGATGACCGCCGTGTTCGCAGCGGGGCTCGTCGTCGTCGCGAACGTAAGCAACTCGAGCGCCCAGCTGTTCGTGGACTCCGCCGTCGCAACGACGATGGTCACGCTCGCGCTTCGGGCGGGCCTGGCGCTGTACACGAACTGGCGCCTGAGCGAGACCGAGCGCCGCCGCGCGGTGCAGTTCGAGGCTCTGTATGAGGTCGGTCTCGCGGCCGCCGGCGAGCGCTCCCTCGACGACCTCGTGAACCTCGTCGTCGAGCAGGCGACGCAGCTCTCACGCACGCACGGCGCGATGCTCGCTCTGGCGGAGCCTGGCGACGGCTACGTCATCCGCGCGCTTCGCCCCAGTCCGGATCTCGGCCTGCGCGACTCGGTCGGCGAGCCGCTCGCCGGTATCTCGCTCGCGGCGATCGAGACGCGCGACATCGTCGTGGCGCCGAACTACGCCGAGCACCCGAGCAGCACGCGACCACTCCATGCAACGATCGCGTCCGCCATCGCGGTTCCGCTGATCGCGCAGGGCGAGCTGGTGGGCACCCTCGCGATGTACTCGGCGACGCCGCGTCGCTTCTCCGGCGACACGCAGCGCTTGGTCCGTCTGTACGCGGCTCAAGCCGCGATCGCGATCGCGAACGCCCGCCTGCTGGCTGAGACCCACCGCCTCGCGCGCGACGACGATCTCACCGGCGTACTGAACCGTCGCAGCCTGATGGAGCGCCTCGACGGTGAGCTGGCCGGTGCCGCTCGTCACGGCGACATCTTCGCGGTGGTGCTCTGCGATGTGGACGGCCTCAAGAGCGTGAACGACACGGCCGGCCATCTCGCCGGCAACGAGGTCCTCACCAAGGTCGCGCACCTCATGCGCGAGTCGAGCCGCGCCGAGGACGTCGTCGCGCGCATCGGCGGCGACGAGTTCGTGCTTCTCCTGCCGCGCACCGGCTTGCTGCCCGCGCAGGCCCTCGTAAGTCGCATCGAGTCGCGCCTGCGTGAGGAGACCTATCACTGGGCCGGCCGTGATCACGCGCTGCCGAGCGTGTCGTTCGGGATCGCGTGGTTCCCCGAAGACGGCCGCACCGACGACGCGCTGCTCGGCGTCGCCGACGAGCGCATGTACGAAGACAAGGCGCGCTCGCGCGTCAGGCGCGAGGGTGCGTCCGAGGCCGACTAGCGTTTAGGCTGCTCCTGCCGATCAGGCGGGAGGGATCCGTGGCCAAATGTCCCGAGTGCGACGCTGAGGTGACCGTCGGGAACACTGCCGTGAAGGGCGAGATCGTGTCGTGCCCCGACTGCGGCGCGGAGCTCGAGGTGACGGAGACGCGGCCGCTCGCACTCGCGCTGGCGCCGGAGGCCGAAGAAGACTGGGGTGAGTAGCCCGACCGTCGGCGTGCTCCTCTCGCGTGTGCGCGTGGAGGAGAAGCTGCTTTTGGAGGAGCTCGAATCGCGGCACGTTCCCACGAAGGTGCTCGACGACCGCGAGATCGTCTTCGAGCTCGAGCGGAAGCCGGACATCGGCGTCGACGTCGTGCTGGAGCGATGCATCCAGCACAGCCGCGCGCTGTACTCGCTCTGGGTGTTCGGCATCTGGGGGATCCCCACGGTGAACACCTTCGAGGTCGCGGACATCTGCGGCAACAAGCTGCTCACGACGATGCGGCTCATCCGCCACGGTGTGCCGTCGCCGCGAACGCGCGTCGCGTTCACGCCTGAGTCCGCTCTCGTCGCGGCGGAGGAGCTGGGCTATCCGGTGGTCATGAAGCCGCTCGTCGGCAGCTGGGGCCGTCTCATCTCTAAGGTGAACGACCGCGAGGCCGCCGAGGCGATCCTCGAGCACAAGGACGTTCTCGGGACCTACATGCACTCCATCTATTACGTGCAGGAGTACGTTCCGAAACCGGGACGCGACATCCGCGCGTTCGTCGTCGGCGACGAGACCATCGCCGCGATCTACCGCTACTCCGATCACTGGATCACCAACACCGCGCGTGGCGGCAAGGCGACGAACTGCGTCGTGACGCCCGAGTTGAACGACGTCTGCGTGCGGGCGGCCCGCGCGGTCGGTGGCGGCGTCGTCGCCATCGACGTGCTGGAGGGCGCCGAGGGCCTCCTCGTGAACGAGGTCAACTACACCATGGAATTCCGAAATTCGATCGACACGACCGGCGTGAACATCCCGGCGAAGGTCATCGACTACGTGCTGTCCGTGGCTCCGAGGTGAGGGCGGGCATCATCGGCGCCGGCGGCTACGCCGGCGGTGAGCTGCTGCGTCTGCTGCTCGGCCATCCGGAGGTCGGGGAGATCGTCGCCGGCAGCGAGTCGCTCGCGGGCAAGCCGGTCACGACGGCGCATCCGAATCTGCGCAAGCGCACCGATCTGCAGTTCGTCAACTACGAGGATGTGGCGCGCTGCGACGTGCTCTTTCTCAGCCTGCCGAATGGGACGCACCGCGCCGACGAATTCGAGGGCCGTGCCGCCCTGATCATCGACCTGTCCAGCGACCATCGCCTGCGCGACCCCGCCGACTACCAGCGGTGGTACGGCGAGCCGCATCCGCATCCGCACGCGCTCGGCCGCTGGGTCTACGGCATCCCGGAGCTACACCGTGACCGTATCGCCGGCGCGCCGCGCGTGACCGGAGCCGGCTGCAACGCGACCGCCGCGATCCTCGCGCTGCTGCCGCTCTTTGCTGCGGACGTCGTCGACCGCACCCGTCCGGTCGTTGTCGAATGCAAGGTGGGCTCCAGCGAGGGCGGGCGCGAGCCGTCGGAGGACTCGCACCATCCGGAGCGCGTCGGCGTGGTGCGCTCCTTCCGCCCGGTCGGGCACCGACACACCGCGGAGATCGAGCAGGAGCTCGCGCTCGGCGGGGCGCGGCCGCGCGTCGATCTCTCGGTCACCGCGGTCGAGCTCGTGCGCGGCGTCCTCGCGACCGCCCACGCCTACGTGAAGCGTCCGCTGGAGGACAAGGACCTCTGGAAGATCTACCGGGAGCGGTACGCGCGCGAGCCGTTCGTGCGCATCGTGAAGGAGCGCGCCGGCATCTTTCGCTATCCCGAGCCGAAGCTGCTCGCGGGCACGAACTTCGCCGACGTCGGATTCGCGGCCGATCCGCGTGGTGAGCGCGTCGTCGCACTGTGCGCGATCGACAACCTCGTGAAGGGCGCGGCGGGCAACGGCGTGCAGGCGATGAACGTCGCGCGCGGGATGCCGGAGGATGCCGGCCTCGGTTTCGTGGGACTGCATCCATGACGCTGCGTGCGGTCGTGAAGGCCGGTGGCTCGGTTGGCGTCGACCGCGATGCCGTCGCGACGCTCGTCGCCGAGGTCGCGCGCCTCGACGAGATCGTGTTGGTCCACGGAGCGTCGGCGGAGACCGACCGCATCGCGGCCGCGCTTGGCGTGCCACAGGAGACGATCACCTCGCCGTCCGGTCACTCCAGCCGCCGCACCGATCGCCGCACGCTCGAGGTGTTCGCGATGGCCGCGCTCGGCGTTGAGAACTTCCTCTACGTCGAGAAGCTCCAGCAGCGCGGCATCGACGCGGTCGGCCTTTCCGGGATCTCCGGCCGCCTGCTCGTCGCGAAGCGCAAGGACGTGCGCTCGGTGAAGGACGGCAAGACGTTCCTGCTGCGCGACGACTACACCGGAACCGTGGAGGCGGTGAACCTGCCGCTGCTCACGCAGTTCATCGGACCCGGTCGGGTACCCGTCGTCGCTCCGCTCGCGCTGTCGACCGAGAACGAGGCGCTCAACGTCGACGGCGACCGCGTCGCCGCGCGGATCGCGGTCGCGATCGACGCCGACGCGCTGCTCATACTCACGAACGTGCCCGGTCTGCTGCGGGATCCGAACGATCCGTCGTCGCTCGTCGCCGAGACGACGCTCGACGAGGCCGAGAAGCTCGCGCAGGGCCGCATGAAGAAGAAGATCCTCGCGGCGCGCGAGGCGATCGAAGGCGGCGTCGGCGAGGTCGTCATCCGCAGCGCGTCGGGCGATCCACAGGTCCGCACGGTGATCCAGGGATGACCGTGGAGCGGCGCTCGGCCGTCGGGCGCGAGGACGCGCACACCTCGGGCCTGTACACCAAACGGCCGCTCGCGATCGTGCGCGGCGACGGTGCGCTCCTCTACGACGAGGATGGCCGCGAATACATCGACTGCGTCGGCGGGCAGGGTTCGGCGAACCTCGGGCACGGCAACGCGGCGGTGGCTGACGCGATCGCAGAACAGGCGCGGACGCTCGCCTCGTGCACCGAGCTCTTCTACAACGACCGCCGCGCCGAGCTGTACGACGTCCTCGCCTCGCTGCTGCCGGCGTCGCTCGACCGGATGTTCCTCTGCAACAGCGGCACCGAGGCGGTGGAGGGCGCGCTCAAGTTCGCGCGCGCCGCGACGAAGCGAGCGGGCGTGGTCGCGACGATGCGCGGCTTCCACGGCAAGACGATGGGTGCCCTGTCCGCGACGTGGGGCCCGGAGTACCGCGACGTCTTCGGTCCGCTCGTGCCCGGCTTCTCGCACGTGCCCTTCAACAGACCTGAGGCGCTGGGCGCGGCGATCACGACCGAGACCGCCGCCTTCATCGTCGAGCTCGTGCAGGGTGAGGGTGGCGTGCGACCGGCGACGCGCGAGTTCGTCGCGGAGGCCGCGCGCGTGTGCCGCGAGCGCGGCGCGCTCCTCGTGTTCGACGAGGTGCAGACCGGTTTCTGCCGGACCGGGACGATGTTCGCCCTCGAGCAGTTCGACGTCGTCCCGGACATCCTCTGCGTCGCGAAGTCGATCGCGGGCGGCGTGCCGATGGGCGCGATCGCCTTCTCGCGCGCGGTGGGAGATCTCCCGAAGCGCTCGCACTCGTCGACGTTCGGCGGGAATCCGCTGGCGTGCGCCGCGGCCATCGCCGCGATCGGCGAGATGCGGCGACTCGAGCTCGCCGCGTGCGCGCGCGACAGGGGAGCGCAGCTGCTGGACGGGCTGCGCGCCATTCGCAGCGACAAGGTGCGCGAGGTCCGCGGGCTCGGCCTGTTAGCGGGCATCGAGCTGAAGGAGAACGCCGGCCCGACGCTGAAAGCGCTGCAAGCCGAGGGAGTCCTCGCGCTGGGCGCGGGCCCGACCGTCGTGCGCTACCTGCCGCCGCTCGTCATCAGCGCGGCGCAGATCGACCGCGTGCTCGTCGCAACAGCCAAGGCGCTGGCATGACCGATCCCGCCGACCCGACTGGCGAAGCGTTCATCGTCTCGGGCATCCTCGGCTGGATCTACTCGCGGCTTCCGCGCCGGGCGCACGTCGTGATACGGCGACGGCTCCGCCTCGTGATCGTCGCGATGTGGCTCCCCGTGCTGGGCTTCGTCGTCGCGAACGCGTGGACGCAGTGCTCTCGCCCGGTACCGTGAGCGCTTCGCCACCTCGCGCGGACGTGGACCTTGTGCGTGGCCTCGTCAACATCCCCAGCACCAGCCGCAACGAGGGCGAAGCGGTGGAATGGCTCGTCGCGCGGATGGCCGAGCGCGGCTTTCGCGCATCGGTCGACGACGCGGGGAACGCGGTCGGCGAGATCGGGGACGGCTCCACGCATGTCGTTCTGCTCGGCCATATCGATACGGTCCCCGGCGAGATCGCGGTGCGCGTCGAGGACGGTGAGCTCGTCGGACGCGGCGCGGTCGACGCGAAGGGACCGCTCGCCGCGTTCGTCGCGGCGGCAACGACGCGCGTGGCCGGCCTGCGCGTCACGGTGGTCGGCGCCGTCGAGGAGGAATCGCCGACGAGCGCGGGCGCACGGTATCGCGCGACGCTCCAGGCGCCGAACTGGTGCGTCGTCGGCGAGCCATCCGGATGGGACGCGGTCACCGTCGCGTACAAGGGCCGTCTCGCGCTGCGCGTCGCGCTGTCGCGTCCCGCGCGACACGGCGCCGCGCCCGGCCTCACGTGCAGTGAGGAGGCGCTCGCGCTGTGGTCGCGCCTTCGGGCGTCGGCGGACCGACGCACGACTGACGCTGAAGGCTTCGCGAAGCTCGACTGCCGTCTCGAGGGCATGAGCGGCGGGACGAGCGACGGCCTCGTCGAGCGAGCCGAGCTCCGCGTCGGCTACCGCATCCCGCCCGGCATCACGACCGCGGAGCTCGAGGCGGACCTTCGCGCCGTCGCCGGGGCACACGCGGGCAGCGCGGCGATCGAGATCGAGCGCATCGGAGCCGAAGAGCCAGCGCGCACCTCTCGCACCACACCACTCGCGCGTGCCTTCGTCGGCGCGATCGCGGATGCGGGTGGCAAGGCGACCTTCAAGGTGAAGAGCGGCACGAGCGACATGAACATCCTCGCTCCCGCGTGGGGCTGCCCGATGGTGGCCTACGGTCCCGGCGACTCCCGGTACGACCACACGCCGATGGAACGCCTGTCGCTCGCCGACTACGCGCGCTCGATACGCGTCCTGGAAAGCGTGCTCGCGCGCGCGCACGACCCCATAATCTGACCCGACCCGCCGCGGCGGGCACGAAAGGTGGCGGGAAGGGTGTTTTCGAAGCGCCAGCGGCGTCAGCGCGCGGTCGTCGCCGCGCTCGCGGTGCTCGCGGTGCTGTTCGGCGCGGTCGCACTCGTCACCCAGCTGTTCGACACGACGCTGCAGACCGCGATCTACGACAAGGCCATCGACATCTCGCCGGCGCAGGTGAAGAACCAGATCACCATCGTCGCGGTCGACGACCTCACCATCAGCAAGTACGACGTGTATCCGCTGCCGCGCCGCGCGTACGCCGATCTCATCCGCGCCCTCCGGGCGCAGAGCCCGACCGTGATCGCCATGGACGTCAGCTTCTACGACCGCTCGCCGAGCCCCGAGGACGACGCGCTGCTCGCGTCGGCGATCAAAGACGCCGGCAACGTGATCCTCGCCATGCAGGGCGCGGGCGACGGCATGCTGACCGACCACTCGACGAAGTTCGCGGTCGTGCAGCTTCCGATCGCGCAGCTCAGCTCGGCGGCGGCCGGCCTCGGCTCGGTGAACGTGACCGCCGATCCCGATGGACACGTTCGCGACGCGCAGATGCGCATCGAGGGCCCCGACGGAACGACGTACTACGCGCTGCCCCTCCTCGCCGCGGCGCGGCAGGTGCGCGCCGACCTCACGAAGGCGAGCCTCACCGGCGACCGGCTCGTCATACCCGCGCCGCTCGGCCAGCGCGTGCTGCCGCTCAATCAGCGCGGCGGCATGCCGGTGTACTACGCGTCGCGGCCGGCCACCTCCACGACGGAGCAGCAGAAGGTCGGTTTCTGCGCGAACCCGCTCGAGTTCTGCGTCGTCTCGATGAAGGACGTGATCGCCGGCGCCGTGCCTCGCGACCTCATCGTCGGCCGGACGGTATTCGTCGGTTTCCACTCCGTCTCCGCGGTGCCGGACGACTACCCCGTGCCGAACAGCGTCGGGCGGAAGATGTTCGGCGTGGAGATCTGGGCGAACACGGCGCAGTCGATCTTCACCAACCGCTACCCCGTGCTGGAGCAGGGCTTCATCACCACGCTGGCGCAGCTCCTGCTCGTGACGCTCGGCGGCATGCTCCTCGTCGTGCGCTGGCGGCTGTGGGGCTTCCTCGCCGCGCTGGGCGTCCTCGTCCTGTACATCGCGGGCGCCTATGTCCTCTTCTCGCTTCAGACGCAGGGCGCCGTGGGGAACGGACCGGTCGAGGTTCCGTCGATCGGCTACGTCATCCCGGCAGCGTTCTGGTGGGTGATCGGACTCGGCTACCTTCTCTTCGAGGAGCAGCTCGCGGTGTCGCGCACGCAGAACACGTTCGGCCGCTTCGTCACTCCCGCGGTCGCGCGCACGATCATGGACCGGGAGGAGACGGGCCAGCTCGCCCTGGGCGGCGAGGACCGCCGCGTGACCGTGCTCTTCGGCGACATCCGGGGGTTCACGACGATCTCCGAGGGAATGACGCCGGCCATCCTCCTCGGGCACCTCAACCGTTACTTCGACGGTATGGTGACCATCGTCAACCGCTATGAAGGCAGCGTGAACAAGTACAACGGTGACAACATCATGGTCATCTGGGGCGCGCCGATCGAGGTCGCCGACGAGGCGCGCAAGGCGGTGGAGTGCGCGTTGGAGATGCAGAAGTGGATCCAGGCCGAGCGCGCGAAGGGAGGACCCGACGTCTCGTTCGGCTTCGGCATCAACACCGGGCATGTCGTGGCCGGCTTCCTCGGGGCGCTTGGGCGCATGGAGTACACCGTCATCGGTGACACCGCGAACGTCGCCTCACGCCTCACGTCGGCCGATATCGCGCGTCGCGACCAGGTCGCCTGCAGCGCCGAGACGCTGGGCGAGCTCGGCAGCGACGTCGACTACGTCGATCTCGGCGCGATCCAGGTGAAGGGCCGCGCGGAGCCGGTCGCGTGCTACCAGATCAACCGCATCGGCGCGCTTACGAATCCGAACGCCGCGCCCGCGCCGCAGATCAGGGTCGCGAGCGCGGCCGCGGCCGGGTTCCATTGATCGACATGCTCGACGACAAGGTCGCGCTCATCCTGGTGAAGCTCGGGCACCTGTCGGTGCAGCGCGACCGCGAGGCGTACCTGCGTGGCCTCGTGGAGCTCTGCTCGCAAGCGGTCGACGCCGAGCGCTGCACCTTCTACGTCGTGGATCAACAGAAGCAGGAGCTCTGGGCTCGTGTCGCCCAGCGCACCTCGACGGAGATCCGCCTCCCGATCGGCCAGGGCCTCGCGGGTCAGTCCGCGCTCACCGGCGAGACCATCAACGTTCCGGATGCGTACGCGGACTCGCGCTTCGATCGCAAGTTCGACATGCGCACCGGGTTCCGCACGCTGAACGTGCTGGTCGTCCCCGTCTGGGGGAGTCAGGGAAAGCCGGTCGCCGTCATCCAGGTCCTCAACAAGCGCAACGGCACGTTCGAGCGCCGCGATCAGATGCTTCTCGAGCAGATCGCGGAGACGATCGCGCCGGTGGCGGAGCACATCACGTCGGCGGACTGAGCGGCCGGCCGGCCGACCGCCGGAGCACGCAGCGTCGAGCCGCGGCCGGAGCACCACCGGAGGGCGACGACCGGCGCGCCGCGGAACGACGCAGCCGCGAGCGGCGGACCGCCGGCCATCGGCTCGAGGTGATCCTCGATGTGACGCGGCGACTCATGTCGGTGACCGACCTGGATTCGCTGTTGCACCTCATGGCCGAAGCGACGCAAGAGCTCCTCGCGGCGGACCGGGCGACGATCTTCATCGTCGACGCCGACCGCGGCGAGCTGTGGTCGCGCATCGCGCTGGGGACCGGCGAGATCCGCATCGCGCTCGGGACCGGGATCGCCGGCAGCGTCGCGCAGACCGGCGAGGTCATCAACATCCCGGACGCCTACGCCGACGCGCGCTTCAACCCCGAGCCGGATCAGCAGAGCGGCTATCAGACGAAGAGCCTCCTGACCTATCCGATGACAGGACAGGAGGGCCGGGTCATCGGCGTGTTCCAGGCCGTCAACAAGCATGGCGGTGGCCCCTTCACGACCGCCGACGAGGACACGCTCGCCTCGCTCGCCGCCTCGGCCGCCGTCGCCGTCGAGAACGCCCAGCTCGTGGCCGAGCAGAAGCAGCTGTGGCAGACGCTCATCGAGACGCTCGCAATGACGGTCGACGCGCGCGACCAGCAGACCGCCGGTCACAGCCTGCGGGTCACGCGGTACGCGGACGTGATCGGGCGCGCGATGGGCCTGCGCGGCAAGGACCTCGAGAAGCTCCGTGCCGCAGCCCTGCTGCACGACTACGGGAAGATCGCGGTGCGCGACAAGTTCCTACAGAAGCCCGGGAAGCTCGACGACGCCGAGTTCGAATACATGAAGGCGCATGCCGAAAAGACCGGCGAGTTCCTCGCGCATCTCGAGTTCCCACGTGACATGCGGGATGTGCCGGTGATCGCAGCGCAGCACCACGAGCGCATGGATGGCAAGGGCTACCCGAAAGGACTTGCGGCGGAGTCGATCGTGCTCGGCGCACGCATCGTGGCCGCGGCGGACGTGTTCGACGCCCTCACCGCGCCGCGCTATTACAAGCCGGCGTATCCGCTCGACCGGACGCTGGAGATCATGGACGGTATGGCCGGCGAGCACCTCGATCCCAAGGTGATGGCCGCGGTGCACGCCGCGAAGCCGCACCTCGAGGCCGCGCTGGCGGCGCTGAAACATACCTGGCCGAAGCCGGGTGACGAGGGTATGGGGACGATCCAGGAGGCGGCCGGTCTCTCGGAGCGCGATCGGGCAGCGGCGAAGGCGACGACCTCGTGAAGATCCGATTCTGGGGAACGCGCGGCTCGATCCCGACACCGGGCCCGAGCACGGTGCGCTATGGCGGCAACACCGCCTGCGTCGAGGTGCGCGACTCGACCGGCGCGCTGCTGGTCCTCGACGCCGGGACCGGCCTGCGCGAGCTCGGCATCGCGATGATGAACGGCGGCAGCGGGCGCGCCTTTGACGTGGACCTGCTCCTCTCGCATCTCCACTGGGACCACATCCAGGGCATCCCGTTCTTCCGTCCCGCGTACGACCCGAAGAGCCGCCTGCGCATCATCGGACCCAAGCAGTCGCGCACACTGAAGGACCTGCTCGGCATGGGCATGGACGACCCGTTCTTTCCCGTGGCCATCGACGACCTGCCCGTTCGGCTGAGCATCGAGGAGATGACGGACGGATCCGACCAGCGCGTCGGGCCGTTTCGCGTCCATTCGTCGACGATCTTCCATCCGGCCCCGGCGCTGGCGTACCGCGTCGAGGCCGACGGGCGCTCGCTCGTGTACGCGACGGACACCGAGGATGCGTTCTCGGGCAGACCGAATCCGGTGATCCCGCTGTCGGCCGACGCGAACACGCTGATCCACGACGCGCAGTTCCTGCCCAGCGACTTCAAGGCGACATGGGGTCACTCGACCGTCGATTCGGCCATCGACGTCGCGGTGAAGGCGCGGGTCGGCAGGCTCGTGCTTTATCACCACGACCCCTACCGCAGCGACGACGCGCTCGACCGCATCGGGAGGGACGCGCAGCGCGCGGCGAACGAGCGACGCCCTGGACTGGAAGTCGTCGTCGCGCGAGAGGGACTCGAGCTCGAGATCTAGGGGTATCGTCGGACTCACGACACAAGGGGGGCCAGGCGATGAATGCGCTCGAGACGGTCAATCAGGCGCGCGATGCAATCACGGTGCGACGCGTATACGGCGAGCCCCTGCAGCAGGACGGCGTCACGGTGATCCCGGCAGCGGTCGTGATGGGCGGTGGCGGCGGCGGCGGTGACGCGCAGGGCAACGGCGGCAGCGGCTTCGGCCTGGTGGCGCGCCCAGCCGGGGCGTGGGTCATCAAGGACGGCGATGCGATCTGGCGTCCTGCCGTCGACGTCAATCGCGCGATCCTCGTGGGTCAGGTCGTCGCGATCGTGATGTTCCTCTCGCTGCGATCGATCTTCAAGGCGTGGGCGAGGCGACGCTAACGGCGGTCTCGCGGCGCCGGTCGATCGCGTAGCCCGAGCCCGACCGGCGCTTCGCGACCTCCTTCATCTCCGCGGCCGCGCGAGCGACCTCGGTCGCGCCGGTGAAACGGTCCGGTCGCAGCGGCACGACGCCGATCGAGACGGTGACGAACGGCAGACGTCGGATGCGGCCGCGACGATCAGGCGCCTCGACCCAGCCGCGTGCGCGGTCCTCCGCGTCGTAGAGCGAGGGGATCGTTTCGTCGAAGCGCGCGATGATCTCGAGTGCCAGGTGTTCCGCTTGATCGCGGGGCGCCAGAACGACGAAGTCGTCGCCGCCGATGTGACCGATGAACGTGTCTTCGCTGATCTCGCCGACGGCCTGGCTCAGCAGCTCGGCGAGATGGGCGATGACGCGGTCGCCGCGCGCGAACCCATGCCGGTCGTTGAAGTCCTTGAAGTGGTCGACGTCGACGTACAGGCACGCGACCTCACTGCCGTCCGCGAGCCGCGCGTCGATCTCATGCGCGATGCTCAGATTGCCCGGCAGCCCCGAGAGTGGATTGAGCGAGCGCAGCTCGGCCGCGCGGCGCAGGGCGGACGCGATACGGGCCACCAGCTCGTCGACGTCGAACGGCTTCGCCACGAAGTCGTCGGCGCCGTTCCGAAAGCGCGCGGTCATCTCGGCGGTGGTCCGCTTCGCCGTCACGAAGACGACCGGGATGTACCGCGTGCGCCGGTCGCGGCGGAGCTCGCGCTGCACGTCGTCGCCGGACAGGAACGGCATGGCGACGTCCAGGACGACCAGGTCGGGCCGCGTCGCGCGCGCCTGCTCGAGCGCCGCCTTGCCGTCCGCGGCGAGGACACAGTCGTAGCCCGCCTCCTGGAGGGCCAGATCGATCAGGGCCCGAGTCGACGGGTCGTCGTCCGCGACTAAGACGCGGGGCCGCATTTGTTCAGGATTAGCGACCCTGGACGGGTTGAACACTGAGAAAACGGTACCGCCAGCCCACCGCTGGTCCTGTTGCGAGGCCGGCGAGCGATCGAGCCGGGCGGCCCTATTTACCCGCTATTGACCCTACGTGCCTGCGCACCTCGTAGCTAACTCACTCGGTGGGCGAGGAGGGACTCGAACCCTCACGCTCTTTCGAGCAAGAGCTCCTAAAACTCTCGAGGCTGCCATTACTCCACTCGCCCAAGCGAAAGCCTAGCCGCCGCGCCTCGCCGCGACTAGGCCCCGACGGCGTCCGCCTTCGCGAGCAGCGCCGCGTCGAGCGCGTCGAGCACCGCGCGTGGCGAGCGCCGTTCGTGCGCGCCGCGCATCGCCCCGATCGATCGCACCACGGCGCTTGGGTCATTGAGCGTCACACCCAGCGACGCCATCGTCTTTTCGCACTGGATTGTGTGCTCGACGATGTGCGACGCAAAACGGTGCAGCCGAAACCGAACGTCGATGACCGCGGGGTCTTGCGCCGCGCCCCACTGTGACGGCCGCCGCAGCTGCGTCTCGCTAAGCGTAGACAGCGAGTTGTCGGTTTCAGCGCGCCGCCTCGCGAAGGCCGCGACGATATCGAGCACCCCGCCCGCCGTGTCCGCCGGGTCCGGTCGCGGGCGGCGGTACTCACCGGTCGGCGTGCGCACCGGCACGTCGGGATCCTGCGGCAGGCTGAGGGGATCGCCGTCCGCGCGCACCAGCGCGAACTCGGTGTTCGCGCGATACGACCGCTCCACCCCGATCGTATGCGCGAGCGTCTGACGCAGCGACCACTCGCCGACCGCCGGCTCGCGGTCGACCAGTTCGTCGTCGACATCAGCGAGCATGCCGCGGAGACGCCCGAAGGCGATCTGCGCGAGCTCGAGGATCCGCGCGGATTCGGTCGCGGCAGCGGGCGCGGCCGCGCGAGTCGCGCGAGCGCGCGGTCGAAGGCTAGGACCGTACGCGGGCCTCGATCCCCGAGAGCCGTTCGATCACCTTGATGAGCGCGTGGTTCCCCTCGCGTCCGCCGCCGTCGCGCTGCAGGGCGTTGTAGAGCTCGTGCACGAGCGCGGCACCGGGGACCGAGAGGTGGTCGGCGGACGCGTTGTCGAGGACGATGCGCAGATCCTTCTGCTGGAGGTCGATCATGAAGCCCGGCCGGAAATCGCCGGCGAGCATCTTCGGCGCGTAGTTGTGCATCGCCCACGACGAGCCCGCGCCGCCGGCGATGACCTGACGCGTCTTTTCGAGATCGATACCCTGCGACGCGGCGAAGACGAGCGCCTCCGCGACACCCAGGTTGTTGAGGGCGACGGCGATCTGATTCGCGAGCTTGCAGGCCTGGCCCGCTCCGTGATCTCCGATGTGGACGATCGTCTTGCCGAGGCCCTCGAAGAGCGGCATCGCGCGCTTCACGTCAGCCTCGTCGCCGCCGATCATGATCGAGAGGCGCGCCTCGATCGCACCGAGCTCGCCGCCGGAGACCGGTGCGTCGAGCGTGCGGAACGGCGGTCGGTTCTTCCCCGCGCGCTCCGCGAACGCGCGGGTTGCGGCGGGAGAGATCGTGCTCATATCGATGAGGAGCAGTCCGTCGCGGGCGCCCGCGGCGACGCCGTCCGGACCGAACACCGCGGCCTCGACGTCGGGCGTGTTCGGGACCATGGTGACGACGATCTCGGACCGCTCCGCGACCTCGCGCGGCGTCTTCACGACGGTCGCACCGTCCTTCGCGAGCGGCGCGGCGCGTGACGAAGTTCGGTTGGTGACGGTGACCGAAAAGCCCGCCTTCATCGCGTTCCGGGCCATCGGGGCGCCCATGATCCCGGTGCCGACGAAGCCGACCCTCTCCATCAGTCGTCGTGCTCCTCTTCGCCGTTGTGTGGCTCGTCATCGTCGTGCGGCTCGCCGTTCTCTTCACGCGACATGAAGAGCGTGCGCGTGTCGCCCTCTTCGGTGAGGAGGTAGGTGTCTTCCTCCTTCTCGTCGACGTTCACGGACGCGACGAGCAGGCTGTCGGTCACGTGGATGAACCCCGCAGAGCGCTGCAGCTCGTTCGCGATGGCCTCGGCGAGGGAATCTTCCTCGTAGGACTCCAGCATGAGGGCGCGCGCCTTCTTCACGAGCTCGAAGAACTCGAAGGGCTCGATCCGTTCCTCGTGAGCCAGCAGCACGGCCGCACCAACCTCTTCGTCGCCCTCATGGATCTCGTAGAAGTGCATCCGCAATACACTATGTCCGTCCCATGTCCGACGCTCTCATCACCTCCGCGCCCGCTGCACGCTCGTTCCGTCACACCATCCGCCGCGACGCGGGATCGAAGGTCTCGCTCGAGGTCGAGGTCGACGCGGACCGGCTCGCGCGTCAGGCCGATCGCGTTTTCGAGCGCCACAACCAGAAGGCGAAGATCCCGGGGTTCCGTCCGGGCAAGGCGCCGCGCGCGATGTACGAGCGGAACTACGGCGCCGAGCACCTGTGGGCGGAGGCGGCGGAGGAGCTCGTGGATCAGACCTACCGCGAGATCGTCGAGGTCGAGGACCTCGAGCCGCTCGACGATCCGAGGGTCGAGCTCACGCAGCTCGAGCCCGGCAAACCGGTTCGCTGGAGCGCGACGGTGACGGTGCGGCCAGAGGTGACGCTCGGCGATTACGCCGCGCACGGCGCGAGCATCGAGCCCACGCCGCCGAGCGCGGAAGAGATCGACAAGACCATCGCGGCGATGCGCGAGTCGCACGCGCAGCTTCAGCCCGTCGACCGGGCCGCAGCGACCGGCGACATCGTGATGGTCGATATCGACGTCACGGTGGACGGGAAGCAGCTTCCGCCGTTCGCGCGCAACGCGCACGTCGAGGCCGGTCGCTCGACGTCGATCGCCGGCCTGGGCGAGGCGTTCGTGGGACTGAGATCGGGCGACAGCAAGACCGCCGAGCTCGAGTTCTCGGGCGACACCGCTTCGGACGAGCTGCGCGGCAAGAAGGGCACGTTCTCCATCCGCGCGAGCCAGGTCTCGGAGAAGGTCCTACCCGCGCTCGACGACGATTTCGCCAAGACCGTGGGCGTCGCGAATGTCAACGAGCTCCGCCGCGAGGTGAAGAACGAGCTTGCGCACTCCGCGTTCCATGAAGCGCGTGACGCCGCCGCGGACAAGATGCTCGAGCACGCCGTCGACACCGCGACCGTCGAGGTGCCCGAGGTCCTCGTACAGGACGAGCTCGACCACATGGTCGCCGACCTGAGGGCGCGGGTCCGCGAGCAGGGGATCACCTTCGAGCAGTTCCTGCTGCAGGCGCGCAAGACCGAGGACGAGATCCGCGCCGAGTGGAAGCCGGCGGCGGAGAAACGCGCGAAGTCGATCCTCGTCCTCGATGCCATCGCGAAGAAGGAAGGCATCACGGTCTCGTCGAACGAGCTCGCGGCGCAGGTCGCGATGACGCCGCTCGCGCAGCAGGACCCGCGCGCGCTGCGTGACCCGCTCGTGCTCGCGTCGTTCGCGCGATCGATCCGCAACCGGAAGACCGTCGACAAGCTCATCGGGCTCGAGTCGCCTGACGCCGAAGCCGAGCTGATCAAGAAGGCCGGCGGCGACGCCACGAACTTCCACGGCGCCGCGCCGAAGCCGGCGGAGCCGAAGATCATCGTCCCGGAGACGTCCAAGGCGACGCCCGAGGGACGCGAGGCGCTCCGGGCGATGCTGAAGAAGTAACGTGGCCGTCGACCTCGGGGTCAACTACCTCGCTGTCGTCGTCGCCGCCGTCGCGGCGGTCGTCATCGGGATCCTCTACTACGGACTCGCGGGCCTTGGCGATCGACTGGCGCGCCTCGTTGGGTCGACGCCGGTCGGCCGACCGGGCCCGGCCCAACTCGCCATCGGCATCGTGGTCGCGCTCGTGAACGCCTGGGTCCTCGCGGTGCTGTCCCTCAACCTCGGTGCGTCTTCGCTCACCGACGGGGTCATGCTCGGCGTTCTCGTCTGGCTCGGCTTCATGGCCACGCTCAGCGGCGCGCAGGTCGCGTTCCAGGGTCGGCCGTGGAACGCGTGGCTCATCACGAACGCACACGACGTCGTCGTCCAGGTCGTGATGGGCGCGATCGTCACGCTCTGGCGGTAGCCCGAGGGCTACAAGAGGTACTTCCGGAACCACTCCACGGTCGCCACCCAGGCCAGCCGCGCCTGCTCCGCGTTGTACCGGTCACCCACGGCGTTCGTGTCGTTGTGGAAGGCGTGGTTCACGCCGGGGTAGATCGTGATCTTGTACGGGACGCCCGCCGCTTTCAGCACTTCCCCCATCTGCTGCGTGGTGGTCGTGATGCGCACGTCGAGCTCGGCGTACACCGCGAAGACCGCGGCCTTCGTCTTCGCGATGTCGGCGTAGTTCGTGGGCTGCGGACCGTAGAACGGGACCGCGGCCTTCACGTCCGCGCCACCCGCGAGCATGCTCCACACTTCGCCGCCGCCGAAGCAGAATCCGGTCACACCGACCGATCCGCTCGACTGCCCCTTCAGGAACGCGATGGTCGCCTTGTGGTCCGAGTTCTTCTCGTCGGTCGTTCGCTTCGCCAGCGCGGCGTTGTACGCCGCCTGGTCGGTGAGCTTCGCGGCGCCGCCGTCGCGTGCCGCGAGATCGATGTTGACGCCGATGAAGCCCGCGGTCGCGACGCGTCGCACGACGTCACGGATGTGCTCGGTCTGCCCGCGGTTCTCGTGGACCACCACGATGCCGGGAACACGCGCGCTCGTGTTGGGCTTCGCCATGTAGGCCATGAGCGACGCCCCGTCGGATCCCTTGACGTCCGGCTTCGACACGGCGATGCGCGGATCGCTCTCCTTCACGGTGACGCCGTCGGGGACCGGAGCGGCGGGCGGGGTCGCGTATGCCTGTGGGACGAACGCGGTGCCCGCGGCTGGCGGAGCGGCGCTCTGTGTCGCCGCACCGCCCGCGCCGCCAGGCGCCGGCGTTCCGCAGGCCGCGACGATGGCCCCAGCGAGCGCCGCGCTTCCGGAGATGAGGGTGACGCGCCGGAGGAGCTCGCGCCGCGAGATCAGTCCATCCATGTAGTCCTCGATGTGCTCGTCGATGAAGTAGCGCTGGGTCTCGTTCAGCTCGCCCACGGTCATCCTCCCTTCGCGCTGGCAGCGCCGCGCGCAAGCCACGAGCGTACGCGCGCGCGCACCTGCGGCAAAGCGAACGGCTTGCGGATGTAGTCGGTGATGCCGGCGTCGAAGGCCGCGGACATGTCGTCCTGGCGCGTCCGCGCGGTGAGGACGACGAAGGGCGTCTCGCGGTAGCCGTCGAGCGATCGCAGCCGCCGGCACGCCGAGAGGCCATCCAGGTTGGGCATCTGGATGTCGACGAGGACGAGGTCGTACGCGGCTACCGCCGCCTTGCTGAGCAGCTCTTCGCCGTCGAACGCGACGTCGACGTCATAGCCGTCGCCGCGCAGGACGGCCTCGAGGATCCGCACGAGCGCGACGTCGTCGTCGGCGACGAGGATGCGCGCGCGGTCGGGCATCGCGGCGCGGGCGGGCTCGACGTCGGTCGTACGGGCGTACGGTCCCTCGGCGAGGACGAGCTCTTCGCCCTCCGCCGCCGCGACGATGCGAAGAGGCCGCTTGGAGGCCACGACGCGGCTCGCGGCCACCGCGGTCAGGGCGTCGACGTCACCGTCGTCG
>WNGJ01002198.1_pt1 | contig 29153 bp, 27 predicted proteins | sample 5400611 | NCBI WGS metagenome assembly WNGJ01 (sample SAMN13153375, study PRJNA577476) | soil metagenome | isolation source: 40 cm soil or saprolite under Garry oak tree replicate 1 | place: USA:California | collected 2016-06-15
CGAGGAGCCGCCGGCGCGGTAACTGGCATACTCGCGCCCGCCCGCTAGATGCCGCGTTGAAGGGCCGCGAAGCAGGCGCGGAGCGGATCGCTGGGGGCCCGGGCCGGCGGAGCCTCCGCGGCGCCGCGGCGGGGTCCGCGCCCCCGACGCCGTCGTCGCGGACCGAGAGGGTAAGGCCGCCGTCGCGGCCGTCTGCGCGTATGTCGACGACCGAGGCCCTCGAGCGCCGCAGAGCGTAGGTACATAAGCGCTGCAGGTTGCTGCTAGCAGGCAGGCCGGAATACCTGGTAGCCGGGGGTGGTGGCCTGGGGCTCGCCGCGATGCGGCGAGACCGCCGGCACGGCATCGTCGATGACACGCCAGCTTCGCCCCGGCGCAGGGGCCCGGGGCGGTACCCGATAGCAGAGGAAGGCTCCGAAGATGGAATCACCATTGGGAAGACCAGGCCACGAGGCCATCGATCACCGTGACCCGGTACATGAATGGCGGGTATGGCAGCTGGCCCGGCTGGGGATTCCGTGGTCGCTGGCTCAGGCCGTCGCCGACCACGTCGACTGGCATCAGGTGGCCAGGCTGGTACAGCACGGCTGCCCGCCACGGCTCGCGCTCAGCATCGTCCGCTGAGCAGTCCCGCATTTGCCTGGTGAGGCTTTTACCGGTTAGCCGAATGGCAACCGCACCGGAATCCGCCTGCGACGCGCTGGTCGTCCGGATGACGATCGTGCCCGCGGTGATCGCCCTGGCCGGCCCTGCTGTCCGGACAGATCCCCTGGCGGCGGCTGTTCCTGGCCGGGCTGGCCACCGCCGTCTGCTACGTCGGTGTCGGCGTCTACGTTGCCTACGTCGCGTCCTCGTCGATCGTCTCCAATCATCTCGGCCGCAGGACGCGGCCGGGGCGGCCATGCGGTGACCATGCGGGCGGACGTGAGCCCTGGTCCGTTCGGATGAAAAGTAGGCTAGTGCGGGACGGACCGCGCGGCGGGCGCAGCCGCGCGAGCCAGGAGGGATCATGACGGACCTGGTCGGCCTGCTGTACCGCGCGGACTGGACGCGGCTGAGCCTGGCCGCCGAGGTGAGCGCACGCCGCGACCTCGACCTGGACCGGAGCCGGTCCGGGACCGGCGTGGCGCCGCCCGGGCGGGCGTGGGAAATGGCCACGGACCAGCTGGGGGCGGAGACGCGCCGGTCCACGCTGCTGATCCAGCCTGGGCGGCGCTACCGCGAGCAGGGCGAGGACCATGTCGGCGGGTGCGACGGGGACCGGAGCTGGCTCGCGATCCGGGACCGTGACGGCTGGAACGTCGAGGCCGACGCCGGGCCCGAGCCGCCGATGCCGCCCATGCTGCGGCCATCGTGGCTGCTCACCGGCTACACCCTGGAGGCGGGCGAGCCGGTGACCGCGGGCGGGCGGGAGGCGCTGCGGGTGGTGGCCACCCCACGGCCTCGCCCCTGGTCGCGGGCCTCGTCGGGTAACCGTCGGCTGGACCGGGTGGATGTGCTCGTTGACCTCGGGCTCGGCATCCTGCTGCGGCACGAGGAGATCCTCGACGGCAGGACGCTGAGCGTGACCGACCTAACCGAGGTCCGGCTCGATCCCGACCCTGTCGATGACGATCAGTTCGTGCCGCCGGGCGGCTGGGATTCCGTGCGCGGCTCCGTGCCGCGGGCCGCGGCCAGCGGACCCGGCTGGGAGACGGCCAAGCTGATCGCGGGCCTGACCGCGGGCGGCATCGGCGCGCTGGTCAGGTCCTCGCGGTCCCGGCCCTTCGAGCAGGCCACCCAGGAGGAGTCCGAGGCGGAGATGCCGCCCGACCCGGAACCCCTGGCGACCGACGCGCCGTCCGCCACCGACCAGGTGCTGCACCTGCTGCACGACAGCAGGGACCGCTGGGCGACGGGGATGACGGCCACCCTGCACCAGTGGCACGACTTGCCCGCGATGCTGGCCCAGGTCCCGGACGGCGCGCGGCGCGTAGGGTTCGGCGGGCTCGGCTACCTCATCGACGCGGCGGGCGAGCGGATGGCCACCCTGCACATGGTCTCCCGGCTCAGCTTCGACGGGTCCGGCCGGTACCGGATCGAGCCGGCCCTGCCCCCGGAACTCGCCGAGCGCTCCTTCCGGCACCGGGACGAGACGATTGCCGGCGACGGGAAGCGGCAGTGGCATCTCGTCGGGGGCGAGTGGCTCGCCCGCCCGGCCGGGCCGCCGCCGTATGAGATCGCGAAGCTGCTCGACGCCTCGTGGCTGCTCGAACACCGCCTGTCCGGCGGCGCCGAGACCACAGTCGGCGGCCGTCGCGGCTACCGGCTCCAGGTGACGGCGGAGGGTCCGATCGCGGGCCAGATGTTCTTCGCCGATGAGGTAGTAGCCGACGCCGACCTCGGCATCCTCCTGCGAGTGGTCTGCCATGCGGGATCCAGGCCGGTGTCGCGGTACGAGCTGCGGGACGTCGTGCTGGGCGGTGACATCCACATCGACATTCCGGAGGGCGCGCGGGCCGCGGAGGAACCAGACGACGATGCGGCCGGCCCGGCCGGCACCCCGGCGCGGGTGGCCACCCTGCTCGCCCGGCAGGCGGCCAGGGACGCGCGTTCGGCGCTCAAGAGCGTCTTCGGCGACCCGCGGCGCTGAGCTCGCTGAGGTCCTAAGGCTCGTCGCCGAACAGGTCGTTGTCACCGGTTCGGCGGACCGGTAACCGCGGCCACGGCGGTCGCCTCATCGGTCACCCAAGTGAAGAACTCGGCCAGCACGCTGCAAAGTGCCGTATCAGGCACATGCTAGTAACCATGCCCGCCGGTCAGATGCCGAAATGGAACTTTGTGGCGATGGGCCAGGCTCAGCTGGTCCGGCTGGGCCTGGCCTGACGGGTGGCCAGGCCAGGACTCAGCGCAGGACGATGCTGGCGATCTTGCCGGGAACGATGACCAGGCGGGCCACGTCGTCGCGCGGGTAGGCGGGGTGGCGGGCCAGGAGGCCGGCGATGTCGTCGTGGGTCGCGGCCGCGGGGACCTCGATGGTGAAGCGGACCTTGCCGTTGATCTGGACGGGCAGCGTCACGGTCGCGTCCGTGGCCAGCGCCGGGTCGGCCTGCGGGAAGGGCTCGTAAGCCAGGGAGTCCGGGTGTCCCAGGCGGTGCCACAGCTCCTCGGCCAGGTGCGGGGCCAGCGGCGCGACCATCAGCAGCAGCGGCCCGGCCAGGGCTCGCGGCATGCTGGGCAGCCGGGACGCGTGCGCGGTCAGCTCGATGATCCGCGCGATCGCGGTGTGGAAGCGCAGCGCGGAGAAGTCCTCCCCCACCGCGGTGATGGTCCGGTGCAGCAGCCGCGCCGTGGCGTTGTCTACGGCCGCGCCGGATTCGGCCAGCGTATCGCCGGTGGACTCGTCGACGATCAGGCGCCACAGGCGCTGCAGGAACCGGTGCATGCCGGCGATATCGGCGGGACGCCAGGGCCGGTCGCCGTCCAGCGGGCCCATCGCCATCTCGTATAGCCGCAGCGTGTCCGCGCCGTAGGCGTCGGTGATGTCGTCCGGGCTGACGCCGTTCTTCAGACTCTTGCCCATCTTCCCGGCCCGCCGGCTGACCGGCTGGCCGACGTACTCCCAGCCGTCACCAGTGCGGGTAACCTCGGAGGCCGGCACGTAGAGGCCGCGCGCGTCGGTGAAGGCGTCGGCCAGGATGTATCCCTGGTTGAACAGTCGGCCGAACGGTTCCGGGGTCCCCGCGACACCGTAGTCGTACAGCACCTTGTGCCAGAACCTCGCGTACAGCAGGTGCAGCACCGCGTGCTCGACGCCGCCGACGTACAGATCCACTCCGGACGGCGACATCCAGTACCGCTCGACGTCCTGGCCGACCAGGGCCGTGTCGTTGCCGGGATCCAGGTAGCGCAGGTAGTACCAGCAGGACCCGGCCCACTGCGGCATGACGTTCAGCTCGCGGCGGTAGCGGCGCGGGCCGTCACCCAGGTCCAGGGTGACCTGCGCCCAGCCGGGCGCGCGGGCCAGTGCGGGCACGGGGTCGCTGGCGTCGTCCTGCGGCACCGGCCGGAAGTCGGTCATCTCCGGCAGCGTCACCGGCAGCATGTCCTCGGGCAGCGCGATCGGCCGGGTCCCCGGGTCGGCCTCGTCGTAGACGATGGGGAACGGCTCGCCCCAGTAGCGCTGCCGGGAGAACAGCCAGTCCCTCACGTGATAAGGGCCGCCGCTCGGGCCGATCCAGTTCCGCTGCAGGCGCTTGACGTGCTCCGGCCAGTCCACCTCGTCCAGGCCGGCCAGTAGCCGCTCGGCGTAGGCGGTGATGCGCAGCATCCACTGGCGCAGCGGCCTGCGGTGCACCGGGTAGTTGCCGACCGCGCTGCGCCCTTCGCCGGTGACCTCCTCGTCGGCCAGCACGGTGCCCAGGCCCGGGCACCAGTTGACGACCTGCTCGGACAGGTAGGCCAGCCGGTGCGCGTCGACGGCGTCGGCCCGTTCGGCCGCGGTCATGTCGCGCCAGGGGCGGCCGTCCGGGGTGGCACGCCGGCCCGAGGCGAACTCGGCGATCAGGTCGGCGATGGGGCGGGCGCGTTCGGCCGCCGGGTCGTACCAGCTGTTGAAGATGCGCAGGAAGATCCACTGCGTCCAGCGGTAGTAGGACGGGTCGCTGGTCATGATCTCGCGGCTGGTGTCGTGCGCCAGCCCCAGCCGGCGCAGCTGGCGGCGCATGATGTCCGCGTTCTGCCGGACGGTGACGGCCGGGTGCTGGCCGGTGTCAATCGCGTACTGCTCGGCGGGCAGCCCGAAGGTGTCGAAGCCGAACGGGTGCAGCACGTTGCGGCCGGTCATGCGCTGATAGCGGCCGAACACGTCGGTGCCGATGTAGCCCAGCGGATGCCCGACGTGCAGCCCGGTGCCAGAGGGGTACGGGAAGAAGTCGAGCAGGTAGAACTTGGGCCGCCTGGTGCTGTCCGGGTCCTGTGCGCGGAAGGTACCCTCGCGTTCCCAGCGCTCCTGCCAGTGCCGCTCGATCTCGCTGGCCAGCCTCGCGTCGTACCGGAACGGCGGTGTGTCCTCAGCCATGGCTTCTCCCGTGGGTCCGCTGGGAATGAAGAAGCCCCTCACGCATGAGGGGCTGCCGCGCTGACGGATCTGTGGTCAGCGCGGCCCGGCGAGAAGCAGGCGGGCCGTGGCGGTCATGCGCCGAGTCTAACGTTCCGGCTCACAGGCTCTCCTTCCGTTTTAGGGGGACGGCGCTGAGCAGGGCGCGGGCCCAGTCGCGGTAGCCGTCCTGGCTGGGGTGGAAGTAGTCGGGGGCGAACTTGCCGGCCCAGGGCGGCAGGAAGTGGGCGGAGATCTCGGCGACGGGCAGGCCGCGGTCGGCGGCGGCCTGGCGGATGGTCCGGTTGATCCGGGTCACGTAGGGCACGCTGGCCCGGCCGAGGAAGCCCCAGCAGCCCGCGGGTAGCGGCAGGTCGAGCAGCACGGTCTGATCCGGGACGGCCGCGATCAGCGCGCGCAGATCGGCGAACAGCTTGGCCGGGCTGGTGTACAGGATGTCGTTGACGCCGATGCCGCAGGTCACGAGGTCGGCGTGGGCGGGCATCAGCGGCAGCTGGGTGCCGAGCACATCGCGGGTGAGCGAGCCGGAGACGGACAGGTTGAGGACCCGCCAGGACAGGCCGGTCTGGCGGCGGAGTTCGGCCAGGACCTGGCCGACGTAGCCGCCGTCCGGGCTGAGCGCGCCGAGGCCCTGCGCGGTCGAGTCACCGAGCACCACCCACAGCGGCTCTGCTGGCCCCGGCGGGGCCGACCCCCCCCGAACCTCCCCGAGAACCCAGCGAGCCGAGCACCTGGTCGTTGTGCGCCTGCCAGTGGCGGGCGAAGGCGGCGCAGTCCTCCCGCATCGCGGTGACCCCGTCGGCCCAGCGGCCGAACGGCCCGGCGCGCAGCCCGGACACCTCGGCGGCCGGGGTGCGGGTCAGGTACGAGCCCATGGTGGCGACGATCTCGACCGGCGAGCGGCGCGGGGCGCCGCCCCGGTCGGCGAACCCGGAAAGGGCGAGCATCCAGGCCGGACGTGAGACCGCAGGCATCCTTTGCACGCTTGCCCCCATGGAAAGGTTGACGCGGGACAAACGACGCTAAACGAACGCATGGATACCTGTCAAAGCGCACGTGGCCGCGGGCTGCCGTAGAGCCAGTCGGTGTAGGAGTAGTCGTCGGCGGGACGGCGGCGGAACAACTCGTCCCGCAGCAGCGCGCCCACGCCGCCGACGTGCCAGATGTCGCCCCAGGTGCGCGCGGTGCGCTGCACCCGCGCGGCGTGCGGGGCGCGTTCGGCCTGGTACCCGGCCAGCGCCTTGCCGATCAGCTGCGGGCCCGGGCAGGCGGCCAGGGCGCGGGCCAGCGCGTCGGCATCCTCGATGGCCTGGCAGGCGCCCTGCGCCAGGTACTGCAGCATCGGGTGCGCCGCGTCGCCGAGCAGGGCGATCCGGCCGCGGGTCCAGCCGGTCAGCGGCTCCCGGTCGTACATCGGCCACCACCGGTCCCGCCACAGGAACCCGGTCGCCTCGCGCACCTGCGGGCAGCACGCCCCGAACGCGTCGTCCAGCTCCCCCGGGCCGCCCCACTCGCCGTCGGCGAGCCCCGGATCGGCCGCGTAGGCGCGGCTGCGGAACACCGCGACCTGGTTGTAGATCTGCCCGGCGCGCAGCGGGTACTGCACGAAGTGCAGGTCGGGGCCGATCCAGGCGACCACTTCGTCCAGCTCGGACCGCGCGGTCACCTCGTCGATCCTGGCCGTGCCGCGGTAGGCGGCGAAGCCCGAGCAGACCGGCTGGTCGGCGGAGAACAGCGCGCGGATGCCGGAGTGCAGGCCGTCGGCGGCGATCAGCGCCGCGCCCCGGTAGCTAGTGCCGTCGGCGCATTCGGCGTTCGCGGCGCCGTCATCCCCGGACACGGCGACGACGTCCTGGCCGGCCTGCAGCCCGACCCCGGCGGCCAGGCAGGCGTCGTACAAGATGGCGAGCAGGTCGCTGCGGTGCATGACGACGTACGGCGCCCCGTACCGGGCGCGGAACGGCTCGCCTAGGTCCAGGGCGGTCAACTCGTCCGCGGTCAGCGCGCTGCGCAGCAGCAGCCGGCGCGGCCGCACGCCCGCCTCGAGCACCCGGCCGAGCACGCCCAGGCCAGCCAGCACCCGGGTGGCGTTGGGCGCGAGCTGCAGGCCGGCGCCGAGCTCGGCGAACTGCGCCGCCTTCTCCAGCACCCGGACCCGGTGCCCGTCCCGCGCCAGCGCCAGGGCGGCCGTCAGCCCGCCGATGCCCCCGCCCACGACCAGGATGTCCGCCTGCATCGCTCGCCTCCCAAATTCAGAGGGTAAGCCCGTCCTCGGCCTCCGAGGTATAACGGTGCGGTGAGCTACGAGGCCGCTAATCGGGAGAGCGCCATCCTGCTGGCGGTCCAGGCGTCGCGCGCGCTGGCGGCGGGCGGGCAGGCCGACATGGTGTGGGGGCACGCGAGCGTCCGCGACCCCGGCGGCCGCGGCGCCTGGATGAAGAGCGCCGGATGGGGCCTGGAGGAGATCGACGCCGGGAAGATCGTCCTGGTCAGCCCGGACGGCGCCGTGCTCGACAGCGGGGCGGCCGAGGGAGAAGGGCCGCGGCACATCGAGTACCCGATCCACACCGAGATCATGGCGGCGCGGCCGGACGTCGGCTCGGTGGTGCACACGCACTCGTCCGCGGCCAACGAGTTCGCCGCGCTCGACGTTCCGCTGCGCCCGCTCGACCACGCCGGGTCCCTGTTCTGCTATCCGGACATCCCCCGATTCTCGCTGACCGGCGGCCTGATCAAGACCCGGGAGCTCGGCGCGGCGCTGGCCGGAGCGCTGGGCAGCGCGCGGGCCTGCCTGATGCCGCAGCACGGCATCGTGGCCGTCGGACCGGACGCGCCCGCCGCCGTGATGACGGCGGTGCTACTCGACCGGGCCTGCCGGACCCAGCTAACCGCGATGGCAGCGGGCCCGCTGCGGCGCTGGGGCGATGAGGAGGACACCGTGGCCAAGCGCGCCGACGTGTGGTCCGATCGGCAGCTGCGGGCGGGCTGGGAGTACCTGCTCCGCCGGGCCGCGCAGATCGAATGATCCGGGCCGGGGCGCGGTGACGTATCCCTGGTGAGGATCCCGGGACGCGCAGACCCTGGACGAGTGGCGCCGCGCCGCGGACCACACGCTGGAGCTGGTGCGCGCGGCCGACGGTGACCTGGCGGCGGGCGGCTGCAGTGACCGGATTGCGGTGCACGGCATCCGGCTTCCGCTGGGTGACCTGCTCGTGGTCCGCGCGTTCGAGCTGTGGGTGCACGACAACGACATCCGCCGCGCCGACGATCTCCGCGTCGCTGCATGGCGGCCCCGGGCTGATCAAGTGGCTCGGCGCGGCCTACGCTCTCGCGCTCGGCGTGCTGCTGGTCACCGGCGGACGGCTCGGCGACAAGTTCGGGCGGCGGCGCACCTTCCTCATCGGCATGGCCGGATTCACCGCCGCCTCTCTCGCCTGCGGCCTGGCCTGGGACCCCGCCTCGATCATCGTCGCCCGCCTGGTCCAGGGCGCCTTCGGGGCCCTGCTCATCCCGCAGGGGTTCGGCATCCTGGGGGCGGTGTTCCCGCGCGAGGTGATCGGCAAGGCCTTCAGCGCGTTCGGGCCGGTTCTCGGGCTGTCGGCGGTCGGCGGGCCGTTGCTCGCCGCGGGGCTCATCGACGCCGACCTGTTCGGGCTCGGCTGGCGGCCGATGTTCCTGATCAACATCGTGCTGGGCGGCGCCGGCCTGGTGGCCGGCCTCCGGCTTCTCCCCCGCGACCGCGGCGACGCCGGCGTGAGCGTCGACCTCGCGGGCGCGGCCCTGCTGGCCTGCTGCATGCTCGGCCTGCTGTACGGGCTCATCCAGGGTTCCACCGACGGCTGGACCGCCGTCCCGGTCGCCGCCCTCGCCGTCGGTGTGGCCTTCTTCGCGGCCTTCTGCCAGCGCCAGCGCACCGCGGCGGCCCCGCTCATCAAGCCGTCGCTGCTGCGCAACCGCGGCTTCACCGCCGGGCTCGCCCTCGGCGTCGTGTTCTTCGCCACCGTGGCCGGGCTGATCTACGCCGTCTCCCTCTTCCTCCAGCAGGGGCTGGGTGACAGCCCGCTGCGCGCCGCGGTCACCGGTTTTGCCCCGATGGCCCTCGGGATTGTCATCGCGTCCGTGGCCTGCATGAACCTCATCACAAGGCTGGGCCGCACGCTGAGCCTGGCCGGGATCGTGGTCACCGTGGGCGGCGCGGGCGCCCTGCTGGCCATCGCCACGCAGCCGGGCCCCACGGCGCTCGCCCTGGCCCCGGCGATGGCCGTCATCGGCATCGGGATGGGCGCGACGTTCGCGACCTTCTACGACATCGCGATCGGCGACATCGACCCGACCGAGGCCGGCAGCGCCAGCGGCTCGCTCAGCTCGGTCCAGCAGCTCGCCAACGCGATCGGCCCGGCCGTCATCACCACCATCTACTTCGGGCGCTGGCCGGCGGCCAGGCGCACGCGCTGACCGTCAGCCTGCTCACCGTGATCGCCATCGGCGCGCTGAGCTGCCTGGTCGTCCCGCTGCTGCCGCGCAAGCCCCAGCCGGACGCCTCGCACTGATGCCCCGCCTGGGTTATCGTGCCTGGGTGCCAGCCGATTATCAGAAGATCCGCGAGGAGAACATCGCCAGGTACGGCTGGGACACCGCCGTGCTCGACCTGCTCGGCCAGCTGTACAGCGAGCGCACGCACTTCATCTTCGAGCTGATCCAGAACGCCGAGGACGCCGGAGCGGCATACACCAGGTCCCCGCGCATCTACAGCGGGGACGAGCACTTCGGGATCGAGAACTACGTCCGGCCGTATGCGGTGGACCCGCCGGCCACGCCCTTGGCCGGGACGCTGTTCGTCTTTCCCTTCGACCACGACACCGTGCCCGCCGCGGTCGCGGCCCGGGAGATCGCGGCGGCGCTGACCGCGCTCCAGCCCCGGATCCTGCTGTTCCTGCGGAGCATCGGGCGACTGCGGGTTGCTGGCGCCGGGGTGCCCGCGTCGGTGCTCGAGCGGTCAGTCGTGGCCGGCCCGGGCGCGCGGCGGCGCGTCACGCTGTCCAGGAACGGCCGGGCGGGCGAGGAGTGGCTGGCCTGGCACCGGCCGGCCCCGGGCCTTCCGGCTCCTGGTATCGAGATCGCTTTCCGGACCGAGGCCGAGCGCCTAGTGCCGGGGGTCAGCTCGCCGCTTACCGTCTTCTTCCCCACGGAGAAGGAGACGTTCCTCGGCTTCCTGATCCAGGGGCCGTACCGGACCACGCCCGCCCGCGACAACATTCCCGGACACGATCCGTCCAACCAGCTCCTGGTGCGCGAGACCGGCACGCTGCTGGGCGACGTGCTGCGGGAACTGCGTGACGACGGGCTGCTCACGGTGGAGGCCCTGCAGGCGCTGCCGCTCGAAGAGGCGCGCTTCCCGGCCGGGTCCATGTTCCGGCCGCTGTTCGACGCGGTCGGCGAGATCCTGACCGCGGAGGCGATGATCCCGGTGGCCGGCGGCGGTTACGGCGTGGCCGTAGACCTGGAGCTGGCGGGCGGGGCCGGGGTACCCGAGCTGCTCGATCCTGACCAGCTGGGCGCCCTGTGCGGCGCGGGCCGCCCGGTCCGGTTCGCCGACGCGTCCATCACTGAGCACCTCGCCCCGGCGCTGTGGCGCTACCTACGGGAAGAGATCGGCATCGACGAGGTGACGCCGGCCGAGGTGATCGCGCGGGTGACCCGCGAGTTCCTCGAGGCGCAGGCGGACGAGTGGATCACGCGCTTCTACGCTTTCCTCTACCGCAACTCTTCGGAATGGGAAGCGGCGCGGGCCGCGCCGATCATCCGGCTCGAGGACGGCAGCCAGGTCGCGCCGTTCGACGGCCAGGGCCGGCTGGCCGTTTACCTGCCCGGGCCGGTGGCCAGCAGCCTGCCCACGGTCCGGCGCGCGATCGCGGACGCCCCGGCCGCCCGTCAGTTCCTTGAGGCGCTGAACCTGGCCGAGCCGGACGTGGTGGCCGAGGCCCTCCAGATCGTGCTCCCCAGGTACGACGGGCTCGAGGTGGCGGAGCTGGACCCGGCCCGGCACGCCGCCGACGTCGAGTGCGTCGTGCGGGCGCTGGACGAGGCGGCGGCCCGGCGGCGGGAGGAACTGCTGGAGCGGGTGCGGCAGACCGCCTTCCTGATCGGGGAGAACGCCGCCGACGGGGCCTTGCGGCTGATGCCGCCGCCCCGTCTGTACCAGCGGAGCAAGGAGCTCGAGGCCTACTTCGACGGGAACCCGGACATCTGGTTCGCGGCCGACCGCTACGGGCCGTGGCTGGCCCAGCTGCGCAGGATGGGCGTGCGGCAGGCGGTCGAGGTCCGCGCGCGGACGCCGAACGAGCTCGGCTATGTGCTGGTCACGATCGAGTTCGGCCGGAATGAGCGTGGTCTCGACGGTTTCGACCCGGCCGCGGAAATCGACGGTCTTGACTTTGCGCTGGGGCACCCGGCCCACGCCCGTTCGGAATATGCCTGGAATGTCCTGCTCGCCCCGAACCGCCGGCTGGTGGCCGGCGTCGTGGAGCGATCGGTGCTCCCGTCGTTCTCCGACGTCAGCCAGGAACGGGTCAACTCGGCGATCGCGGCCGTCGCCGAGCGCGAGGCGTGGCTGCCGGGGCGGGACGGGGTGTTCCGGCGGCCGGGCGAGCTATCCCTCGACGACCTGCCGCCGACATACGCGCGGGATGAGGGGCTGGCCCAGGCGCTGGGCATGCTCCAGCCGGTGGTGGCCCTCGCGGCCCGGCGGCTCGGCGTCCCGGCCGAGGTGCTGTGGGGGCTGGGCGCCCACCCCGACCTGGTCGAGATGGTCGAGCGTGAGCTAGCGGCCAGGAGCCGCGATCAAGACCGCCGCTGACGCATCTTGCCCTCGCGGGACGTCCAGCGGTCGGTGCACGCCTGCGCGTCCTTGCAGTACCAGCGAAGGTCGGCGCACGCGTGGCCGCCGTCGGGCACCATCAGGCCGAGCGGAAGCTCGATGCCGCACAGCGCGCACCTCGCTGCCTGCAAGGCGCGGCGGTCGCCGCCACGCTGCTGCATCGACGCAGCTGATGATGACAGATCTGCTGCCATAAATCCCTCCCCGCGGGCACCCCCCAAAGATGCCCTGGCGTCCAGGCAGTCCTGGGAATGCTGGTGCTTCCCGACTGCAGGCTGGTCAAACGCAACACGCGGCGAAAGTGTGAATTGTGATCAAAGCGAATCATATCCCGACAGGAGGCCGCGTCAGATGCGTACGAGCATCTTGCCAGTATTGGCTCCGCGGAGCAGGTCGATGAAGGCGCCGGGAGCGTGCTCGAGGCCGTCGACGATGGTCTCGGCGTGGGTGAGCTTGCCGTCGCGCAGCCACGCGCTGACGTCTGCGACCATGTCGGGCGTCCGGTTGTCTTCGACCGGCCACCCGGACGGCCGGGAGGCGAGGATGATCTGGCGTGGCATGGGCTGCTCCCCGGCGCGGCGACAATTGAGGTATGCCGTAAATTCGGTCCTACCGTACCGCCCAGTAAGTTCGGCTGCCAGCGAGGATGGGGACCGGCGATGATCCGCAGCACCATGCAGGACTACCAGCTCACGATCGGCGCGATCATGCGGCACGGCACCCGGGTGTATCCGGGCAGCGAGTGCGTGACCTGGACCGGGGCGGGTACCCGCCGGGCCGGTTACGCCCAGGTGGCGCAGAACGCGGCGCGGCTGGCCGGGGCGCTGACCCGGCTCGGGATCGGGCCGAACGACCCGGTGGGGACGTTCTGCTGGAACAACCAGGAGCACCTCGAGGCCTACTTCGCGGTGCCCAGCATGGGCGCGGTGCTGCACACGCTCAACATCCGGCTGCCTGGCGCCCAGGTGGCCCAGATCGCGGGTCACGCCGGGGACCGGGTCATCATCGTGGACGACACCCTGGTCCCGCTGCTGGCCAAGATCAAGGACGCCCTGCCCACCGTGGAGGCGTTCATCGTCAACGGCACCGGCGACGCGTCCGCCCTCGAGGGCCGGGTCCCGGTGCTGCGCTACCACGAGCTGCTGGCCGCCGAGGCGCCCGAGTACGCCTGGCCGGAGCTCGACGAGCGGGACGCGGCGCTGATGTGCTACACCAGCGGGACCACCGGGGACCCGAAGGGCGTGGTGTACTCGCACCGGTCCACCTACCTGCACGCGATGGCCGTGATGGCCGCGTCGATCGACGGCAGCACCGAGGCCGACCGGGCGCTGGCCATCGTGCCGATGTTCCACGCCAACGCGTGGGGCATGCCGTTCGCCGCCTTCCTGTCCGGCGCCACCTTGCAGATGCCCGGTCCGTTCCTGCAGCCCGAGCACCTGACCAGGTTCATCGCCACCGAGCGGACCACGGTCACCTCCGGGGTGCCGACCATCTGGAGCGCGATCCTCAACTACGGCGAGGAGCACGAGATCGACCTGTCCTCGCTGCGGCTCGGCACCTCCGGCGGCTCCGCGATACCCCGCGTGCTGCTCGAGCGGTTCGGTGAGCGCTACGGGCTGCGGATCATCCAGGGCTGGGGCATGACCGAGATGAGCCCGGTCGGCGGCCTGGCCACACCGCCCGCGGGCGTCGAGGAGGGTAGCGCCGAGGACGTGGACTGGCGGATGCGGGCCGGCCGGGTCATCCACGGGGTCGAGATGCGGATCGTCGGCAAGGACGGCGAGGAACTGCCCAGGGACGGCGAGTCCGAGGGCGAGATCGAGGTGCGCGGGCCGTGGGTCACCGGCTCGTACCATAACGACCCGGCGCCGGAGAAGTTCCGCGACGGCTGGCTGCGCACCGGCGACGTCGGCACGCTGGACGAGCGGGGCTTCTTCACCATCACCGACCGGATCAAGGACGTGATCAAGTCCGGCGGGGAGTGGATCTCCTCGGTGGACCTGGAGAACGAGCTGATGGCGCACCCGGCCGTGGCCGAAGCCGCGGTGATCGGCATCCCGGACAAGCGCTGGGGCGAGCGGCCGCTGGCCTGCGTGGTGCTCCGCCCCGGGGCCAAGGCCGATGCCGCCGAGCTGGCGAAGTTCCTGGGCGAGAAGGTGGCGCGCTGGCAGGTGCCGGAAAACTGGACGTTCGTGCCCGAGATCCCCAAGACGGCGGTAGGCAAGTTCGACAAGAAGGTGCTGCGCGCTCAGGACGCCGCGGGCGAGCTGGCGGTCGAGCGGCTGGACGGGTAACTGCTGGGTGAGCCAGGCTTCATAGGCGGGGCGGGTGCGGTCGGTGAGGGGGTAGAGGCCGTCGATGGACTCGCCCTGGGCCACGCGGGCGGCGATGAACTCCTCCTGGCGTTCCTGCTCGCGGGCGTCGGCCAGCACCTCGACCGCGAGGGCTGGCGGGAGGACGACTACGCCGTCGGCATCGCCGACGAGGATGTCGCCGGGCCGGATCGTCACGCCCGCGCAGGCCACCGCGACGCCGGACTCCCAGGGGACGTGCCGACGGCCGAGGACGGCGGGGTGCACGGCGGCGTGGTAGGCGGGGATGTCCAGCCGGGCCAGCGCCGCGCTGTCCCTGATCGCGCCGTCGGTGACGATGCCGGCCGCGCCGCGGACCTGGGCACGCAGCCCGAGGATGTCACCGATGGTGCCGGCGGCGGGGTCGCCGCGGGCCTCGATGACCAGCACCTCACCCGGCCTGATCTCCTCGATCGCGCGTTTCTGTGCATTCATCCCGGCGGACATCGCGGTCAGGTCCTCGCGCAGCGGCAGGTAGCGCACCGTCCTGGCGTACCCGGCCATCCGCAGGTCGGGGCGGGTGGTGCGCAGCCCGTCCAGGGTCAGGCCGTTCAGGCCGCGCTTGCGCAGCAGCGAGGCCAGCGTGGCGGTGGACACCTCGCGGAGCCCGGCGAGGATGTCCTGGGGACTCTCCGGCGGGGCGCCGCGCCGGCCGTAGGCGGCCGCGCGCACGGCATCGGTGGCCCGGGGCATGGCACCGAACGGGTCGAGGGAGTAATCCGCCTCGGTAACGGGGCTGCGCAGCCGGCCCGAGGACTGCTCATAGTTCTCCCCCGCGGTGACCTCGACCTCCACCACGTCGCCGGGGTTCACCACGGTCGAGCCGACGGGCGTGCCGGTCAGGATGACGTCGCCCGGCTCCAGGGTGGTCAGCCGGGACAAGTCGGCGACGATCTCGCCGAAGCCGAACAGCATGTCCCTGGCCGGCCAGGCGTCCTGGGCCAGGTCGCCGTTGACCCAGGTGCGCAGCCGGACCGTGGCCAGGTCGACGGCCCGCGCGTCGATCAGCCGCGGGCCGAGCGGGGTGAAACCGTCGACGCCCTTGGACCGCACGTTGGAACCGCGGTCGGCGTACCGCAGGTCGTGCACGCCGAAGTCGTTCGCGGCGGTGATCCAGGCCACGTGGTCCCAGCCGTCCGCGCGGCTGACCCGGCGGGCGCGGCGGCCGATGACCAGCGCAACCTCGCCCTCGAAGGCGAGCAGTTCGCAGCCCGGCGGCCGGGCGACCGGATCACCGCTCGCGGCGAGGGTGGAGGAGGGCTTGAGGAAGTAGGACGGCCAGGCGGGTGTCGTGCCGCGTTCGGCCGCACGGCTGCGGTAGCTGAGGTGCACCGCGACGACCTTGCCGGGAACGCGTTCCAAAGCAGTCATGGTGCGGAAATCATATATGAATGCGGGGCCGCCCAGCTAGGGCGCGCGGGCGGATTGGTCCTGGCTGGTGCCCCGGGTCGGAGGGGGCGCAGGCGGCTAGCGGGCGGCGGCTAGGACGGCGGCGATGCTGCGGTCGACATCGGACTGCGTGGTGGACCAGTTGCTGATGCTGACACGCATGGCCCGGCGGCCGTGCCAGGTGGTCGGGCCGCACCAGCAGGTGCCTTCACGCTGCAGCGCGGTGATCATCCGGTCGGTCGCGTCGGCGTCACCACAGGCGGCCACGACCTGGTTGAGCCGGACCTCGTTCAGGATGTCGAGCCCTCCGTCCGCCAGGCCGGAGGCGAACCGCCTGGCCAGGGCGACATGACCGCCGACCAGGCGGGAGACGCCGGCACGGCCGAGGGTGGCCAGCACCGCCCACACCTCGGCGCCGCGGGCGCGCTGCGACGACTGGGGCGTGTAGTTCATCGGGTCGCGGGCGTCGCCGGGAGGCAGGTAGGAGGCCTCCGCGCGCATCGCGGCGCGCAGCGTCTCGCCGTCGCGCACGAGGGCGATGCCGCTGTCGTACGTCGTGTTCAGCCACTTGTGAGCGTCGGTCGCCCAGGAGTCGGCGGCGGCGGCGCCCGCGACCTCGCCGGCCAGCTCGGGGCACGCGGCGGCCCACAGCCCGAAGGCACCGTCGACGTGCACCCACGCGCCTCGCGCATGCGCCCAGTCGATGAGCGGGCCGAACGGGTCGCTGGCCCCGCTGTTGACGTTGCCGGCCTGGAGGCACACGATCGCCGGGGCGTCCAGGTCGGCCACGCCCCGCCGGTGACGAACCCGAAGTAGCGCGGACCCGCGCTAGCCACTGTGGCCGGCGAGCCCACGTCGTCGAGCGCCGCCAGGACCCGGGCTGGCTCGAGTCCCGTCTCCGGCAGCGGGAACTCCAGCTCCTCCAGAGCGAGCACGGCCTCGGGCGACGGGGCCACGGCGCGATCGCCGAGCCGGTCCAGGTAGCGCCGGGCCCGCGCGGCCGCGTCAGCGAGCAGGGCGGTGCCGGATTCGCCGGGCTGGCCGGATTCGCCGGGCTGGCGGGGCTGAGATGGGCTGGTCATGCCGGAAGGCTAGAGTCTGCGCTATGCGATTCGCCACCATCCGCACTGATCAGGGAACGACCGCGGCACGGCTGGACGGGGACATGCTGAAGCCGCTGGAAGCCGGCGACGTCGGGGCCATGCTAGCCGCGGGCGGCGCCGCGCGGGAGTTGGACGGCGCTCCCGCCGTGCCGGCCGCGCAGGCGGACTTCGCGCCGGTGGTGACGCGGCCCGGCAAGGTGATCTGCGTCGGGCTGAACTACCGGTCGCACATCCTGGAGACCGGGCGGGAGCTGCCCGAGTACCCGACGCTGTTCGCCAAGTTCGCCGAGACGCTGATGGGCCCCCGTGACGACCTGGTCATACCGTCGGTGAGCGAGCGGGTCGACTGGGAGGTCGAGCTTGGCGTGGTCATCGGCCGGCCGGTATACCGGGCCACGCCGGAGGAGGCTTCCGCGGCCATCGCCGGGTACACGGTGATCAACGACGTGTCGATGCGGGACTGGCAGCATCGCACGCTGCAGTGGCTGCAGGGTAAGATGTTCCAGCACTCCACCCCGGCCGGGCCGTACCTGGTCACGCCGGACGAGGTGGGGGACGCGGCCGACCTGGAGGTGCGGTGCGAGGTCGACGGCGCGGTGATGCAGCAGTCGCGGACCTCGGACCTGCTGTTCAAACCGGCCCAGATCGTCTCCTACGCCAGTCAGGCGATCACCCTGCGGCCCGGCGACCTGATCGCCACCGGCACCTGCGGCGGGGTGGGCGACGCCCGCAAGCCCCCGGTGTACCTGCAGCCGGGCAACCTGCTGCGCACGTGGATCGAGGGCCTGGGCGAGTGCCTGAACCTGTGCGTGCCCGACAAAACCCGATAGCGAACGAGATTGACCGTGCGCCGGAGCACGCGCCCCGGTTCGTTCGGTCCCTACTCCCCCGAGTCGCCGGTGGCGAGCTCGGTGACGATGTCCAGGTGGCCGAGGTGCCTGGCGTACTCCTGGAGCAGGTGGAACAGGACCCGCTCGAGGGTGGCCGGATCCCTGCCGTCCCACCGCTCACCGGGCTGGCCCACCTCATCGAGGCGGTGGGCCTCGATGATGGCCCGGCTCCGCGCGGCCTGGGCGTGCAGGTCGGCCAGCAGCGTGGCGGTGGTCTCCTGCGGCCCTACCGACCAGCGGTCGCCCTCGCGGTCACCCCACGGGTCGGCGACGTCGCGCCCCTCGAAACCCCACACCAGCCAGCGCAGCTCGACGTAGCGCAGGTGCTTGACCAGCTCCAGCGGCGTCCAGCCCGAGGGCAGCCTGCTGCTGCGCAGCTCGGCGTCGGGCATGGCCCGGATCTTGGCGGTCACCCGCGACCGGAAGAAATCCAGGTAGCGAAGGAAGACCTCGGTGCGGGAATCCGCCGGGATGGTGGGTGAGGGAAACGGCTCGGACACGCCGCCATCCTAGGCTGTGTCCTTGTCCCGGGAACGGTCAGCCGCTCCCGACCAGCACGACGTGCCAGACCCCGCCGTTCAGGTTGATGTTGTTGCCGGCGTCCTGGCCGGGCGCGTGGTCGCCGATGTAGGTGTACAGCGGGTGGCCGTCGTAGGTGGCCTGCGTGGTGCCGTCGGTCCTGGAGATCGTGCCGATCTTCCCGGTGACCCCGGGCCCGGCCGACACGTTCCCTGGCACCGGCGGCCAGTAGGTGGCGCAGTCGCCGTAGCAGACGGACTTGTTCACGCTGTCCGGGGCGAACGTGTAGAGGGTCAGGCCCCTGGAGTCGGTGAGCAGGTCCTTGCCGGCGACGGTCCTGGCGTCCAGCGTCTGCCCGCCGCCGGTCGCGACCGGCGGCGGTGTCCTCGGCGAGGCCACGAAGACGCCGGTCAGCGCGAGCGCGATCGCGGAAACGGCACCGACGAGCGGCAGCGCCCGGCGGGCTATGCCCAGGCCAGATACCGCACCGGCGCCGAGCACGGCGAAGGCGGCCACGTCGATGATCGCGGCGACGATGCCCGCGGTCGTCCGCACTTCGGTGAAGCCGAACAATCCGACCTTGAGCGACAGCAGGTACCCGCCGAGAACCCCGAGCGCGAACGCCGCGCCCGCCGCGTACGCCAGCCGGAGGCCGGTCAGCGGGATCGCGACGGCCAGCAGGAAGGCCGCGATTATCTGGAGCAGGAACAGCGGGCCGATGGTCGGAATCGAGTTGTACCCGGTCAGGTACAAGTCGAGGTGAATGGCGCCCGAGGCAATAAGAAGTGCCGCCCCGGCGATCCCGTACAAGGACCGCCGGGGCAGTGACGCCCCCCTCATGCTCCCCACAAACGTGATCACGTGGCCGCCGCCCTTAGGGTTCAACGGTGTATGTAACAAAATGGTAAGCACGGTCAGTCGCCTGCGGGCCATGATAGGACGGGCCGGTGACAAAGGAAACGGACAAGCGGCAGATCATCAAGGCGATGGCGGTCGTCAGGCGGCCGCGGGACAGGGCGCTCCTGGTGTCGGAGCACGTCGATTCGCGTGACCCGCCCTTCCAGCGGCCGCTCGGCGGGCACGTGGAGTTCGGGGAGTACGCGATCGACACGGTCCGCAGGGAGTTCGGCGAGGAGATCGGCCAGGAGCTGACCGGCGTGCGGCTGCTCGGCGTGCTGGAGAACATCTTCGGCTGGCGGGGCGGAACCGAGCACGAGGTGGTGTTCATCTTCACCGCCGCGTTCGCCGCGGCGTCGGCCTACGAGATCGAGGAGCAGCGTATCCGCGACAACGCGGACCGGCGGGTGCTGTGGCGGCCTGCGAACGCGGTCAGCCCTCCGCTGTACCCGGCCGGGCTGACCGGGCTGATCGCGTCCCGGCTCACTTAGCCAGGACCCGGGCGGCGGGCGCCGGGGACGCGTCCGGGCCGGCCCGGCGGTCGATCCTGGTCAGGGCGGGCAGCGCCAGGATCCCGCAGGCCAGGGTGGCCACGCCGCCGATGACCAGGGCCCAGCGCGCGCCGATCGCCTGGCCGGCCCAGCCCACGATGGGGCCGCCGATCGGCGTCGAGCCCAGCCAGGCCAGCGCCCACAGCGCCATCACCCGGCCGCGCATCTCGGGTTTGGCCGCCAGCTGGAGGGTGGTCTTGGCCAGCGAGTTGAACGTGATGCTGCCGTAGCCGACGAAGAGCAGGGCGACCAGTTCGAGGGTCAGGCTGGGCGCGGCCGCCGCGGCCAGGATCGCAATGCCCCAGCCGATGGCGGCCAGGCACAGGGCTCTGCCGCGTGGCCGCGGCCGCGCGGCAGAGATCAGGCCGCCGACGACCGCGCCGACGCCCATGACTGAGGCCATCACGCCGTAGACGGCGGCCCCGTGGTGGAACACCTTGCTGGCCATCAGCGGCAGCGTCACCTGGAACTCCCAGGCCAGGGTGCCGATCACCGCGATCATGACGAGCGGGATGAGCAGCTCGGGCGTCGATTGCACGTAGCGCACGCCTTGCCGGACCTGCCTTTTCTGCCGGGCGACACGCTTGGCCGGGAACAGTTCGGACTTACGCATGGCAGCTAGCGAGACCAGCACGGCGGCGAACGACAGGGCGTTACAGGCAAAGCACAGGGCCAGCCCGATGGCCGCGGCGATCACCCCGCCCAGCGCCGCGCCGAAGACGCGGGCCGTGTTCATGGCCACCGAATTGAGCGTGACGGCGTTCGGCAGATCGCCGGCTGACACCATCTCGGAGATGAAGCTCTGCCGCGCCGGATTGTCGAAGACGTTGACGAAGCCGAGGGCGACGGCCAGCAGGTAAACGATCCACAGCCGGATGCTGTGCGTGCCGACGGTGATGGCGAACACCGCCGCAAGCAGGCCGGCCAGCGACTGGGTGACGTACAGCACCCGCCGCTTGTCCATCCGGTCGGCGAACACGCCGCCCAGCGGGCCGAACAAGAACATCGGCCCGAACCTGGCCGCGGTGGTGAGGCCGAGCTGAGTACCGCTGTGGGTGAGGTCGAGCACGACGAAGGACTGCGCGACGCTCTGCATCCAGGTCCCGGCGACCGAGACCAGCTGGCCGAAGAAGAACAGCCGGTAGTTGCGCTGGCGCAGCGACGAGATCATCTGTCCTGGGCTGAGTCCTAGGCGCCGCACCAAGCTCCCTCTCGCTTAGTTGTTAGTTGCGCTAATCAACTTTAGCACTGGGGCGACTGGGGCGTGCCGCACCGTACCAGGGTCCCGGCCAGGGACTTCACGGGCGCGAACCGGCGGCGCGATGCGCGAGGCTGGTGCCGACAGCAATCATTGGAGGCCACCATGACCAGCGCCGACGCAAGCAGTACCACCCCCGATGTGGCCAGGCGGGCCGAGCTGCTGAAGGACACGGCCATCCATCACGGCGCATTCGAGGCCGTCGCCCCGCCGCACGACTGGTGGGACTGGTACGCGGCGTACATGCTCGCGCGCGAGGCCGGGAGCACCGAGGACAAGGCCGTCGCGGCCGCCGGGCGGTACATGGCCGAGGTCAAGCACGTCGTCGTCTCATCCGCCTGACGCCCGCCGCGCCTGGCGGCGCTGCAGCCGCAGCCCGGCGCTCTTGGCCTGGTTGCCGCAGGCCTCCATCGAGCACCATCGCCGCGCGCCGGGACGCGAGGTGTCGATGAACAAGATCGTGCAGTCCGGTCCGGCGCAGCTGGGTGGGCAGCAGGTTCACCGGGCACAGCGGCGGCGGCGTGGAGAACACCGTGGTCCACGCCAGCGGGGACCTGGCCTACACGGTCGGCTTCGAGCACGGTCCGGTCAGCGTGGACGGCTTTCCCGAGCAGGAAATGGTCATCCGGGTGACCCACATCTACCGCCGCTTCGGCGACGAGTGGATGCTGGTGCACCGGCACGCCGACTTCCCTCCAGCCGACCAGCGCAGGTAACCGGCGCTGGCGGACGCGCCCGGTCCGTTAGGTCATAAATGAGTTGATGACCTCGCCTCGAGGTAGTAGTGGGTGAACCCGGGTCCGCCGTGCAGGCACAGCAGCGGGGTTGCGTCGGCGTTGTCGCCCACGGCGCGGTACCAGACCTTGCCGCCGGGAACGTCGATGTAGCCCTCTTCGCTCTTCATGAAGCTCCTCCGCCGGTCACGGGCTCGTCAGGGGCTCGCTTTGTCCCATTACCTACGGTGATAGACCGGCCCTGTGAGATTGACAAGGTCCGGCGTGGCGAAAGTTGCGGATTGGACTAACAGCCGGCGGAGATGCGGCGGGCAAGGCGGCGGCTGGCCAGGGCCGCTAGATTGACGGCTATAGATTCCGTCCTTCCGCCGACAAGGGGGCAGATCGGCATGTCGCTCTTCTCCAGGGCCCACGACATCCTCAACGCCAAGGCCAACAAGGCACTCGACGCGGCCGAGAAGCCCGACGAGATGCTCGACCTCTCCTACGAGCAGATGCTCGACCAGATCACCAGGGTCCGGCAGGCCCTGGTCACCATCGCGGCGTCCCGCAAGCGGATCGAGCTGCAGGAACAGCAGCTGCAGCACTCGGTGGACCACCTGCAGGAGCAGGCCAAGACGGCGCTGTCCCTGGGCAAGGAGGACCTGGCCAGGGAGGCGCTGACCCGCAAGGCCACCGCCCAGGCCCAGATCGACGGGATGGAAGCGCAGCACCAGCAGCTCGCCGAGCAGGAGGACAAGCTCGGCCAGACGCTGCAGGCGCTGCAGCAGCGGGTGAACACGTTCCGGACGCAGAAGGAAGTGCTGAAGGCCCAGTACACCGCGGCCGCCGCGTCAGCCTCGGTGAACGAGGACGTGGCCGGGATCTCGAGCACGCTGGGTGATTCGGGGGCAGCGCTGCAGCGGGCCCAGGACAAGATCGCGACCATGCAGGCGCGGGCCGGCGCGCTGGATGAGCTGCTGCAGTCCGGGGTGCTGGAAGACGTCGGCGGCAACACCGACGACATCCAGCAGGAGCTGGACGAGGCCGGGACGGCCGCGGACGTGGACCGCGAGCTCGCCGCGATGAAGGCCGAGATCGGCCCGGCCAGCACGCCGCCGGAGCTGCCCGCGGGAAGCTAGCCGCGGCGCAGGGGCGGGGCGAACAGATACCAGAGGACCAGCGCGATCCCGGAGGCGACCAGCACGCTCTCGAACGTATCGGTCAGCCAGTGGGCGCGCAGGTAGGTCCGGCAGCACATCATCAGGGCGGCGGCGATCGCCACGCCAGTCAGCGGCAGCACGCGGCGGCCGGGGCGGCTGAACACGGCGACCAGGGCCAGCCCGACGACGACGGTGGTGATGACGTGGCCGGAGGGGAACGAGCCGAAGTCTGCCTGCACCAGGGGATGCGGCGGGCGCGGCCGCTCTACCAGGTGCTTGATCAGCTGGGAGGCGCCCGAGCCGCAGGCTTCGGCCAGCGCCAGGAACACGGCGGTCCAGATGCGCCGGCGCCAGAGCAGCAGGACGACCAGGATGGCCACCACGACCGTCCCGCCCCACGGGCCGGCCAGGTAACTCAGCACCTCGCCCGCCCGGGTCAGCGGCTCGGCCTGCCAGGCGGTCACCACTGCCAGCCACCACCGGTCGAGCCGGGCCGTGAATGGCTGGGCCGGTTCGGCCGCCATCGCGGCCGCGAACGCGGCGGCAGCGGCCAGCAGGGCCAGGCCGGCGGCGAGCATGAGCGGATTCCGCTCCGGCTGGGTCTCGCGCGCCGGGGCGGGACCGGAGTCCGCCTGGTGCGGTGTCCGTTCCGTGGCCAAGCCGCTCATCCCTCCGGATCAGGCCGAATCCTTCGAGTCCGGGCTAGATGCCCAGATCCGCCTGGGCCAATCATGGTCCTCGGCCCGGTATAGGGTGATCCCCTGCCGAGGTGGGAGGCCAGGAGTGACGATGCGCCCGGATCCTGGGCATAGCAGGCGGCGATGGGTCGGTACAGCTCGCTGAGCTCACCATCCGCACCAGGGACGGGTCACCCGTCCAGCTCTCCGCCGACGGCGAGGTGATGACCGCGGACGCCGCGGTCACCCTGCGCAAGCGCCGCGACCCCTTGCTGGTCTACCGGCCGGAGAGCTGACGTGGACCTGGCTGGCACCTGAGCCCGGCTAGCGGCGGTGGGCGCCGCCGCGCCGGGGCTTGGCCTCGGAGGCATCGTCCGGCGCCGCGGCATCGCCCTGCTCGGCGGCGGTCGCGGCCGGTATCTCGGCGGTGGGGGCCTCGTCCGCGGCGGCCTCGGCTTTGGTCTCGGCGGCAGGGGTCTCGGACTTGGCTTCGCCGTTGGATTCCGCGGCCGCTTCAGCCTCGGCCGTGGTGGCCTCGGGCTTGACCGCTTCGCCCTCGGCCTTTTCGGCTTGGGCGGCCTCGGCATGGGCCGCTTCGGGCTGGGCGGCTTCACGTGACTCGTCGTCCAGGCCGGGGACCAGGGAGGCCTGGGTGGCGGCGGAGCGGCCGGCGTCCTCCCCGGGCTCGGCGGCGGCCAGTTCGGGCGAGCGGGCGCTGGGGCCTGCCGTTACGTCTTCGCGCGGCCGACGGGCCAGCAGGATGCCCACCACCAGCAGGATGACGCCCAGCATGCCGGACACCAGCGGCAGCAGCGTATTGACGAAGGACGCCCTGGTCACCTGGTTGTTGTCGATGGCCAGGAGCCGGTCCACGCTGGCCGTGGTGGCCACCAGGTTAGCGTTGAAGAGCAGCAGGGCCTGGGCACCGGTGGAGTCCCTGAGGGTCAGCTTCTCCTTCTGGGTGACGTTGAGCAGCGCGCCCGTGACCGGGTCGATCCAGTAGGTGATCTGCGCCTCGAAGAACTGCGGTAGCGTGACCGACGCCGCGCTCTGGCCCACCAGCGAGCCGGGCAGGGTCTGGGTGCCGTTCTGGGTCGGGGGGATGTTCGCGACGAAGCGGTACGCCTCGGTGCCACCAACGGCGTCGACGCCGTCGTAGTTGAAGGGCACGGGCTTCTTCACGTCGGGGACGAAGACGGGATACGTCTTCTTCTCGGTGCCGATGGGCAGCAGGATCCCGACGTATCCGCTCTGCTTGACCGACGAGTCGCCGTTGACGTTCGCACCGCAGCAGTTGACCAGCTGCGCGGTGCGGCGGTCGAAGGCGAACGTGCGCGACGTTTGCTGGATCGGCAGCTTGTTGGTCTGGTCGTAGACGTAGACGAACTGGTTCCACACCGCGGTCGACGACGAGCCTGCCGCGGCGTTGCCCTTGATCGTGTACGTGGCCTCCACGCTCACGCCGGTCTGCTCGGCCAGCTTGGCCGGGCTGAAGTAGGAGGCGCTGCTGTCGGTCAGGTTGACCGATGCGTACTCGTTCAGCGGGAATTTGACCACCTGGCCGCTCACCCAGGTCGGTATGAGCAGCGCGAATACGATGAGGCACGCCCCAAGCCCAACAAGGACCAGCCCGACACGACGCATCGATCCTCCTGTATCAGCTAGTCCGCGCAAACCCAGAAGTTACCTTCGAGTAGTATGGCCAGTTCTAGTACGAATTACCCGGCCGTTCTAGCACATATCGGTAACGAGTTCTCTTTTCTCGCCGGCGTTTCCGGCCCTGCCGCCACAGGACGGGCGACAGGCTCCCCCCGCCGCGGCTTAGCGGGTTCCGTACTGGTAGAGCGAGGCATTGCTAGGCGTGCCGTTAGAGGCGGTCGACAGCACGTTCTCCACGACGGCCACCGCCCCGACAGCGATCACGATGCCCACGACGATGGCGATGATCAGACGGGACACGGGGCGCTCCTCCTCCGGGGCTCGATGCCTGGACCTTAGCGTCATGCAAGGCAACTGACTAGTAACTTGGTCAAACTGTAACCAAGTGCTGACAACGGCGTCTATCGGAGTATTTCTCGATACGGCTCGATCGGCGGGCCGCAGCCGGGCGTGACCGGTCGTCATAACGATCCAGGGCCGGGCGCGAGCCGCGAGCGACAGGCGAGGGCGGGGTCGCTCTCCAGGCGCAGAGAGGCCGACGGCGCGGGTGCGCGGTACGGGTGCGCGGATGTGTGGCTTTGTGCGTGTAACGGTCCACTTGGAGGGGCGACGAACGCGATCAAAGCCACAAAATGTTGCTTACATATCTTTTCTATATCGATCTCTTGCGTTACTCTCACCGAGAGTCGACTCGCCGCAACCCCCAGCTAGCCCGACAAAAACCTACAAAGCTCTCGTAATGGGCACGATCTGCCCGTTTGTCGGGCCCGCAACCGACAAGCAAGGAGCCTGAATGCTACGACGATGGGGCATCCTCCTGGGCATGCTGACCCTGCTGGCCGGCGTGGCCGTCGCCACCACGGGCAGCGCGTCCGCCGGCACCATGGGGTTCAGACCCGGTGGCCCGATCCAGCTGGTCGGGTCGGCCTCGGCCGTACCGAACGCCCGCGGCGGCATCCGCCATCAGGCGGAGAGCACGAACTGGTCCGGGTACGCCGCCACCACCGGCACCTACACCAGCGTCTCGGCGAGCTGGACCGAACCCACTGGCACCTGCAGCGGGAGCGCCAAGTACTCCTCCTTCTGGGTGGGCCTGGACGGCTACTCCAGCAGCTCGGTCGAGCAGACCGGCAGCGAGGTCGACTGCTCGGGGAGCAGGGCGCAGTACTACGCCTGGTACGAGATGTATCCCAACCCTTCGGTGTCGTACTCCAACACGGTGCGGCCGGGTGACCACTTCAACGCTTCGGTGACCTACACCGGCAGCAACCACTTCAGCCTGTTCATCCAGGACTCGACCCAGGGCTGGAGCCACACCACCACGGGCACGCTGGCCAACGCACCCCGGTCCTCGGCCGAGGTCATCGTGGAGGCGCCGTGCTGCACCGCCAGCGGCGGCATCCTGCCGCTCGCCGACTTCAACACGGTGAGCATTACCGGCTCCACGGACAACGGAGCCGCTCTCGGAAACGCGGGCGGCGTGACCCAGATCATCATGATCGACAGTGCCGGACGGGATAAGGACACCGTCTCCTCGCTCTCCGGCGGGGAGAACTTCACCGCGACCTGGCTGCGCAGCAACTAGGTCATCCCGCCTTCAATCAATGCGCCGGCCCGGGCCAGCAGGCCCGGGCCGGCGTTTGCCCGGGCGCGCTGTGCAAGGCACCGACCCGCATCGTGATCGGCGTCGGCGCCAAGTCCGGCCAGCAGCTGGCCGGCCGCGCGGGCGCGGCCGTGGCCGGACGGCTCGGGATCGCGCCGGTCACCTTCCCGGGCGACCACGGCGGGTTCCTCGGCGGCGAATACGGTCAGACCGGCGAGCCGGACGCCTTCGCCGCCACCCTGCGCGAGGTCCTCACCGCCTGACGACCCGCAGCCAGGCCGAGGTGTCCGGCGGCAGCAGGCCGCCGGACGCAGGGTCACCGGACACGGGGCCGCTGGCCAGCACGATCTCACCGGCCGGCAGCTCGATCGGGGCGGGTGACAGGTTGGCCACGCAGGCCACCCCGCCGCGGTCGAAGGCGAGCACCCCGCGGGGCGCGGGCAGCCAGGTCATCGCGGCACCGGGCCCGAACTCGGCACGGCGGACGCGCAGCGCGCGGCGGTAGAGCGCGAGCATCGATCCGACCTCGCCCGACTGGGCCTCGACCGTCAGGTCGCGCCACTCCTTCGGCTGCGGCAGCCAAGGCTCCCGGCTCGCCTCGGGGGGCGAGAAGCCGAACGGCGGATCAAGCCCGGACCACGGCAGCGGCACCCGGCTGCCATCCCGGCCGGGGTCGGCACCGGCGGTCCGGTACCAGATCGGGTCCTGGCGCAGCTCGTCCGGGATGTCCTCGACCTCCCACAGCCCGAGTTCCTCGCCCTGGTAGAGGTACACCGAGCCGGGCAGCGCCAGGGTGAGCAGCGCGGCGGCCCGGGCCCGGCGGGTGCCCAGGTCCAGGTCGACCGGCTGGCTATGGTCACGCCGGTCGAGGCCGAACGAGGTGTCGGATCTGCCGTACCTGGACACGTGCCTGTCCACATCGTGGTTGGACAGCACCCAGGTGGGGGGCGCGCTGGCCGCGGCGTGGAACGCCAGCGTGCTGTCGATCACCGCGCGCAGCTCCGCGGCATCCCATGGGCAGCACAGGTAGGGGAAGTTGAACACGGTATGCAGTTCGTCCCGGCGCAGGTAGCGGGCCAGCCGCGCGGTGTCGGGCAGCCAGACTTCGCCGATCAGTACCCGGCCGGGGTATTCGTCGGCGACCTCGCGCCAGGCCCGGTAGATGTCGTGCACGTCGTCGCGGTCGGTGTAGGCCGAGGGCCCGCCGGAGTCCGGCAGCGCCGGGTCCTTGGTCAGCAGCGCGGCGGAGTCGATCCGGACGCCGTCGACTCCGCGGTCGAACCAGAACCGCAGGATGTCCTCGAACTCCTGGCGGACCTCCGGGCTGGCCCAGTTGAAGTCCGGCTGCTCGGGCGCGAACAAGTGCAGGTACCACTGGCCGGGCGTGCCGTCCGGGCCGGTCGTCCTGGTCCACGCGGGCCCGCCGAAGATCGACCGCCAGTCGTTCGGCGGGAGATCGCCGCCGGGGCCGCGCCCGGGCCGGAACCAGAACCGTTCTCGTTCGGGTGATCCTGGTCCGGCCGCGAGCGCGGCCTGGAACCAGCGGTGCCGGTCCGAGCAGTGGTTCGGCACCACGTCGATGATCGTCCTGATGCCGAGCGCGTGACCCTCCGCGATCAGCGCGTCGGCGTCGGCGAGGGTGCCGAAGGCGGGGTCGATGGAGCGGTAGTTGGCGACGTCGTAGCCCGCGTCGGACCTCGGGGACGGATACCACGGGCTGAACCAGATCGCGTCCACGCCGAGGTCGGCGAGATAGGGCAGCCGGGCCCGGACGCCGGCCAGGTCACCGATCCCGTCGCCATCGCCGTCGGCGAAGCTCTGCACGTACAGCTCGTAGATGGCGGCACGGCGCCACCAGTCGGAAAGGGTCATGGCTCCTCGATGATCCCCGGCTCAGCCCTTGAGGCTGCCCGCGGTCAGGCCGGACAGGATATTGCGCTGGAAGACGAGGAAGAACACGAGCGTGGGCACCGCGGCCATCGCGGAGGCGGCGAGCACCAGGTTCTGCGGGGTGGTGCTGGCGGCCTCGAAGATGCCGACGTTCAGGGTCTCCCGGCTCGGGTTGTAGCCGTACTCGACCAGCAGCGGCCACAGGAAGTCCTTCCAGGTGGCCACCAGAGCGAAGATCGAGACGACGCCGATGATCGGCCGGGAGATGGGCAGCACCACCGAGCGCAGGGTGCGCAGCGGGGACGCGCCGTCGATCGCCGCGGCGGCCAGCAGTTCGCCGGGGATCGAGTCGAAGAACCGCTTGAGCAGGAAGATGTTGAAGGCGTTGGCCACCGAGGGCAGCCAGATCGCCTCCGGCGAGCCGATCAGGTTCAGGTGCAGGAGCGGCAGGTCCGAGACGGTCACGTACTGCGGCACGACCAGCACCGCGGCCGGGATCATCAGCGTGGCCAGCA